>SAMEA104404097__coassemble_753_pt1 | contig 30261 bp, 25 predicted proteins | sample SAMEA104404097__metabat2_high_PE_096 | metagenome-assembled genome bin SAMEA104404097 (sample SAMEA104404097) | Balaenoptera acutorostrata | reverse complement strand
CATGCCCCACGTCCTCGCCCGTGCCGTAAAGTAAGGCGGGCGGAGCCCGGATGAACGTCCGCCAGAGGCGGGATGAAAGTCCGCCAGAGGCGGGATGAAAGTCGGGCAAAGCCCGGATGAAAGTCCGCCAGAGGCGGGATGAAAGTCGGGCAAAGCCCGGATGAAAGGCGGCCAAAGCCCGGATGAAAGGCGGCCAAAGCCCGGATGAAAGGCGGGCGGAGGCGGAATGAAAGGCGGGCGGAGCCTCCCGCAACAGTTGTATCCCCGTACCTCCAGATGCTATACCATGCCCCCGTGACCAAGACCCACATGTATACAGCGGTATACAATGCCGATTCTCGACAAAAAGTCTCCCCGGTTCCGGCAAAAATTGCGTATCCTTGACAAGTGTTGGGCGAAATTACCCAATAGGAAGAGACAAACTACTATGAACCGACACCTTCTTTTCGCCACCCTATTGGCCGCGATGGCTCTGCTGACCGTACCGGCGTGGGCCGGATCGCCCGTAACCGACGGGGCAATTCCGAAAATTACCGCAACGACACCTGTCGGGAGGACCAGTGTCAGTTGGTGGATGAATCGTCTCAAAGCGCAAGAGGTCAATGCACAGCGTCAATATGACATTGTCTTCGTCGGCGACTCCATTACCCATCTCTGGGATAACCGCGCGCCCGACATCATGAGGGAGTGCTTCGGCGATGTGCTGAATCTCGGCATTTCTGGCGACCATACGGAACATGTGCTGTGGCGTGTGGCACGCATTGACTGGAAAACGGTGAATCCGAAGAAAATCATGGTGATGATTGGCACCAATAACGCCGGTCACCTTCCGTCCCAGACGCCCGAAGAAATCTATCAGGGTATCCGTGCCATCCTGCGTTTCCTGCGCACATCCTGTCCGCAGACCGATATCATCCTGCTACCAATTTTCCCCCGCGGTATCAACGGAAACGACCCCATCCGAAAGATTACAGATGCGGTCAACGCTAAACTTGCCCCGCTCGCCGATGACCCGAAAGTCGTCATCAAAGATCTCGCACCTCTCTTTCTAATGCCCGACGGCACCACACTAAACAAAAAAATCATGCCCGATTGCCTCCATCCCGTCAAGGAGGGTTACCACCGCTGGGCCCTAGCCGTAAAACCCCTACTCTGTCCACAAGAATCCACCCCAGCCCCTGCAAGAAAGTGCCGCCCTGGCACGAAAAGAAGCACTTCCTGCAAATAAACGTTGACTTCCGATTTCCGCTTTGATACATTATGCCCCATTCCGCGAGCGTAATTCAATGGCAGAATAGGAGCTTCCCATGCTTCTTACGAGGGTTCGATTCCCTTCGCTCGCTCCAGGGCTGTTAGCTCAGTTGGTTAGAGCACTACCTTCACACGGTAGGGGTCGCTGGTTCGAGTCCAGCACAGCCCACCATCTCAATGATATACAGAAGACCGCGATGCTTTTCGCGGTCTTTTTGTTTTTTCAAATCCCCACAGATAGACGCCTCCTGCGGCATGCGCCGCGGGAGGCGTCGAATTTGGACTCCACAAATCCGTATTTTTATGCTATACTTTAAAAATAATTATGCGCAGTATGGTCAGATGGCTGGAAAGCTATACTGGATACACTGCGAGACAGGACGATTTTATGGCAGATGATATTGAGAACAAAAACCTTACGAAGCAGGAAGAATCCTACAACGCCTCCTCCATTGAGGTTTTGGAAGGCCTGGAGGCCGTGCGCGTCCGTCCGGCCATGTACATCGGCGATACAGCGGAGCGTGGTTACCACCACCTGGTTTACGAAGTGGTAGACAACTCCATCGACGAAGCGCTGGCGGGGTACTGTTCCCATATCAAAGTGACGATTAACCAGGATGGCTCGCTGACGGTTGAGGACAACGGCCGCGGCATTCCGGTGGCCGAGCATCCTAAACTGCACAAGTCATCGCTCGAAGTGGTGATGACAGTGCTGCATGCTGGCGGCAAATTCGGCGGGAGTGGCTACAAGGTGTCGGGCGGTCTTCACGGCGTCGGTGTCAGCTGCGTGAACGCCCTGTCCGAATGGATGATTGTTCAGGTAACGCGTGATGGTCATATATTCCGCCAGCGCTACGAACGCGGCAAACCCGTCAGCCCCGTGGCCACCTGCGGTGATTCCAATGCCACCGGCACGTCCGTGACCTTCATGCCCGACCCCCAGATTTTCCAGTATAAAGACGGCTTCAAGTGGGAAACCCTGGCCCACCGTCTGCGCGAACTCGCCTTCCTAAATGGTGGTGTCAAAATCACGCTGACGGACAACTTCTCCGATGTCCGCCACCAGGAGACATTTCATTACGAAGGCGGCATCCGCGAATACGTCGATTTCATCAACAAGAGCAAAACCGCCCTGCACGATGTCATCTTCATTACCGGCACTGGCAGCAACAAATACGGCGAAATCGCCGTCGAAGTGGCTATGCAGTACACCGATGTTTACTCGCAGATTGAATACTCCTACTGCAACAACATCAACACCATCGAGGGCGGCACCCACCTGACTGGCTTCCGTACGGCTCTGACCTCCACGGTCAACAAGTACATTGCCGACAATAAGCTCGGCAAGAAGGCCGACACCGTACTGACCGGTGATGACATTCGCGAAGGTCTAACTGTCGTGGTTTCGGTGAAAATCCCGCAGCCGCAGTTTGAAGGCCAGACGAAGACGAAGCTCGGTTCGGACGTAGCCGGTCTGGTACAGTCCATCGTCTCCTCGCGCCTAACCGATTTCTTCAACGAAAATCCGACGGTTGCCAAGGCCATCATCGAGAAGGCCGTTGTTGCCAGCCAGGCCCGCGAAGCGGCCCGCAAAGCCCGCGAGAATACTCGCCGCAAAGGCGCACTCGAGGGCAGTGGCTTACCCGGCAAGCTATCCGATTGCTCCAGCAAGGACCCCGCGGAAAGCGAACTATTCCTCGTCGAAGGTGACTCTGCAGGCGGCTCGGCCAAAGACGGACGCGACCGCCGCACCCAGGCCATTCTGCCCCTACGCGGCAAGGTGCTGAACGTAGAAAAGGCTCGCATCGACAAAATGCTGGATAACAACGAAATTCGTTCCCTAATTACCGCCATCGGCGGCGGCTTCGGCACGGAACAGTTCGACCTATCCAAGGTGCGTTACCATAAAATTATCATCATGACGGATGCTGACGTGGACGGTGCGCACATCCGCACCCTCCTGCTCACCTTCTTCTTCCGTCAGATGCGCCAGCTCATCGAAAACGGCTTCGTTTATCTCGCGCAGCCCCCGCTGTACCAGATTAAGCGCGGCAAAAAGTCCGAGTATGTCGCCAACGACGAAGCGCTCGAACGCCGCCTTCTGCTCAGCTGCGACAGCCTCAGCTTCGCCCGCCCCGACGGAACGGTCATTTATCTCGAACACTTCACGAAACTGCTCGATGTAGCCCTCGAAATCGAAGCCACCCTGCGCAGCATGCGCATGCGTGGCGTGCCCACCGACAAATACCTGGCCACCTACGATCCTGAGACTGGCGAGTTTGCCCGATACATGGCCGTTCTTGGCTCCGGCGACAACGCCCGCTTCCTCTTCCCCAAGGACGACGAAGAACTCGAAAAAATCCGTGCGGAAGCTGAAGCCTCCTTCGGTCAACCCGTCGACCTCTCCATGTACCGCGTCTCAGAATACGCGCCGAAACAGCTGCACGCCTTCCAGTGGATGGAAGTCTTCCGTTCGGTGCGTCTACGCAATCAATACCGCGATCTCCTCGCCCTCGGCCTCGGCTTCCCGCCCGCCACCTATTACGGCGACGGTACAATCCTCGGCGAATTGCGCGACGGCAACCGTCCACCCGTCTCCGTCACTGGCCTGGAACAGCTGATTGAAGAAGTTCGCCAGCGCAGCCGCCGCGGCGTCGAAATCCAGCGCTACAAAGGTCTCGGCGAAATGGATGCTCAGCAGCTCTTCGACACGACGATGGACCCAGCTAACCGCCGCATGCTCCAGGTCAAAATCGAAGATGCAGTTTCGGCCGACGAAACCTTCCGCCTCCTCATGGGCGAAGATGTCGAACCCCGCCGCAACTTCATCGAAACCAACGCCCTCAACGTCAAAAACCTCGACTTCTAAAGGCAATACTGGCTCCACACCCCAGTACTCACACCCTCCGCCCAAAGGCGGAGGGCTTTTTTTCGCACTTTGTGCCTGTATAGGCCATAAGGCCTCGCCAGCAACCCCTTGACGACAAACCCAAGACGAAGGGCATAACGGACGATGAACAACAAACAATTTCGGGCGACGACTACCATGAGGAGCCTGTAAGAGTCCAGGAGTCTGTAGGGGTGTAGATGCGAAAGGCGAAAAAGTGAACGAAGTGGGCAGAAACGAGGATTTTGAAGGTGTGCAGTAGCCCCTGCATGACTGAAAAAGCCGAAGTTTATGCACGTTTAAGGCGCTTTTTGTAGCCCGTAGATATCCCCCTACAGGCGTCTAGCTCTTTGGGTAACACAGCCTCATTTACGAAAACCTTCTTTACCAGCACTCAAAGTGCAGAGTTTCTTCTGGAAAACCAATTTGTTATGAACTCTTCGCCCCTTCATAAACACAAAGCGCCTGAGAAACGAATGGACAGAGGCCATCCGTTAAAGGCGTATAAAGACAACATTAAGTCAACAACCTGAGTCCCGTAAGCCTACCCCATGAAGTGAACAAAATTTTAGAACAGGCTACAGCTCTCAAGGTAAACGCATAAACACTGAAGTACAAGCGTTGGATTTGAAAAAATGTGTGATAAGCACTCACGCCCCCAGACAGCGTTACCCCCCTGTCGACACTATCTCATATAAAGAACACTTACAATCTCTTTAATTATTATCACGATGATTAGTAGAGGGTGCTAGGATTATATGATGAGGGTAGCTACCCTATACTAATAATGTTGACCAATGTGCTAAAAGAAAGCCCCCCAAACAGGTCAACAACACAATCCATCCATTAAACGGAAGCAAGCATATCTTTAGCGACGCACTGCACTGCGATAGATTCTAATGGCCGCGTTTTTTATTTTCTATCATCCGTTCGTTAGAGATTTCAAAGACAGGGCATATTTTTATGCGTTTACCCTGCTAACGCTCATTATCCATAGCCGCGGGGAGTTTTTTTTGCTATACTATTTAAGTAAATAGCAAAGGAAATTCCGATAATGGAAACTGCTGCACTTGATTTTTTAAAAACTCTGGTTGCCTGCCGCGCTCCGAGCGGATTCGAGCAAGACGGCCAGCGGATGATTGCCTCTTATCTCAAAACCGCCGGTATCGACAGTGCTTTCGACGTACACGGCAATCTTCATGCCGTGCTAAACGAGGCTGCACCCGTCAAAGTAATGATTGAAGCCCACTGCGACGAAATCGGTTTTCTGGTCTCCTACATCGACGAGCGCGGTTTTCTCTATCTTATCCCCAACGGCGGCGTGACTGTGCCAACCGTCCTCGGCGAACGTGTGGTAATTCTCACCAAAAACGGCCCCATTCACGGTGTATTCGGGGTGCGTCCGCCGCACCTGATGACGGCCGAAGAGCGCAAAAATGCGGCACCAAACGATTTATCCAAATCGCCGGTCGATATCGGAGCATCTTCTCGGGAAGAGGCGCTATCGCTGGTTTCACCTGGCGACCCAGCAGTAGTCAATGCCGACTTCCGCGAATTAGCGGGCAGCCGCGTTTCCTGCCGCGGCTTTGACAACCGCATCGGCGCCTTTATCATCACTGAGGTTATGCGCCGTCTGGCAGCAGACCGCGTACCGCTCAACGTGGCACTCCATCTGGTCGGGTCCGTTCAGGAAGAGCTCGGCCTCATCGGCGGGCGCACGGCATCCTATCTCGTGAAGCCAGACATCGGCATCTGCCTGGATGTGGGTTTCGCCACGGATGCGCATCCGCAGGACCGCCCGAAAATGGGCGATATCCGCCTGGGCGGCGGTCCAATTATCGGCACTGGCCCGCTCTACAATCCCAAGCTTCACGCAATGTTGCTGGCATGCGCCGAATCGATGAACATCCCAATGCAGCCACAGGTCCGCTCCCGCGCCTCGGGCAACAACGCATTCTCGATGCGTATGGAACGCGGCGGTGCCGCCGTGGCCCTCATTTCCATCCCGCTGCGCTACATGCACAGTCCAGTGGAGGTCATCGATATGAAGGATGTCGAACAGATTATCAATCTGCTCTACACGTTCATTGCATCCCTGCCCGCCAACCCCGATCTCACCCCCGCGCTCTAATAACTCAGACCGCATATTCCATCAATCCGTTTTTTGAAACAGTACCCATTTTAGAGGAGATACACCATGCATGCCAATCCCGAATCACTTCCTGATATCACCCAAGACAGCCGCGCCATCCTGGCCATCAAGGCCGCATTGAAAGAAGATATCGGCTCTGGCGATGCCACCACACTCGCCTTGGTCGGCCCGGACGACTTGGCCACTGGTGAAATCCAGGCGCGCGAAACCTGCTGCGTTGCAGGTCTGAACGTGGCGCTGTATATCCTGCAGCTGCTCGATCCGACATTGACGTACGAAGTGCTGATTCCCAACGGCAATATCGCACCCGCTGGCAGTGTGCTAGCAAAGTTCACTGGACGTGCCCGCGCCATTCTAACCGCTGAACGCACAGCCCTCAACTTCATCCAGCGCATGTGCGGCACCGCCACCATGACCCACGCCTTCGTCGAAGCCGTCAGACCTTACAACTGCATGGTGCTCGACACCCGCAAAACCACCCCGTGCCTGCGCGTCTTCGAGAAATTCGCCGTGCTCTGCGGCGGCGGCACCAACCACCGCTTCGGCCTGTACGACCGCATCCTGATGAAGGATAACCACCGCTTCCTCTGGGCTGGCGGCGATCCGAACCGACTGGACCTCGCCGTCGAAGCCGCCCGCAAGGCCTACCCCCTACTCGCCGTCGAAATCGAAGTCGAAACAATCGAAGAGCTCAAGTCCGCCCTGCGCGCCGAACCTGAGTGGATTATGCTCGACAATATGCCCTGCGATATGATGCGCGAATGCGTCCGCATCACCCGTGAAGCCACGCAGAAAACAAAACTCGAGGCCTCCGGCGGTATCACGCTCAAAACCGCAAACGAAATCGCCTCCACTGGAGTCGATGCCCTCAGTGTCGGTGCGCTGACGCACTCTGCGCCCAGCATCGACCTCGCGCTGGAATGGAGCGTTCTCTGATGCGACTGGTCTGTGTCGATATCGGCAACACATCCGCGACCCTCGGCCTCTATGAAGACGGCGAGGTGTCGCGGATTACCCGCGTGGACGGCGGCATCCGGAACAATCCGGAGGCCTGCTCTGACATGCTTCGACTGATTGCTTCGGAAAGCGTTCAGGGTGTCTCCATCGCCTCCGTCGTTCCAGAAGTCAACCACAAGTGGAAATCACTGGTGCGCGACACGCTCGGCTGTACTCCACGCTTCGTCTCCTGCGAGAGCCCACTAGGCTTCACCCTAGACTATCCGAACCCCGAACGCATCGGCGCAGACCGCCTCGCGGATGCTGCTGGCGGGCTAGCCCGCTACGGCGCACCGCTCATTGTGGTCGATTTCGGCACCGCCCTCAACTTCGAGGTGCTGGACGAACGGCCTGCCTACATCGGCGGCGTAATTACGCCCGGACTGCCGCTAATGACCCGATATCTACACGAAAAGACTGCACTACTCCCCGAAGTCAAGCTCGGCACCTCCGACCCCGTCCCCGCCATCGGTAAGTCGACAGCGGAAGCCATCGCGCTCGGTGCCCGCGTCGGCTACCGGGGTATCGTCCGCGAACTCGTCAACCACCTGCAACAACCCTTCGGCGGCAAAGCCCAGGTCGTTGCAACTGGCGGCTTCTCTGGCTGGGTACTAGACGGCTCTGATTTGGATATCACCATCGACCGCTCACTCACGCTGTTCGGGCTCGGTGTTATCTTTGAAAACGGAGGCGCTGACTGATGGCCGGCTTTTTCCAGTCTCTACTCCACCTGCTCGCCCTCATCGTTCTGGTCCGGCTGCTGCTTCCCGCACGCTATGCCGTACTCAATCCCTACGCCGCAGCCGCCGATACGCTGCTTAACCGCATCCTCGGTTTTCTACGCGGTGGCATTCCGCTCCCCCCAAAGGGGCTTTGCCTCATTCTCCTGGGGCTGTCGCTGGCCCTGCGTGCCGCCCTCTCCTATAAACAGGGTGATGCCACCGTTTCCATGAGTCTCTTCGCTACGGCAGTCTTCGCACCGAAGACCTTCCTCGGCTGGCTGTGGCTGGAAGTCATCGAGTTTACGGGCTATTATCTAAATCTGCTCTCAGCCGTCTTCTTCCTGCGCCTCTGGCACCGCAGTCGCGCCCTGCCTGGCTATACGGGCAATCTATTGGAACTCGGGACACATCCCTTTTCCCGCCTAAACGGCTGGATGCTGGCTGGTGCCGTCGCAGCGCTGGCCTGCGTCTTTGTCTCCATGATTGTAGGCACGGTACCGTCTCCGATTCACTATACAATCTCAGATATACAAAATTTCCGAGAAGCCTTTGAGGCACTGAAGGTCAGCAATCCTTTCGACTTATCGTCCCTACCGATGCCGTTGCGTCTAATAACGCTAGCGGGGCTAACGGTCATCGACACCCTAGGACAGCTGCAGCACTTCCTCTTTATGTTGCTCCTCCTCGCACTCTTTGCCATGCTCTTCGGCTCACCTTCGTTGCGCATGTTCCTAGCGGATATGTTCAAGTTGCTTCAGGGACCGCTACCGAATCTGCGCATCGGGCCGATAGACCTCTCCCCGCTTCTGACATTTTTCGTACTAGGTGCCCTGCGGTCCTTGCTCATTGTCGTATTTCTACTGCTTATCCGGGGGCTCATCCATGTGGTATAGTCCCTACAAAGACGGTACACTGATTACGGTCAAACTGACACCCCGCTCCTCGCGCGATGCCGTGCTCGGCACCGAAGAAGAGTGGTTGCGCGTGGCCCTGACCGCCCCGCCTGTCGATGGGAAAGCTAACGAAGCCGCACGCAAATTTCTCGCGAAGCATCTGGGCCTCGCCAAGACTGCCGTCACGCTCATCAGCGGTCAGACCGCCCGCCTCAAGCGTTTCTATCTCGCCGGCCTTGCCCCCGAGGCTGCTGCGTGCGCACTGACCGGCGGCAAAGAACAGTGATTCGCCTCGAACGATTGACTACACAAAGCATTTTCCAAAAAACGGTGCGGTGTGTCATCGAATGGACAAAACCATCTGCACCGCATTGCTTTTCGCAATAAAATACAGTAATCGGTAAACTCCGAAGAAACGCTTCCGAAAGAGGGGGAAAGTTCAAAAACTGTGCCACCCGCCACGCGCAATTATTTATCACACATCAACAAAAAGTGTAAAAAAGACGCACACCGGGGAGGTGTGCGTCTTTTTTACGGGGAGCGGGCTCAGACGCGCAAGGCATCGAAGCGAGCGGTAACCGGCAAGGGGCCGACAATGGGGCGGGCGTAGTCAAGAAAGGCTTCCGTAACGTTATTGCCGTCCGCGTTGATGAACTCAGCAGGCATTTCACGGGTGACTTTCGCAACGTTGGCGAGCGGGGCCACTTCGTAGGCGATGCGGTAATCAGAACCAGGCTTGCGTACAATGGCGATGGTACCAGAGACAATATTCCCATCGACGGCAGCACGAACCGCTTCCTCGCCAACGCGGCGCGCTTCTTCGGCATCGGATTCAGAGGCGATACCAACGAAGCAACGCTGGATGAAGCCAAAGGTGTCAGCGCGAACGCGCTTGACCTGCAGGCGGCTGCGGATGACGGCAGCAAGGTTTTCGCCGAGTGCACCAGAGGTTAGCTGCACATTGCCGTGAGCATCAGTTTCCGTGGAGAAGCTTTCGGCAATGGCCCGTCCATCCGCACCGCGGATACCTTCGCTCACTGCCACCACGCAGCGGCCGTAGGTCTTCATGCAACGATCGACATCGGCCACAAAGCTATCCACGGAGAAGGTGCGTTCAGGTAGATAAACCAGATGCGGACCGTCGTCCGGATCCTGCTTCGCGAGAGCAGCGGCCGCCGTCAAGAAGCCAGCATTGCGCCCCATCACCACATCGATTTTCACGCCGCCAAGAGCACGATTATCCAAATCGTCGCCACGCACAGCGCAGGCGACAAAGCGGCCGGCCGAGCCATAGCCAGGCGTGTGATCGTTGCAGCGGAGATCGTTGTCGATTGTCTTCGGAATATGGAAGCAGTGCATGTCATAAGACTGACGCTGCGCCTCTTCCGCGATGATGTTCGCCGTTTCGGCAGAGTCATTTCCGCCGATGTAGAAGAAGTACCGAATGTTATGCTTCGCGAGAATGGCAAAGATGGTCTTACAGTCATCAGCCGTCGGTTTGCGGCGCACGGAGCCCAAGGCAGAGCTAGGTGTTTTGGCGATACGTTCAAGCGTTTCATCTGATTCCTTGCGGAGATCGATGAAGTTCTCGTCAAAAATACCCTGGATACCGTGGAGCGCACCGTAAATTTCACCGATATTGCTAGAGGCTTTGGCAGCGAGGACGGCACCAACCAGGCTCTGGTTGATGACCATCGAGGGACCTCCGCTCTGGGCAATCAGCATGTTTCCGTTCATAACATCCGGTCCTTTCTTCTGCATCCGTTCAGTCCTTCATCGCTTTGGCGATGCGGTCCATCGCTTCGATGACGCGATTGCGATCATTGAAGGCGGAGATGCGGATGTAGCCTTCGCCGCAGCGCCCAAAGCCAGCACCGGGGGTGGTGACGACCTGTGCCTGCTTCAGCAGACGGTCGAAGTATTCCCAGGAATCACCCTTTACATTGACCCACACGTAGGGAGAATTGTCACCGCCCACGCAGTCCAGACCAAGATCTTCGATGCCTTTGCGGATGAGCTTGGCGTTTTCGAGGTAATAATCAACCTGTGCGCGGGTCTGGGCTTCGCCTTCGACGGAGTAAACAGCTTCGGCGGCACGCTGCACAGGATAGGAAACACCATTGAATTTGGTGCAGTGACGGCGGTTCCACAGCGCGTGGAGCTTAATCGCGGTGCCGTCCTTGGCGTAGGCAACCAGGTTTTCAGGAACAACCGTGAACGCGCAGCGGACACCGGTGAAGCCGGCCTTCTTGGAGAAGGAACGGAACTCAATAGCGCAATCCTTCGCCCCTTCGATTTCGTAGATGGAGTGGGGAATTTCGGGATCGCGAATAAAGGCCTCGTATGCAGCATCGAAGAGGATGAGCGCACGATTGGCTTTGGCGTAATCGACCCATGCCTTCAGCTGAGCTTTGGTTGCCACGGCACCAGTGGGGTTATTGGGGAAGCAGAGGTAAATCAGGTCAACAGCTTCGGTAGGCGGCGCGGGGACAAAGGCGTTGGCCGCGGTGCTCTCGAGATAATGCAGCCCCTGATAGCGGCCATCTTTGGACTCACCCGTACGGCCAGCCATCACGTTGGTATCCACATAAACAGGATAGACGGGATCGGGGATTGCAATTTTCAATTCGTCAGCGAAAAGTTCCTGAATGTTGGCGCAGTCGCACTTGGAACCGTCGGAAACAAAGATTTCGGAAGCGTCGATATCGCAGCCGCGCGCCTGATAATCGTTTTTGGCAATGGCATCGCGCAGGAAGGCGTAGCCCTGCTCGGGGCCGTATCCACGGAAGGTTTCAGCCACGCCGAGTTCGTCAACGGCCTTATGCATCGCATTGCGGCAGGCCTCAGCGAGCGGAAGGGTCACATCGCCGATCCCCAGACGAATTACGTTGGCACCGGGATTGGCTTCCTGATAAGCTTTCACGCGCTTGGCGATTTCGGAAAAGAGGTAAGAGGCCTGAAGCTTGCCGAAATTTTCGTTTGCAAGAATCATTGTAGTCTTTCTGCCGCATCTTCGGGCGGCGGGTTCGTTGGTGTCGTCTTCCGACGTTAACGGGTTTTTGTGTAAAGCGGGGTCAGAATCCAGCGTCGATTATGCCAGAACCACTGTTCGGGCCTCCGGCGGATTTCTGCCTCGAAAATATTCCAGACATCCTGGCTGAGGCGGACGGCGTCCGCATCAGCATCGACATCTAGGTTAGGGAAAAGGGGATCGGCCAGACGGATGCTATGATGGGAGGCATCCAATCGGGTCATAAGGACGGGAATGATAGGAACGTTGCCCATGCGGGCGAACTTAGCGAGGCCTTTACCGAGCTGCACCTCGGGCTTGCCGAAGACCGTCACACTAACACCGGGCTTATTGTGGCGAACATCCGACAGAATGGCGAACGCACCGCCCCCCTTCAGGTGGTGAGCGATGCGTATAAACGAGCTGGGATGGCGGCGGTCGATGGCATCGAAGTTCAGACGGTTACGGTTCATCCATCGGTCAAAGAGCGGATTATTCTGAGCGCGGGCGATAGCCATCAGGGGAATACCGAAGCTAACGCAGGCAACGCCAGCCAGGTCCCAGTTGCCCATGTGCGGCAGCGCCAACACCACGCCACCGTATTTGGCAATGGTCCGCTTCAGTATCTTCTCGGCTTCGGCGGAATGCTCCAGATGAGTAGCCAGATACTGCGGCGTCATTTTCGACCCGTGCATGAGCTCCACGAAGTTCATGACCAAATTCCAGACCGAAGTGCGGGCAATGCGCCGGCATTCAGCTTCAGAAAGATCGGAACCGAACACCTCACGCATGCGCGACAGCGACTCCTTCTTCGCCGGCCAGAAGCAGGCAAAAATAAACCGCAGGAGACCGGAAAGAAGCTTTCCAGCCACCCGCAGCGGCAGCGCAGTTATCAGAAACTGAACGGTGCGCAATGCGCCGTACTGAACACGATAGCTGAAACGAATGTGTTCGCTTTTCATCATTCTCCGTCTTCGGATTACTTATCCAGAGGCTCAAGCCCGGCATCATCGAGGGTTACCGTCGGTGTCGGAACCGTCTTATCGGACAGCAGGTCCAACACGCCGCGACGGGTTTCGTCGGCAATGCGCACGGCATCGCTCAATGTTTCCAGCCGGTCGCGGATTGAGCGGAAGCGGGCCCGGTACTCATTCAGCTGTGCCGAGAGTTCCAGTACTTTATCACCAGCCTTCTGAGCGACGGCTTCGGCTTTCACCAACATACGTCGGGTTTGCAACAGCTGCTGGAGGATTTCACCAGGGTCGCAATCCAGATCTTCGATGTGCATCCCTTCGGGAATCGGTGCCTGAATGATGGCACCGCAGGATGGACAAGGAACCTGAAGTCCTGCCGCCCGATAATCGACCACCAAGTTATGTCCGCAGTGTTCGCAGTCAAATACGATATCGGTCGGCATGATTTCGACATCGTTGTCCTGTAGAGTAGCATTGTCTTCCATGTTGTTTCTCCTTCTTTGGCGATGGCCGTATTTTAGCAAAGGTCGGTTCCATCTGGCAAGTTTCCTCTGTCGGCGGAGGAGCAAAACCCCGCAATAACGCGGCGGACATCTGCCGCGGTATGCAGATTCATCAGATGTCCGCGCATTGTATTGGACCCCGGAAGCCCCTTAAAATAACGGAAAAGATGTCGACGGAAGGTCAGCACGGCCGCTTCTTCGGCGGAGAGACGCGAGAAGCGCTCTGCGGATTTTCGGTAACGGAGTTCGAGGCCGAAATGGCGCTCGGCCAGTTCGGCAGGGTCGCCGCGAGTAAACGCAAAAACCCACGGATTGTCAAGGGCAGCACGCGCAATCAACAGCGCCCGGACGCCGGTTTCCGCCATGGATGCCGCAGAGGCCGCATCCATCACGGATCCGTTGCCATAGATTGGAATGCGGGCCGCAGCCGCAATTTCGCGCAGCACATCCAAATGCACAGTCCCGCCGTGCCCCTGGGAGGTAAAGCGCGCATGAATGGCCAGCGCATCAAGTCCTGCATCCTCGGCCATGGCCAAGGTTTCGCGCCAGGTTAAACACTGCGGATGGGGACCGATACGCGTTTTAACGGAAACTGGCAGAGCAACGGCAGCCTTCACCTTGCGCATGATTTCGCCCAGACGCGGAAGATTTTTCAGTAGCGCAGACCCCGCACCCTGCGAGGTAATGCGCGGCACCGGACAGCCCGCATTGATGTCAATCCCCTCAAAACGCCCCAATGATTCAACATAGGCAGCCGCTTCCGCCAATCGGTCTGGATCTGGACCGTAGATATGGGCCCAGACATGCTGCTCTTCGGGGAACGTTTCCAGCAGGAAGAGGGTCTTTTCGGAACGACGGCAGATACCTTCGGCGTTCACCATTTCAGTATAAGTACGCTGGGCGCCGCATGCTTCACAAAGGACACGCATCGGCGGCGAGGTAAATTCGGCCATCGGCGCAAGGAATCGGGGAATATCGGGCGCATTGCTCATCATTTTCTCCGGATGCTTATCGACGGCGAAGCCAACTGAAAGTTCCTCGGGGCGGTTCGGGCGGCAAGCCGTCCTCCTCTGGCATGTCGTTCAGTCCGTCGGCACCTGGATAGGCAGCCACGCCTGCCTGAACGGCCAGTCGCTCCAGTTCTTCGATTCGGCGCACCAATTGTGCCTGAACGTGCGCATTTTCGCGATGTTCCTCTTCACGGGCAGCCCGCTCGCGTCCCAGCGCTTCCATCGTCTCATGCAGCTTTTGATCCAGCTCGAGTGCATCGAGCGTCCGTCGCTCGGCCTGCTGGATTTTCGCCTGAAGCTGAGCCTCCATTCCCTCGCGAACGACCAGCTGACGCTGGAGTGCGCTTTCGCGGGAACGTGCTTGAGCCAAAGCCTCTTCGAGCGCAGCGGTCCGTTCGGAGGCACGCTCTCGGGCTTCAAGCCGCTCTGCAGGTACGGGCTGCGAAACTTCAGAGCGGGCACCGAGGGAACGACGGGCACCATCGCGCATCCGATCAGGGCTCTCCCCAATCAGACGGCGAAGTTCAGCCAAACGTTCATCCTCCAGAGTCCGGCGGCGCTGCATTAATTCTTTAAGCTGCAAATCCAGCTTTGCTTCCTCATCGCGGCTACGACTCAGAAGTTCGGCCTCACGGCGAAGCACCTCGAAAAGTACCGCATCGGTGACCCCGCCCGGGGCATCGCCAGCTGCGGTGCGGGCGGCATCCAATGCGGTCGACAATGCCTGAATGCGCTGACGCAACACCCGGTCGTTTTCCGCTGCCGCTTCAATCTGTTCCTGGGCACGACCACGCATATGGGCCAGCTCCATAGTCAGCCGTTCATTTTCAGCGGTCAGCACCGCAATGTCGGGAGTGCCTTCCACCTTGATGTCGCCCTGACGGGCTTCAGCCTCAGCACAAAGTTCTTCAATGCGGCGGTCTTTCTGTCGAAGTTCCTTCTCTAGCATCACCAGCCGCCGGCGCGTCTCTTCAAGTTCCTGACGAAAACTTTCCCGGGACACTTCGGGCTGCATGGGCAATTCACTGGAAATACGGTCCGTTCCTGGATCGCACAGGATTTCGGCCGATTCGGGAAAATACCCCTGACGCACAAAGGCCTCGGCCGCCTCGCGGGTCACGGGCCCGTAGGTATAAGCCCCGGGAATGCGGATATACCAGGCCATCCCCAATTCGGGCAGCGTCTCGGCGGGCACCCAGGTCTCGCCATCCGTTGATAGCATGTAGCCCGGACGGAGCACACCCTGTCGGGCCCACTGAGTCAGCACCAACGTCGGGATGTTGTCATTACTGATTTCGGCCGAAGGACTGCGCAGTAGCCAGCGTCGCGTATCAGATTCACCCATTACTCACAGCTCCTTTGCGGTTTTAATCGCAGCTGCGGCCTCTTCGCGGACGTTAAACACTTCGTCTTCGGCCTCGATGGTGCGCAGCAACGCGGTCCGCATGCGAACCTTAAACGTTTCGAGTTCTGCATATGCGGCCTTCAGTGATGCCTCAGCGGCAGATGCGTCCCGTTCGCGCAGATGCTTCAGTTCGGCAACTTCGGCTCGCAGGCGGGCATTTTCCTCCCGCAGTCTGGTCAGCTCGTCATAACTCATATCCCGGCTCCTTCCGTAGTCCTCAGAAAGCAATTGGTACCCCGAGCGGTGCAGCACGAACCTGCCCGAGTTCACGCAGCAAGTCTTCGTCTTCCGTCAGTTCGCCCGTCAAATTCAGATAGCGCTCTTTGGCGGCGCGGTCGCCCAATTCTCCGTAAAGCTTGGCGGCCGTGAGTGCAGCCTCGGCATTGCGCTGTTCGCGCGCACAGCGCCCCGCCTCCATCGCGGCCCCACTCAAATTGCCCGCGTCGTAAAGCCCACGAATCGCCATCCGCCAGCGTGCCACCGTGTCGTCATACAGCGCAGGTCGTCCCGCCTGTAGTCGCGTCAGTAACAGATTGTAGCGCGTCTTCAGCGGTGCAGGCCAGGCCTCGGGCTCCAAATCGTACAGCCAATCCTGCGCATAATCTCCGCCGAAAGCCTCAGCCAGTGCGAGCTCGGCCTCGGCCAACTCCGTCACCGACCAGTCGGAGCGCTGTTCGCCCCACACCAGTAATAGACGGCGGAGTTCGCCCTGCTGACGACCCGCAGCCCGAGCCAGACGCAAATCAAGTGTCCGCCGCCAGAGTTCGGCACGAGGCACATAAAGACGGTCGGCGCAATCGATAATGGCCCGTGCACGTCGATAATCGCGGGCATCGTACGCAGCCATCGCCTGCCGGCGAAGCCGTGCGTCCGCCCGGACATCCGTTTCGCTAACACAGCCGCTCAAACAAACGGCAACCGAAAGGATTATGAAAAATATGCGCATGGGCTCACCTCAGAGTTAAAGCGGAAAACTACATCAGTATAGCATAGTTAAGACGCAAAGCGACGATGAACAATGAAGGATGAACAATAAAGGATGACGGGGAGATCCGCCCGCCCCCTTTTTGAACGAAGCACACGGCACAGCCTTTGCAAACAGAATGCCCTCCCTTCCTTCTTACTCTGCGAGCAGCGGGGGAACGAGGGACTGGGTGTCAATCGGAAGAACGATAACCCCCTTTTTACCCTCTTCTTGCGGACAGTTCGCTTGGCAGATACCGCAGCCGATACAACGTACGGGATTGACCGACGGCACCCGGACACCGTCTGGTCCCGCCTTCAGCGTCATCGCCCCAGTGGGACAGACCGAAGCGCACATACCGCACATATCGAAGCCGCCGTACTGAAAACAGGTGTCAGGATTGATTTTCGCCCGTCCGATACGAGTCCGACGTTTGACGGCCAAATCGGTCAGACGGATGGCCCCAACTGGACACTGTTCCGAACACTTCTGGCAGTTGTAATCGCAAAACCCGCGGGAATAATCGAGATGCACTGGATCCGTCACCGTGGCGGGAACAATGATGCCCTGCGGGCAGACTTCAACACAGCGATGACAATCGGTGCAGAGTGTGGCAAAGCGCAGCCGGTCCCCTGCCCCAGGCGGCAGAATATCCTTGGGCAGCGACGGCTCCAGTCGGGGGCGCAGCGCGCGCACGCCGAGTCCGACCGCACCCGCCCCGGCCACCATCACCCCGGCACGGAGAAAGGTACGACGGCCGGGAATGCGGAAGTTTGCATTGCGTCCGTATTCGATGGCACCGACCGGACAGACTGCAGCGCAGTTCAAACAGCGAACGCAGCGACCGTTATCCATTTTCCCTGCTTTGATGTCAATGGCTCCGACGGGACAGGCTGCCTCGCAGCGTCCACAACCAATACAGCGGTCCGAAATACGAAAGCCGAACGGTGCGAAAGCGGCTTCGCAGGCCAACATGGCCCCGACGGGACAGAGGCTATTACAAAACATCCGTCGGCGCCACAGCACCAGCACCGCAATCAGGACCAGTGGTAGCCAAGATCCCGTCACAATTCGGTCAAACACTGTATACGGATCGAATAGACGCAACCCGACGGCCCAGCCGCCGATGAGCGCCGTCGACCAGATGATAGCTCCGAGTCCTTTGCGGAGATAAAAGAGCCGCGGTTGAGGTCGCTTTTTGCGCCAGAAGAAGAGAAGCGCCAGCGCATCCTGCAGGATGCCAAAGGGACAGAAGACTGCACAGTAGGCACGCCCAAGGAACGCGGTCATCAGCAAAATCACGCCCACCGTGGCAGCTGCCGTCAGGGAAAAGGCCGTAAAAGTACGCATAAGCGCAGGCGCAAGCTGCGCTTTGGCCGGCATGCTACCATCTGGGAGCCCAGCAACTCCAAGCGATGCCAGCCGGGCCCCAAAGCCTAGCGTCAGTGTGAACAGCATTACCGACAAAAACGCCAACCCAATCCGGACCGCGCGAAGCACTTTCCAAAAGCGGGCTTTCCGGGCAGAAGCCCGACGACTGGCAACATCATTTTTCGGTTCGTTATTCATGACAAGGAACATCAGCGGTGATCGAACGGCACCACGCCGCAAGGCATCCGCCGTGCGAAAAAGCCCTGCAGAAACCGAGCACCGTAAACGAAATGGGTGGTCAGAATGCCGACAAAAAACGGCAGCATACGGCGCGGATTGGAATTTTCAACAATCGCGTCCGCCACCAGCGCCAGCAGATAAAGCATCAGGACGGATAGATAGGGTATCCACAGCAGCGGAAAAATACAGGCCGCTGGCAAACCGAACACTACCCCCAGCAGGAACAGTGTCGGCAACATATAGGAAATTCGTCGCGAATTACTGCCAATGCGGCGAGCAAAATAGCCGCGGTGTAACGCATAACGCCCCACCTGACGCAGATGTGGTCCCCAGACGGGCCGTCGGTGATGGTATACCACCAAACGAGGATCGTACCAAAGACTGTGTCCCGCCGCCTGTAAATCAGCGCAAAGCAACGTGTCCTCACCAGGCCAGAAATCCTCGCGAAAGCCACGAATTTCATCGAAGGCCGATTTGCGAACAAATAGATTACAGCTGGGGAAGTCTTCGATTTTCCGTAACACCCCCTGAATGAAGTAGCGATAGCGGAAGTTGCCAGACACGAGGGGTGAGGCAAAAATATCACCAGAAAGACGCGCCGCCGGCGGGTCGTCTGGCGGAGTCAGGCCCGGGCCGCCCAGCGCATCCATGGGAATCTCCCCATTATGCGCCGCAAAACGTGCCGCCGCGACAGCCAACCAGTCTGGCCGTGGATAGGCGTCGTCATCAATAAAGGCCAGCACCTCCCCAGAGGCAGCCACCGCACCCATATTGCGTTTGCGGGCAGGACGAACCCGCCCTGTCGCGACAATCCGAAAGCGGTAGTTCACTTCGGGACGCACCAACAGACGGTCTGGCAGGAAGAGCACCTCGAAATTGCGATACGTCTGACGGCAGAGTGCCGCAATCAGGCGACGCAGCACAGCACTATCCCCAGGGCAGGCCACAATGATGCTGAACCGCGGCGCAGAGCCATCTGTCGGCAGCGGGGGCAACGGAGAGAGTGCCTCGTAGTAATGAAGAAAGCGCGCTCGGTAGAGAATCGCCAACGTGTCGCGCAGCGTGTGGGCGGTCACGGCGGGAGAGAGACATCCCCATCGAACGCCAAAATCGATGGTCACTGGCGCTTCGGCAATTCGGAAGCCGCCATTTTGGGCCACGGCAAGCAGCTCCAGGTCGAAGGCGAAGCGCTTAATCATCAGGCGGCCGAGAGCATAATCCAAGGCGGCTTTCCGAAAGAGCTTCATGCCAGTCTGCGTATCACTGAGCCCCAGACCAAGCAGGCATCCAGTCAGGCAGTGATACACCACGCTCGCCAGACGTCGGCGAAGCGGATAACAGACACGTGAGCGAGGATGACGTTTGCTACCGATAACGATGTCCGCTCCAGTACGGCGAACCTCAGCGCAGAACTCTGGCAGCCGCTCAGGGGCGATATCCAAATCGCCGTCAATCATCAGCACCCAGCCGAAACGTGCCTTGGTAGCACCTTCCAGTACAGCTGCCCCCTTACCTCCGTTGCGTCCGCGGAGCAACACCTGGAGTTGAGGCCAATCCGAAACCGCCGCGGCCAGCAGTGCGCCAGAACCGTCGTCGGAACCATCGTCCACGGCCAACACCTCATAGTCTGTGCCCCATCCATCTAGCAGCTGGCGCAGCCGGGAGAGGTTTTCCGGCAAACGCTCCGCCAGGCGAAAGACGGGCACAACCACGGAAAGACCATCGCGAAGGACATCCTTCACAATGGTCTCAGAGGTATCGGCACTGGATATAGGTGCCGTCTGCATTTAAGGATTGAGGTTAGTCAGCGTGACACCGTCGTCCATATTGACGGAGCGGTAATAGCAGTTGCGGGGTTCGCCCTGCGCATTCTTCGTGTGGCAAATAGCACCGCGGCGAGGACGCACAAAATAAACCAGCGAATTCTGCTCGCAGTTGACTCGGCATTCGAGCACCTCAAAGGATTCACCCGAGGTCTTACCCTTTTCCCACAGCACGTTGCGAGAGGTGGACCATAGGGTCAGCGTGCGGGTCTTAAAGGTCAGCTCCATCGCCTGACGATTGGTGTAGGCCAATAGGATAACTTCCTTGGTATCAATATCCTGAACCGCAACGGGAATGACGTTATCCTTCTCTTCTTTAATGTTGGCGGCGACTTTTGCAATCTTGGTGAAATCGAGGCTGAGAGTTGTTCCCTCTTCCAGTTCATGTGCCATAACAAATTCCGTTCTCTTATGTATGTGTATTTGGGTGAAAAACAATCACACCGCCAGCTGCATCCTGCGAAACGCCCTGCTTTGGGGTTAGCTGCAGCGACAGGTGCGGGAAGCTGGGGATATACCCGCACTTCCCGGACAAAATTACTTAGCTGTAGCCGGCTTCTCCGAAGCCTTGCTGCCGCGGGGTTTAGGCGTTCCGCCGCAGAGGGTGATAACGCGGTCAGTGATATCCAACGCAGGCACGGCATAAAGGGTGGCGTTCTTCAAAAGCACGGCATCGTAGCCCTGCTTCTCAGCATAGGCCTTCACCGTGGCGCGAATTTCATCGGAGGTACGGCGAATGAGGCGGCGCTCAAGATCGCCCAGGTCGCGAGAACGCTGCTGCATCTGGCTTTCAGCCTTGGCCTGACGATTGCGAAAATCCTCAAAAGCGGCCTCGGCGGCGCGCTTCATTTCGGCAGCCTTAGCTGGGGCAAGCATCGGATTTTCCGCATCGCGGACGCGCTTGGAGAGATCATCGCTGATTTTCTTAAGCTCGGCACGCAGAGCATCACGTTCCTTAGAATAATCGGCAAGCGTCATTTCAAGCTGCTGCTTGTCATTGGGCGTATTGGGATGAGCTTCAATAACTGCCTCCATGTCGATTACAGCAATGGACTGCGCCATTGCCGCAGCGGCAAACAACAGAGACAGCGAAGCGGTCAGCGTGTGTTTCATCATCATTTTCCTTACATTTATTTACTGTAAAAAGGGAGGGAAACGCCCGCAGCCTCCAGAAGACCGCAGGCAAAAATATCAGTCGATACCAATCCAGAAGGTGAAGGTTTCTTCATCCGTATCGTCATCCGTCAGCGGCTTGGCGATATCGAGGCGAATCGGGAAGCCAGGGAGGTCCAAGCGCAGGCCGCAGCCCACGGACCACATCAGCTCATCACCCGTTCCCAAAAAGTCCTTATCCGCAGCGCCGAAATCAGTAAAGACCGCAAAGCGCAAGGCGGATACGAGAGGAATGGAATATTCCAGCGTACCGCACCACATCGTCTGACCGCCGATTGCCACATGCTCGCCATTGGCCCAAGCCTTGGGTCCGCCATCACGGAATTCGTAACCGCGCACGGTGCGTCCGCCGCCAATAAAGAAGCGGTCAAACATCGGTACATCGCCGCTATAAGCTTCCACAGCGTCGGCACGGAAACGGGTCATCAACACGTGATCCTTCCAGGGATTCCACCACTTGGTAACGTTGAACCCGATGCCGTAATCCTTGGCCTCGCCAAAGAAACCGACTTCAGCATAAACCATACTCTCCCAGCCAGATGTCGGAACAAAGGGACGGTTGCGATGGTTTTCCTGCCAGAAGAAGCGCAGCTTGCTGTTCAAACCATCCTCCTGATTCGTGAAGGAGAAAGGACGGTTGCCGTCAGCCGTATACCAGACGCCCTCATCCTCATCGTCGTATTCCACATTTTCGAGCGTATAGCGCAGACCGATGCGGTCCAGCTGAGCATCGCCCCAGGGTGTCGGAATAGGTTCAGGCTTCCAGGATAGCGTAAAGGCCGCGCCGGTACGGATTTCGTCATAGTGATCAAACCAGCGCAGCTTTCGGTAGGCATCCACGGTGAACGACAGCGGCATATCAAAGAGCCAAGGCTGCGTCCAGCTGACTTCTGCCGTCTGGCGACGGGAACCGATTTCCGCACCAGCACTGGCGCGCTGGCCACCGCCGCGGAACCCGTTAGAGGGATTGAAGAGGTCAAAATTGCGCTGGGTGGCGCGAGCGTAAACAAAGACGCTGTCAACCGAGCTGACACCAACACCAAGGCCATATTCGCCCGTGCGATCTTCGCGCACGTCAAAAACGAGATCGCGTTCGCCCTTTTCGGCCGTCTTGACCGTATAGGCATTCACACCGCTCTCCTTCTGGAAGTAGTTTAGGTTTTCCAGACGCTTCTTAGAGCGCTCAATCAGGCGGCTGTCATAGAGCTCGCCGGGCTGAATCACGAGTTCGCGGCGAATGACCTTATCCTGCGTGACCGAATTACCCTGGATACGAATTTCGCGGATGCGCGCCTGTTCACCTTCAATCAAGCTGTAGGAGAGGTCGATGACCGCACCATCAATGCGCGGCACCTGCGTCACCGTTGCATAAGTATCCACATACCCACGGGAACCATAGTAGTCCACCACAGCCTTGCGGACTGCTTCGAGCGTATCGGCGGTTGCCGTACGACCGCGCTCTGCTAACACCTTCCGGGCTGCGGCTTCAAGCGCACTGTTGTCGTACACCTTCGCGCCAGTCACCGTCACCGTTCCGACTGTGTACAGCGGTCCCTCATCCACCGTAAAAACGGCATCAGCGTGGCCCGCTTCGCGACCTTCAATCGGACGCAGTTCGGGGCCAGAGACTTCGGCATCGAGATAGCCAGCCGCCGTATACTTGTCGTTCACCACCGTGCGCGCATCGTCCAGCTTCTCGTCGCTCAGCGGGAAATCCATGAACCAACTCAGAGGATTGTAGGCTGGCTTCCAACCGAACGCGGCCGCCAGTTCGTCATGCTCGTAGACCGTATTGCCTTCAAAGAGATAATCGCGAATTTTTCGTTCGTCTCCTGGAACGGCTAGGAGCGTCAGATAAGCATACCCAGGCGCATCGGCATAGCGCAACTCGTAGGAGACCTTCGCGTTGACAAAGCCCTCATGCTGCAACTTGGCGCGCAGACGCTGGGCCGCCGCCGAAGCAATCGAATCGTCGATACGATCGTTGCGATTCAGCTTCACCGCTTCTTCGGCCTTCGATAGACGCATGACCTCGTCCACGCCTGCATACGCCGGAGCTTCGGCTAACTGGGGACGGCGAGCAATGATGTAAATCACCACCCAATCGCCTTTATCAGTTTTGCCGATACGCGTACTGACATCGGAATAATCTGGTGTCGCCAGCAACGCCTTTACATCGGCACTGACGTAACGGCCCAGCTCGGGCTCGGTCGCCGACATCCCGGCTTTCACCGAGCACATCGCCAATACCGCATCCGTCGGGTCGACACCGAAATTGTCATTAGCCTGCACGCGGACGTCGGCCACCGTCACGCTGCGTCCGAAGTCCGCCGGACGGGCAGCCACCGCCGAAGCCGCGGCAGAAGGTTCGTCTGCAGGCGCTTGAGCAAACGCAACCTGCGCCGCAGCCGCCGCAGCACAGAGAACCAGTGGGATCTTTGTTAGTGTCATAGGATTAGGATTCCTGGGGGGTCGGAGGATTATTGACAGGCTCCATATCGCCCGCCATCTCCGGATTGGTTTCGACACGGTCCTTGAATCGCGTCAGGCCGCCGTCAAAGTTAAGACGCACTTCACCGGTGGCGCCGTTACGGTTTTTGGACACATCGACAATCGCCAGCAGCCGGTCATCATGCTCAGGAACGCGCGTACTCATGAATGAAGGCCGCCGAAGCAGCATAATTACGTCCGCATCCTGTTCAATTGCACCAGAGTCACGCAGGTCCGAGTTCTTCGGCTTCTCGTCACCACCGCGTTGCTCATTCGCACGCGACAGCTGCGACAGCACCAGGACCGGCACGTTCAGCTCCTTGGCCATTGCCTTGATTTCGCCCGAAATCTTTGACACCATCACCTGCTGCCCTTGCTGCGCGTATTCGCGATAGGAGAGCAACTGCAGATAGTCGATAACAATCAACTCAATCGGATACTTCTTATGCATGTGGCGCGCACGGGCACGGAGTTCCATCACGTCCAGACCGCCCTGGTCATCGCAACGAATCGGCGTGTCTGCCAGTTCCCGCGCGGCAGCCTGCAACAGCGGCAACACCACACTCTTCTTGATAAACTGGCCGCGCTCAATATCGCGTGCAGAATAACCCGCCATACCGCAAAGCATACGCGTCGTCAACTGCACCTGCGGCATTTCTAGCGAAAATACCAACACCGCATGCTTCTGCAGCTGACCGTCTGGCGTCTTGAACGGACGCCCCATAATGTCGCGCCCGCGCGCCACACATTCAGCAATGTTCATCGCCAGCGACGTTTTACCCATCGAAGGACGCGCCGCCAGCACAATCATTTCGCCCTTGTGCATGCCCCGCAGCTGGTCGTCTAGACGACGGAAGCCCGTCGGCAAACCAGAGAGCTCACCTGGCGCTTCCAACTGACGAGTCAACTGAGCCAACGTCGCATTGACCGAAGTTTTCCAGTCCGCGGTGGAAGACGACTGCGAACGCCCCTCGCCAACTCCCAGAATCGCCTGCTCAGCGGAACCAAGCACATAATCCGCACTCTGCGTGGCATCGTAGACATTCTCTTCAATCTTGCGCACCACACCCAAAATGGAACGGCGCACATACTCCTCCATCACCAAGTCAGCGTAATAGCCAGCATGGGACGAAGTGGGCGTACGATCCATCAATGTATTAAGCGCCTGAATGCCGCCAACCGCCTCGAGTTCACCCGTGGATTCCAGAAAGTTGGCCACAGAAATGCCATCCACTGGCAACCCCTTGCCCGACAGCCGCTCGATGGCGATATAAATAGAACGATGCGCAGGATCCACAAATGCTTCAGGCACCAGACGCTTGTTCGCACACAAGTCCATTACGCGCGTCGCGTCAATCAGAATCGCCCCCAATAGCCCGCGCTCCGCATTCAAATCCTGCGGCAGCGTACGACAAAGCGGCGCATCGCCAGCCATATCAGCAAGCGGACGCTCAGGGGTATACGTTTTTTTTCGTCTGGGTGTGGCCATGTAAACTCCTATAAACCGCGACAGTATACCACAAGCCGTTCCAATCCGCAAAACACGAAAAACACCCCACCCCCTCCGCCATGCCCACAAGAAGTAAATCGCCCGTCGAAGAAGCGCAGCGCCGTAAGTTCACCATCGAAGGCCCTGTACAAAGCCCCGCAGCCAGGCGGCACAGGCATCAGCCCGCAGTAAGGGGCGTAGCCCCGCTTATAGAGCCCTGTGGCTGCACCCCCCGCAGCTATCCACGATCCTTTATCTGCTACGACGCAGCCGCTTTCAGCCCGTCCCGCCCCCGCCGCGCCCAAAAGCAATAATCCTTTTAAAAAGTACATTTTTTTGATATCGTTTAATTCAATTATGAAGGATTGTCGACACACACCATCCCGCGGCGAGCACAAACACGGATTTGCGCTCATCGCTGTTATTTGGACGCTGGCCGTACTCAGCCTACTGGTGTGTTCGTTTACCCTTGATGCCTATATGGAAGGCAAAGCCGCCATGTACGTGCGCAACCGCCATCAGGCCACCGCCCTCATGGAATCAGGCCTCACCCTCGCCGAACTCCTCATGGAGCGCCAGGAAAAGGTCTCCGGCGAAGAAACCGAAGAAGATGTCGCCAAGGATCGCTGGATTGCCCCCGCCATCCGACTCAAGCGCGGCCAGCGCGTCGAGGTCTCCCAGCGCCTCATGTACGACGACGACGGCCGCTTGCAGTTCGATGCCGAAAATGTTACCTCATCCACCAACAATGTGCCCGACGCAGAAATCTTCGTCGCTATCGAACCCGAACCCGCCCGCTGGAATCTCAATAAACTCACCCGCGCGGGCTTCGGCGACAATGCCGACCTCATCTGGAACCGCATTCTGACCGTCGCTGGTGTTCCCGAAGAGGACCAGAGCGTCTTGGTCGACTCCTTCTACGACTGGGTGGATGATGACGATGTCACCGTCTCGAACGATGGTGCCGAAGACGACTGGTACGAAGCGCTCGATCCGCCCTACACCTGCAAAAACGCCCCGCTGGACACCGTGGGTGAACTGGTCTATATCCGCGGGTTCGACCGCAATGGTGGAGTAATTCTCAAAGGCGGCATCTGGAATCCTGAGGACAGCGAGGACGCGCAGTTCACCGTCTCGGGCATCGAACAGCTCTTTTCACTCTACGGCGACGGAAAAATCAACGTCAATGCCGCGCCGCGCGAAGTGCTACTGACCGTGCCGTGTCTAGAAGATGCGGATGGCCTAATTGTCGACACCATCCTCGAAGAACGCGAAGGTTTGAATGCTGACAGTTCCACCGCATCTGCTGCGGTAAAACACGCCTCACGCGGCGGTGCCTCGCTAGGAGCGGCCGCCATCGAAGACTACCACTTCAAAGATATTTCTGATTTTGTGGCCCGCATTCCTGGCATCACGCAGGAAGACGCAGCCCGTTACCTATCCGTAGACTGCTCGGTATATAAGCTCGAACTCGAGGGACGTGTCGGCAACATCCGCCGACGCGCCACCGCCGTTGTCCAGCGAGGCAGCAGCGATAGCTCCAAAAAGAACAAAGGCTCCGGCAAGGACACCGATTTGGTTATTCTCAGATGGCAGGAAGAAACCTGATGAAGCAAACTCCCACAACATCCCCTTCCGAACCGCTGGCCAGTGCCGCCGCGCCGGAGACATCCGCCGCACCGGCCGCCCCCCAAAAATCGGCACGTGCCCAAAAAGATCGGCGCAGGCCCACCCTGCCCGCAGAGATTCCTGCAGTCCGTACCCACAATACGGTCACCGCCTTCCTCTCGCTCCCCGCCGAAACCGCGGCCGACCCGGAAATTCCCCGGCTGCAGGCTGCCGCTATTTCGCCCTTTGAGGACATCGACACCGCCTACGGCTACGAAGTCGTTGGTGCGCACGGCGATACCATGGATATTTTTCTCGCGGTAGCCTCCGTCAATTCCCTGTCCGACCCCTGGTATGCCTGGCTGGACAGCCGCGACCTACTCGGCCGCATTCCGCTCGACATCTCCGCCCTGGGCTGGCTGACCGCCATGCGCGGCCGAAACGCCGAACTCTCCGACGGCTGCGCCTTCGTTGCGCTGCTGACCGAAGATGAACGCTTTCTGGCCATTCTGAAGGACGGCTTCCCCAAGCGTCTCCGCGCCCTGCCCCCGAATATCACCGAGGCGGACCTCGGACGCGAGACGACGCTGCTGACGGCCCAGGCGGCCCTGAACGACGGCCTCGTACCAGACCGCGCCTTCGCCTTCATCGGCCCTGGCGAATCCTCCACTGCCCTCGGCACCGCCCTGGGGCTGACCGTGTCGGACACGCCACTAGCGGATACCGCCACCGCGGAGGCCATGCTGCAGGAAGGCCTCCGGGCCCGCGCCGAAAGCGGGGCTGCGACCTTTGACCTGACCCCCGAAAGCTGGAAAGCCGAGGCCGCCGCACGCCGCACGCGCCGCATTCTGACCGCCGTCGTCTCCATACTCGGCGTAGTGTGGCTGCTCTGCGCCGCAGCCCTCATCCTGATGCCCAAAATTTACGACCATCTCGGTAAAGTCACAGCCCTCAAACTCAGTGCCCACCGCCGCGTCTACGAAAACGTCCTCGACCTCCGCGACCGAGTCTCCCTGATTCAGCGCTATCAAGACCGTTCCTTCTCCGTCCTGGAAATGCTGCGCCTGGTCACCCTGTCCAAATCCGAGACGATGACCTTCCTCTCCTTCACCTTCCGCCAGAAACAGTCCATCCGTCTAACCGGTCTGGCCGATGCCACTGGCGACGTCTACTCCTTCAAGGAAACATTGCAGAAGGACGAACGTATCCGCGACGTAAAAATCAATCGTCTGGTGCAGGATAGCCGTTCCCGCCGCCAGCGCTTCGATATCGACATCACCTTTGCCGCTGAGGAGGAAATGCAATGACCGCCATGTCCGACAAAGACCACAGACTCACCGTGCTCCTCATTGCCATCGTCCTGCTGGGCGTGCTGGCCCTGTGGTTCCCCAAAGCAAAAGCCTCCTGGACCGCCAAAAAGGCTACTTGGCAGCAGCTAGAGCAGAAATTCGCCCGTGAACAGGCCATCATCGCCCTGCGTCCCGAAATCCAAAAGCAGTACAACGACCTCTGCAACAGCATGCCCGTCTTCCCCGAGGGCAAATCGGTCGACACCTACTGGTTGCCGATTATGGACAACACCGCCAAGGCCAACGATGTCAACATCGCCCAGCGCTCCATCGGCGGCGAAGCCACCTACGGCGAAGTTACCGAACTCACTCTGGAGTGCCGCGACTGGGAAGGTCGCCTCGATGCCCTGGTCTGGTTCCTCTACGACATCGAAACCCGCAACGATGCCATGATGGACATCCGCGCCATTACCATCCGACCCAGCGCCAAAAAATCTGGCATTCTACAAGGCACCTTCACCCTCAACTGCGCCTACATGCGCCGCCCGGAATAACCTCTTTTCGAGAAACAAGGACCCTTTATGAACTACAGCACACTCCTCCTGGCCTCGGCCGCCGTACTCACGGCGCTGCCCGTATCCGCCCAGTTCCGTGCCCCCACCCTCCGCCGCACCAGCTCCACGCCCGCCTCCAATGCCGCAACCTCGTCCACCGAAGTGGCCCAGCAACTCGCCAAGGCCGAACGCGGCAAGGGCGGCCGTCCCAAGCTCAAGTTCGACAACGCCCCCGCCGAACTCTTCCTGCAGATTTACGCCCAAGTCACCCACCGCACCCTCCTCTCCTCACCCGATATCCCCAAGGTCACCATGAGCCTGCGCTCCACCGACGAGGACAACTGGACGGATGCTGAGTACCTGCAGGCCATCGAACAGCAGCTGCAGCTCAACGGCATCGGCCTCATCCCCGTCGGCGAACGCTTCGCCCTCGTCGTCCCCTTCAAAACAATCGGCCAACAGGGCATCGAAACCTTCCTCGAAATTCCCGCCAACGGCCGCCATCCCGAAGAGGGCCGCATCATCCGTCAGGTGCTGACGCCCAAGAACATCTCCGCCGAAGAGGCGCAGAAGGTCATCGAAGGCTTCAAGCGTCCGGACGGCCAGATTCAGTTCCTCGAACGCACCAACTCCCTGTTGATTACCGACACGCAGGAAAATATCAACCGTATGATCGAGATTGTCTCCTTCATCGATAAACCCCTGCCGGTGCTCGAAGAGGTACAGGTCTGCCCCATCAAATACGCCAAAGCCCTCGACATCAAGACCGCCTTGGAGGAATTCGTGCAGGCCTCCCGCGAAGAGGACGAAAACGCGCGCAAATCCACCGCAGCCCCGCGCCGGAGCAACTCCGTCTCCGGCGGCATGCAGCGCGGCGTCTCAATCTCCTACCGCCAACTGCCGGGTGTCACCCGTTCGACCGAACCCGAACCAGCCAAATCTGCCCTCAGTGATGCCCTCGTCAGCGATGCCGACCGCGGCATGATTCGCGGTAAAGTACAGATTATGGCCGACGAACGCTCCAACCAGCTCATCATCGTCACCCGTCCCTCCAACATGCAGTTCTTTAAGCGCATCATCGATGTGCTGGATATCGAAACCGCCCCAGAAATCGCCGTCGAAATCATCCGCCTGCGCTACGCCCAGGCCGAAACGAAGGATTCCAACAAAGGCGTCGCCGACCTACTCAACGAACTCATCGACAAAACCGCCTCCTCGAAGGACGACAAAAGTAACCGTAACCGCAATCAGACCGTTAACTCCCGAAACCTAACCGCCTCCCACAATAACCGCGATTCGCGCACCAACCTCTCGTCTGATGCCAAATCCAAACTCGGCGAACTCAGTAAGGACAATATCAAAATCCTCGCCGACAGCCGCATCAACGCCATCATGGTCATGGCCTCCCCTAGCGACCTGTCTGCAATTAAAGAAATTGTCGCAGAGATGGATATCCC
>SAMEA104404097__coassemble_752_pt1 | contig 30270 bp, 20 predicted proteins | sample SAMEA104404097__metabat2_high_PE_096 | metagenome-assembled genome bin SAMEA104404097 (sample SAMEA104404097) | Balaenoptera acutorostrata | reverse complement strand
CTTCTGCCACCCCCCGTTTCGCACAGCATTTCCGCCACCATTGGCCTGTGACCCTGCTATCTGCCTCTGCATTTTGAGCCAGCACGGGGTGGCCCGTGCGGCCATTCCCCACAGTCCACTCCCCTACCCTAGCCTTAAAGAAACAGCCGCCCTTCATACAGAAGAGACGGCCATTTTCGAAAAACATCACACGCAGAGATAATCACACTCCACGAGCTGCACGCTTCAGTGCCAGAGCCAGCAAGGCAATATCGGCGGGATTCACCCCTGGAATCATCGATGCATGACGCAACGTGGACGGGCAAATACGCATCAGCTTCTCGCAGGACTCAAAGCGCAGCCCACGCACCTCGCGATAATCAAAGCCCGCCGGTATCACCAACTTCTCGTCGCGTTTCAGACGCTCGGCCTCATCTGCTTCGTGCTGAATATAGCCCTCATATTTCGAGCGCAGCGACAACTCCTCTGCCCAGTCATCAGGAATCCGATCCACTGGTAGACCGCAGATTTTTACAGGTTCTCCAGTTTCATCCACGGGCATATAACGGAAACCTCCCTGTCCATCATCCTTAAAACAGGCAGGTTTCTCGGCAGGCACACCATCAAGTGTAAACACTCCAGTCAAAGCATCCCTACCAGGCACCTTTATCTGCATTTCCGGTGCTGCAGATAATGCTTCCTCGCGGCCGCCACTACGCACTGTACGCTTCTGCCACCGCTCGCGAGTGATACCGCAAACCGTCACAAAATCAAATCCGTCGCGCGCCAACAGCTTCCAGCGAGACGTGCCATTACCGTCCAAATAATCACTTCGCCATGCTTTTTCGGCTGCAGTCAGCCATGCAGACTCACTTTCGGAGAGTTTAAGCAGCGACGGCTCCACAATTCCTAATCGTTTAGCATAGGCATGTAACCGTAGATGAGCATCGCCAGGACGCAGGAGTAATCGACGTTCGGCGCGCGAAGTAAACATACGATACGGCTCATCGGTTCCCTTCACAGTAAGATCATCAATCATCACGCCGATATATGCCTCATCACGCGAAAGCACCAACGGCACCCTACCCTGCACAGAGAGTGCCGCATTCACGCCCGCCATAAACCCCTGCGCGGCGGCTTCCTCGTAGCCCGTTGTTCCATTAATCTGTCCAGCGAAATACAACTCATCGTGTCCCTTCAGGGCCAGACGGCGATCCAACGCCCGCGGATCAATACAGTCATATTCGATAGCATAGGCAGGTGCTATCATCTCAGCATGTTCCAGTCCAGGAACCGATCGAATTAGCTGCTCCTGAACCTCTGCCGGTAGCGAATTAGATAGACCATTCGGATAACACCAGGGACAACCCTCCCCCTCTGGTTCCAGAATAACATGATGCCCGCCGCGGTCACCAAACTTCACAATCTTATCCTCAATACTAGGACAATAGCGTACACCTTCGCCCGAGATTTCGCCTCCGTAAAGTGCAGATTGCTGTAAATTGTCACGGATAATTTTATGGCTTTCCATGACCGTATGCGACTGCCAGCACGGCACCTGACCGTGGCGTGCGTGATAACAAGCAGCAATCATTTCGGGCGTCGGTACCCATTTTCCTAAATTATCACAATGACCACATAAAGCTATATTACGATCAACAACCGATCCAGCCTCTCCTTTTACACCGCTACGATAGGTCGCGAAGCCGTTCCATAGACACCATACAGGATCCTCCGCCAACTCCGTACAGGACCCCATCACTGAAGACACATAACCCATCGATTTCAGATAAGGTACAGCAGGAATATAATCTGGCGCACTGATAGCGACCCTATCTGGTGAACAATCCTTAAATGTTCCACGTGGAACACTTCGCCCTTGTTCCGCACCTATACCAATCCCCCGAGAAACACCCTCCACAAATGTTCCACGTGGAACATTTTCATCACACCTTGTAGAACACCCCTGCTCTACAGACTTCACCATAGACATTCCGGTCTTCTGCGTTACATCTGCAACACAGACCTCACGACGGGGCCCTAGACCAGGCATTGGATTATGCCTGACGACCGTATTCCCTTCGTCGCAAATATCGGATATCTCCACCGCCACGGCTGTGCAGACTCCCTGCCAGCCATAGCAACGATCAACCAACCGCATCCGCCTAGAGAAGAACGGTACAGGAGAAGACTCCCCCTCCTGCTTCTGTAGACGATCCCAATCAATCGTCGAATTCAGTAAACGGGGCGGCGTCCCCGTCTTAAGTCTGCGCCAACCGATATCAGGTGAAATTTTCTGCAACGACTCTGGTAAATGCATGGCAGGACGTCCATCTCCGCCGCCATCATGCCCCTCGTGTCCCACCCAAATACGGCCACCAAGTGCTGTTCCTGATGTCAACACAATCCTTCGGGCATAACAGCGAGATCCGTCAGCAAGGACCACCCCGACAACACGGTCAGTAGCTAAAGCCTTCTCATCCTCGGCATAACAAACCTTTTCATCTTCGGGTAGTAAAAATGTTCCACATGGAACACTCAGTGCATCGACAATCGCTTTCGGCACAGTAGCATCACCAGCAATAATCGTGTCCGTCACTGTACCTTCTAGGAGCGATAGATTAACAATCGATTCGGCAACGCGTCCGAGTCGACGCGTATACGCAGCCTTATCGCACTGCACACGGACCGCACGGACCGCAGGTCCACGGGAAGCATTCAGTAATCTATACTGTAAACCACTTAAATCAGCATTCAGCCCCATCTCTCCGCCCAGAGCATCCAGTTCAACCACTAAATGCGACTTCGCCAATCCACCAACAGCCGGATTGCAAGGCATTAAACCCAGCGTATCTAATTGAGATGTAATAAGTAATGTATCACAACCTAATCGAGCGGACGCAAATGCGGCCTCACAGCCAGCATGTCCGGCACCGACAACAATAACATCATAGACGTGGAGAGAAGGATTTGTTTTCATACGCCAATTATACCATCTTTTAAGGCTTTCAACCAAAGATATCCGCACCACAAGTTACACATATCAACGTTCATCCCTGAAACAACCATCCAGCGGGGGAGGGCAGGGGAGGATCGGAGAGGGCAGGGGGAGGATAGCGGAAAAGGACGAAGAATATCCTGGGAGGCGGTTTCACAGAAAGAACCAACCCCGTCACACCCACAACAGACGCACCAAAGTTACAATAATACTAAGTCTATGAGCACACACAAACCTTACACCTTTATCCACAAAAGAATACGCACATCACTTAAAATAAATTATCCGCCCCACTACATTCCAAAAAGGCAAATCCAATAAAACACCAGTATCACGTCCTCATTAATAAACCACATCAACATCCATCTCACTGAACTCTTTAATACACAGTTAGGTGTTCCACGTGGAACACCTAACTCATTCTCTAAGCTCAAATCAGAAATGTTCCACGTGGAACACACACCATCAAAAAGATCTCAACGATAAATACGCCATATAAAAACAACCAAAAGAGACTTCAAGTCGCGAAAAACGCAAAAAACTACAGGTACCCATATCAACAACTTCGCAACAATAAAAGAAAAGGTATATAAATCAACAAAAATGATTACCGCAACCCTCTAAAAAGCGCTTCCCAGAGCAACTCGTCGATAAAACGCGATTTCAAAAAAGTGCCATATTCCCCAGCTTAGCCCAAACGACACCATTTATACATCGCCAACCGTTTTTTTTTACACTCAGAAGATAAACTACACTAAACTTCTACTCCTCTTAAAGAGAAACACTGTATATCCATTTCATCCAAAGACATCGATACTCCTCTCCCAACTGTCTGATCAAAGGGGAGTCCTAGGAGCCTGTAGGAGTATAGATACAAGGCGAAAAAGAGAAAGGAGTGGGCAGAACCGAGTCTTTTGAAGGAGTGCAGTGACCCCTGTATGACTGAAAAAGCCAAAATTCATGCACATTTAAGGCGTTTTTGCAGCCCGTAACTATCCCCCTACAGGCTCCTCACATCCCCACCTTCGCATTATCACAGAAAATATTCTATAAACATAAACATTCATCTCAAGGCTTCATTACAACCGTAAACATCTTAATCAAGAAGTCACGTACACACACTCTACACTTCACCTCTGAGCGAAGCTAACAATTCATTACAGAAAATAACCGTAAAGCTTCATCACACATGCGTACTGAATCTATATCACGGTACTAAATCATCCACCGCACAGTCTCCCCCTGAACCGTCATTTCTCCTTAAAATTGTCTACTACATGTAGTGCGCCAACTAGCCATCCATCGTCCATCCTTTTTTAGCCTTTCCGGACACCTTACGCCAACTTATCAACAGACTTTGCACAGAGTCCCCGATCCCTTATCAACAAATAGACAGAATTCTATCAACAGTTTTTTGAACAGGTACGTAAAATCTGCGAACAAGACAAACGAGACCATATAAGCTGTTTTAGCCCATTTATCCTCCCTTTTTACGCATTTCGTCCATCTAAAAAAATATATGCTTCAGTTATTTCAAAATTCTTCGACAGGTTTTCAACAACTTCTAAACAGGTTTTAACAGCTTTTCAACAAGGTTACTAACAAACTTATGAACAAGCTTTCATAAGTTTGTTCAATGTTCCACAGGCCTCCGTTCACGAACCATAAACAGTGCACAAAAGCCCCAAAAGCACTACATGTAGTAGAATCTGCTTTTCACATCAAAAAATACATACAAAATACATGATACGGGTCCACCACAGGATGTAGACACGTGGGATAAAGAAGGCACAAAATATGGGATCTCGGGCTTATGAACAAGGGCTGTGTTCCACAACCTATCCGCCCAAAGGTTATCGACAAGCCTCCCGCAGTCCCCCATGACGCTACACACATGTCCGCACACACATGTCCGCACACGTACACACATATCCAATCCCCCTCGGAGCCTGTAGGGGTATAGATACGAAAGACGAAAAAAGTGAACGAAGTAGTCAGAACCGAGTCTTTTGAAGGCGTGCAGTGGCCCCTGCATGACTAAAAGAGCCGAAGGTTATGCACGTTTAAGGCGCTTTCTGCAACCCGTAGATATACTCCTACAGGCTCCAAGTCCAAAAAATGCCCACACACCTCAAACTCACTGTCTATTTTCCAGCCCAGGGGAGGGGAGGGAGGGGACACCGTGAGAAAGATTAAACGCACGATGCCCATTCCCCATCAACGCGCTCAATACCGGCAATAAAAAAGCTCCCCCTGCCAGACATCGAACAGTTTTCAACAAGGGCTTTTCAACAAGGGGGCGATATTTGAACAATCCATAAACGCCTATAAATCAAAATAAGGAACCGCTCCCCGTCTTTTCTGACAGCGTTTTTCGTTAGTTTTGAACAGCTGTTCAGAGTTTTGTTCATAACTTTTCCACACTTTTATGAACAACCGCCCTCCATGAGTTTTGAACAGCCTGTCAATAAGTGGATAACTTTGTTCATAACTAATTTAAATTACAAACAAACGTTTTCAACAAAAATTGCTAAATACAGTTCAAAGAATGTCGAAAAGAAACTGTTTACATTGTTCATAAAATAGTTCACAATAGGGGGGTCATTTATCAATAACCAAGCGGTATCAAAGGCTTGCTATTTTACTATGAATAAAGCACAAGAAATCTGGTCACAGGCAATGAAGAAACTGGCTGGAGCACTGTCCGAAGTGACAGCCCTCCAGTTCTTCGGCGGCACGCAGGGCATCTCGCTCGATGAAGGTATTTTGACGGTAGAAGTACCAGAAGACAAAGACGGCGATCTGCTAAAACAGCAGTTTGACTACTTCATCCGAAAAGCCGTCGAAGAATCCGCTGGCACGGAGCACATTGCGAAGATCATCTTCCAGCGGCCTCCCCGTCAGGAAGTGCCCGCCGAAACCCCAGCCCATCCTCAGGGTGGGATTACACCCGAAGGCGAAGCCAACAGTTCGCTGCTGAAAAAATTCACCTTCGACACCTTCGTTCAGGGACCGAACAACCGCTATCCCGTGGCGATGGCCCAATACGTGGCGCGCCATCCTGGGGACGAAAGCGATCACACCAACCCACTCTTCATGTACGGCCCGACGGGTGTCGGTAAGACCCACCTACTGCATGCCATTGGCAACATGGCCATTGAAGAAGCGGCCAAAGAAAACAAAAAGCTCAACATTCTCTACACCACCACCGAAAATCTAATGAACGAGTACGTGCTGCAGTGGACGAGTGACGAGCGCAAGGAAGCCTTCCGCAAAAAATTCCGCACACCAGACATCCTCCTGGTCGACGACATTCAGTACATGTCGGGCAAACAGGGCCTCCAGGAAGAGTTCTTCAACATCTTCAATGCCCTCAAAGATGCCCGCCGTCAGATTGTGATGACGAGCGACCGTGCACCAAAAGAAATCCCCGATTTGGTAGACCGTTTGGTCAGCCGTTTTGAAGGGGGGCTTTCTCTGGATGTCGATATGCCGGCATACGAAACGCGCGTCAACATTCTGAATATGAAGCTACGTGGCTATCCAGGCATCAGCCTACGCAAAGACATCATCGACTTCATTGCTCAGAAAGTGACCTCCAGTGTCCGTGCATTGGAAGGTGCCCTCTCCTGCACAGTCAACTACGCCCGCCTATTCCCGAATCCAGAAAAGACCATCACCGTTGATGTCCTGGAAAAGAGCATCCTCAAAAACTTCATCCAGCAGGAAGAGTCAATCGTAAAACTCACCTGCCAAGACATCCAACGAGCCGTCTGCACCCACTTCGGCCTGACAAAAGAAGAGCTACTCGGCAAAGACCGCTCTCAACGCATCGCCGTTCCGCGTCAGCTAGCCATCTTCCTCTGCCGCAAACTGACCGAAACCTCCAGCACCGATCTTGGTCGCGCCTTTAACCGCAACCACTCGACCATTCTGTACTCGAGCACGACTGTTCAGAATCTAATAAACAACAACGACTCCGTCGTCATTCCCGCCGCCAAAGCCATCACCAGCATGCTCGGCCGCTCCATGAGCGACCTCAACTAAGCCCGCCTCAGAGCGATAGCTGAAACCCCAAACTAAAATAAGACACAGCCAATGGGCTGTGTCTTATTTTTTATTCTCTTCAAAAGAGAGGAGGAGGGTAGGGGTGGTGGGGAGGGGAGGGGGCCCTCTACCCACCTCGGAGCCTGTAGGGGGTATAGATGTGAAAGACGAAAAAAGTGAACGAAGTAGGCAGAACCGCGTCTTTTGAAGGCGTGCAGTGGCCCCTGAATGACTAAAAGAGCCGCAGGTTATGCACGTTAAAGGCGCTTTCTGCAACCCGTAGATATACCCCTACAGGCTCCTAGCCCCCTGTCCACTGCTGGTCCCCCCTCTTTTCGTAGCACTCGGAGGAGGGCCTTTGGCCTTATAAGCACACTGAAAGAGGCCTCTGGAAGCGAGGCCTTCGCCGTGGCTTTTTGGAGAGAAATGCGCCCAAGAGCCTTCGCCGTGGCTTTTACCTCGGCACTATCGGCACACACAGGGTGCGCGCACTGCCCCCCATTTTTGGCCGATTGTTACATTATATGACACTCCACTCAGGCTCTTTTACAAAAAACTTCATTATTCCGACACTGAGACGTTTTTGGATCTGTTAGAAAAGCTTTTACTATGCTACTGACATGTCATAGAGGGTTTCTGATTTTTGGGGCGGAAAAGGTCCATTTTGAAAGTCGATAGCTTTCATATCGAAAGTCATCAGCTTTGACCTTCAAAGTCGATAGCTTTCACATCGAAAGTCATCAGCTTTGGAGTCGAGAATTATCAGCTTTGAAGTGCTATCCTAGCATCATATCATAACACTTTGAATGCAAATACATACGAGAGTTCATTTAAATCTTCCGCTAGTCGCGGTTTTGGCCGATTGGGACTCGGGAAGCGGCTATCACCAGAAAAACCTCTTCAATGACTTATGCATGTGACCATTTTACGGAGGTGCTGTTATCGGTCCATCTATTTCACCGTCGATTAGCAGATTGTGATGCAGGCAGATTCAAAGGAGTCAAAAGCCCCGAACATCCCCACCGCCTTCGGGAACTGTCCCAGATACAAATATAAAAATATCAAAGCCCTATCACATTAGGGGACGCAGCTTGGGAACACTGAATGAACTTTGAACAGATTTGCACACAACCTGTCGATAACTTGTTTAAAACCTGTATAAAACGTCAACAGTCGTTTGCTCCCTGCCGATGTTCCACAGGTATGTCTATTGTTAATATCAATATTTTATGATAACGTTCCACGTCCGATATTTCACTTAATCATTATGAAATTCAATAAGAAATATCATACAAACGACCAAAAACGTCGTTGAGTTGTATACAGACCTCTGATATTGTGTATATATTTATTGACAGCCGATTGTTTTCTGAACACCTGTTCATAACTTGTCAATAAGTTGTAAAAAAGCTGGGGAAAAGTGTTGAGTTTTAGACAGCCATCGGGTACCCCATGGGGGCTTTGAACGGGATAGATCTTATTCTGCACAATCCATACGCTCCTCATTGACAGGGAAAATTGATGTCAAGTCTTTGGAATATCAATCAATGTTCGCACTTCTGCAACTTTTGAACAATCCTACATCTACTACTTTAATTTATAAAAGGGAATTGTTGATGAAGTCGGGCCTCTGTTAAAAGAGGGCCTTTGGGGGTGGATAGGGCGGATATGCGGTGACTGAAGCCTCGTGCTGAGAAACGATTGGCATAACCATGTGTGCGGGTGTAGTGCCTGTACGGTTGGCAAAATAGGGGGCGAGACTTGAGGACGAATCTCGCTACTAAAAACAGAATGGCAGCTGGGAGCCTGTAGGGGTATATCTACGGACTCCTCGAGGCGGAGGTTCCAGGCGATGTAAACGTTTTAAGCTTCTACTGGAGTACCGAAAAGGTGTCCATCAGGGGCTTGATATCGATTTCTGACCCGCGGCTGTTCAAAACCTGTCAGCGGGCGGCGCAAAAGCTGGGCAAAAAAGGCGCTTTTTCAACAACAGGAGAGGCGATACATCTAGGGGGAACGGACCGGTTGAGGCTTCTGCACAATCCATACGCTGCTCATTGACAGGGGAAATTTACGCTATCTTATTGGAATATCATGTCGGGCGTGACTTTTTGCAGGTTTTGCACATTCCTACATCTACTACCTTTTATTTATAAGATTAATTGTTGATGGAGGAAGTGCCGATGGATGAAGCCGATTATACCTACGGGCTTCTAGGAACCTGTAGGGGTATATCTACGGACTGCAAAAAGCGCTTTAAACGTGCATAAACTTCGGCTTTTCAGTCATGCTGGGGCCACTGTACGCCTTTAAAAGACTCGTTTCTGTCCACTTCTTTCACTTTTTTCGCCTTTCGCATCTATACCCCCTACAGACGCCTAAGCTTTTTGTGCTGGAGAAAGATGAGCAAGGTCAGATAAATGGTTGCGGGAGGTTTCTTACATCGGTTGGGTGGAATAATGGTCGCCATTCGAAGTCTGCGATTCGCAGTATGCTGATTGTCTGGTTTTATTTCCGAAATAAAGCAATGAGTGCCTCTATTGTTCATTTTTTTTGAATGCGAAGAGTCTTGTTTTATGGATTGTGGATACGGTGGATCGGGAGGACTGCATGTTACGGGGGTGGGGGGTATTGGGGCGGGATTGTTCAAAACCTGTCAGCGGGCGGCGCAAAAGCTGGGCAAAAAAGGCGCTTTTTCAACAACAGGAGAGGCGATACATCTAGGGGGAACGGACCGGTTGAGGCTTCTGCACAATCCATACGCTGCTCATTGACAGGGGAAATTTACGCTATCTTATTGGAATATCATGTCGGGCGTGACTTTTTGCAGGTTTTGCACATTCCTACATCTACTACCTTTTATTTATAAGATCAATTGTTGATGGAGGAAGTGCAGCCGGATGAATATGCGGATATCTGTATTTGGGGATATTCGGGCTGGAGATGAACATTTGATTTTGGTGGTCAGTCTGGGGAATCTTTGGTATCATGTTCTGACTTAATTCACTTATCGGGACTGTAGAAAGTTGCCTGAAAGCGTGAATTTCGACCTATTTTTATTTTTTGGAGCCTCCATGAAGTTTACCGTTATCCGCAGCCGTTTTCTGGAGCTGCTGTCTAGCGTCCAGAATATTGTCCCCAATAAAGCATCTCTGCAAATCATCACCAACGCTCTACTGGTGGCCAATGCCGAGGGGTCACTGACGTTGACGGCAACGGATCTCGATATTTCAATCCGTTCCACGTTGTCGACGGATTTAAAGGTGGATGAACCTGGTACCACTGCGCTGCCGATTCGTAAGGTGGTTGAAATGCTGCGCATGGCCCCTGAAGGTGAAGTGCATTTTGAAATTGACGATGATGATGTGGCCCGTGTGATTACGTCGGCGGCCAAATATCGTGTAATTGGTCTCTCGTCGCGCGACTTCCCGACGGTGAATGAGCCTTCTGAGGAGGCAAAAAGCTTTAATATCGATCGTGCCGTGTTTCGCGAAATGCTGCGCAAGACGTCGTATGCTGCTGGTACGGATGAAACGCGCCGCCTGCTGACTGGTGTGCTGCTGAAGTTTGCTGACGAAAAGCTGACGATGGTGGCAACGGATGGTAAGCGTCTGGCCTTGGTTGAAAATGAAACCGAATTTGTGCCCGAAAACGCCTGTTCTATGATTTTGCCTCCCAAGGCGGTTAATGAACTGATGCGTTTGCTCAATGGCGAGGGTTCGATGACGATTTTCAGCCAGAGCAATCAGGTGGTGTTTGATTGCGGAGCTTTCCGTCTGTACAGCAAGCTGATTGAAGGTACTTATGCACGTTATGAATCTGTGATACCAACGGCTTGTGACGAACGGGTGTCTGTGAATCGTGAAGAGTTGATTAGTTCGATTCAGCGCGTGTCGATTATGTCTAACGAGCGTGCTCATGCTGTACGTATGATTTTCAGCGAAGGTTCGTTGACGCTGTCGGCCAGTAATACCGAAGCTGGTGAAGCCAGTGATGTGATGCCCATCAAGTACTCTGGCCGTCCGCTTACTGCGACCTATAATCCTGGTTACGTGATGGACTGCCTGCGTAACTTGGATGCTGACGAGGTGATTTTTGAACTCAGCGAAGGTCACTCTCCGGCTGTGATTAAGTGCAGTGGTATTCCCTTCCTGTATGTGATTATGCCGCTTCGCATCCCGGTCTGAGAAAAATCTCAGCGGTAATGCGCAAAAAAAAGAGCTCCGACAGCGTGCGGGGCTCTTTTTTTTGCACCAGGTTGTCGCCTGTGGATGCGGGGGCGGCCTTTTGGCCGCTCGGCGGGGCCTTTGGCCCGTTGCTTTTCTGGCGGGCTTCGCCCTTGGGCGGGCCTGGCGGCCCGTGGGCGGGGGCTGAAGCCCCCTTTTTCCGGCGCCAGGGGCGCCGGGGCCGGGTCCCGCACCCGGCCGGTTTGAGATGATGGATGGTGGCCGCGGCTTTCGCCTGGCCGCCGGAGTGCTGGGGTGCCAGTGTGCTGGGGTGCTGTGGTGCCGGAGTGTTGGTGTGCTGTGGTGCTGGTGTGCTGGTGTGCCGCGTGGCCCGCTTCGCGGGGGCGGCCTTTTGGCCGCTTGGCGGGGCCTTTGGCCCGTTGCTTTTCTGGCGGGCTTCGCCCTTGAGAGCGGGCTTCGCCCTTGAGAGCGGGCTTCGCCCTTGAGAGCGGGCTTCGCCCTTGGGAGCGGGCTTCGCCCTTGGGAGTGGGCTTCGCCCTTGAGAGCGGGCTTCGCCCTTGAGAGCGGGCTTCGCCCTTGGGAGTGGGCTTCGCCCTTGGGAGTGGGCTTCGCCCTTGAGAGCGGGCTTCGCCCTAGGGAGCGGGCTTCGCCCTTGAGAGTGGGCTTCGCCCTTGGGAGCGGGCTTCGCCCTTGGGAGCGGGCTTCGCCCTTGGGAGCGGGCTTCGCCCTTGGGCGGGCCTGGCGGTCCGTGGGTGGGTGAGTGGGTTGGAGGGGGAGGGGCAAGATATTGGGGGGTGGTTGGTTTGGAGCTACTTTATGTGGGGGTGTTTTGTGTGATATTTAGCTGGAAGGGTGGGTGTTGTGGTATATGAGCTGTGCGCGGAGAATGCGCGGATTTTGGGGGAGGCGGTTGGGGATGGGGCGTTGGCTGGTGTTGAAAATTGTGGAAAAAGCGTTGATAAATGGCGGAAAAGATGATTGAGGAGGAGGGGGGGGATGTTGAAAAAGGAGCTGTTGATAAAAGGGCTGTTTTTGACGGGGAAAATGGGGGGCGATGGGGCGGTTTTGAGCTTGTGTTTTGTGGGGGTTGGCAATCTTTGAACAATCTTTGGTGAATTGTTGATAAAAGTGTTGATAAGTTCATAAAATAAAAGTTATGAACAGGCTTTTACACAGGCTGTTTAAAGGCTGTTTGGAGTTATCAACAGCTGTTGATAATTTTGTTTATAAAAAGAGGAGTTGCGTTTTCGGTTTTGATGGGGTATTCTGGTGGTGTTATGAGGACATTGAGCCAGCAGATTAAGGCGGCCCGTCAGCGGCAGCATCTGAGTCAGAGCGAATTGGCGCTCCGGGTTGGGTGTCGTCAGTCGGCGTTGTCGATGTATGAGCGGGGGCGGGCGACGGCGCTTGCTGCTGGGACGGTTGGCAGGATTTGTGAGGTGTTGGGGATTTTGCCGCCGAATGCTGCGGAGTTGGAGGCGGCTGCGGAGGTGAAATTGGCGGCGGAGAAGGTGCGGGTGTACTGTCCGAATCATGAGTGTCCTTCGAATTTGCCATTGGTGGTTGATGGGCGGACGGTGTTGTTGCCGAAGTCGCGGTTGGTGGTTGCTGATGAGCGGCATTGTCCTTGGTGTGGGGAGTTGGTGGAGCGGTGCTGTCCGGATTGTGGGGCGCCGCTGAATGAGGGGGCGTTTTGTACGCGGTGTGGGGGGGCGTATTTGGGTGAGGTGGATGATCGGGTACCGGGGCCTTCGGCTGAGGTGCGGCGTTACGCGATGCAGTGGTAAGCGCAAGCGGCACTTTCTGCTGATGAATAATGGATGATGATACGGGAAGGAGTTTGAGGGATGAAGGTTTTGGTGACGGGCGGAGCGGGTTTTGTGGGGGCGAATTTGGTGCGGCGGTTGCTGGCGGAGGGGCATACGGTGACGGTGCTGGATAATTTGTATACGGGGCGGCGGTCGAATATTGAGGGGCTGGCGGTTGAATTTTTGGAACGGGATGTGCGCGAGGAGATTCCGGGGGGGTATGATTGGATTTTTTCGTTGGCGTGTCCGGCATCGCCGCCGCATTATCAGCGTGATCCGCTGTTTACGTTGACGACTGGGATTGATGGGATGCGTCGGGTGTTGGAATGTGCGCGTCGCTGTGGGGCGGTGGTGGTGCATGCTTCGACATCGGAGGTGTATGGGGATCCGGAGGTGCATCCGCAGCCGGAGGGGTATTGGGGGCATGTGAATACGGTGGGGGTGCGGAGTTGTTATGATGAGGGTAAGCGGGTGGCGGAGACGTTGGCGCTGGAGTTTCGGCGGGCGTATGGGGTGGATGTGCGGTTGGTGCGCATTTTTAACACGTATGGGCCGTTTATGGATCCGGCGGATGGGCGGGTGGTCTCGAATTTTATTTTGCAGGCATTGCGTAATGAGGATTTTACGCTATTTGGTGATGGGGAGCAGACGCGGTCGTTTCAGTTTGTGGATGATTTGGTGGAGGGGTTTGTGCGGTTTGCTGCGAGGAGTCGGGAGGCGTGTGAGGCTTTTTTTGGGCTTCGGGGGGTTGCGATTCCGGTGTTGAATATTGGCAATCCGGGGGAGTTTACGGTGAAGCAGTTGGCGGAGACGGTGTTGGAGTTGTTGCCGGGGTGTCGTTCGCGGATGGCGTATGCGCCGTTGCCGGGGGATGATCCGAAGCGGCGGCGTCCGGATAATCGTTGGGCGCGGGCGTTTTTGGATTGGAAGCCGGAGGTGTCGTTGCGTGAGGGGTTGCAGAGGACGATTGCTTACTTTGCGGGGCTGAATATGTGAGAGCGGGACTGCGGGATTTTGTTGGAGATGGGGTGTATGGCTGAATATGGTATACTGTGCGGTGAAGGCGGCGCGATGGGTGCTGCGGTTTAATGAGGTTTGCTATGAATCGGGATATTGCTTGTATTGGGGCTGGCTATATTGGGGGGCCGACGATGGCGGTGATTGCGCTGAAAAATCCGGAGCGTCGGGTGGTTGTGACGGATATTTCTAAGGAGCGGATTGATGCCTGGAATTCGGACGAGTTGCCGGTGTATGAGCCGGGGTTGGAGGAGGTGGTTCGGGCGTGTCGGGGGAGGAATCTCTTTTTTACGACGGATATTGCTGGGGCGATTCGGGCGTGTGATACGTTGTTTGTGGGGGTGAATACGCCGACGAAGATGTTTGGCGAGGGGGCGGGGTATGCTTCGGATTTGCAGTACTGGGAGGCTTCGGCGCGGACGATTGCAGCGGAGGCGAATGGGGATAAGATTGTGGTGGAGAAATCGACACTGCCGGTGAGGACAGCGGATGCGATGGCGGCTGTGTTGCGGTCGCACCCGGAGCATACGTTTACGGTGTTGTCGAATCCTGAGTTTTTGGCGGAGGGGACGGCGATTGAGGATTTGTTGCATCCGGATCGGGTGTTGATTGGGGGGCCGCAGGATGAGCGGGGGCTGGCGGCGGTGCGGGCATTGGCGGGGATTTATGAGGCGTGGGTGCCGAAGGAGCGGATTATTACGACGAATGTGTGGTCGGCGGAGATGTCGAAGCTGGCGGCGAATGCGATGTTGGCGCAGCGGATTTCTTCGATGAATGCGTTTTCGGCGTTGTGTGAGGCTTCTGGGGCGGATATTACGGAGGTGGCGGATGTGTTGGGGATGGATCGCCGGATTGGAAGGCATTTTTTGAAGGCGGGACCGGGCTTTGGCGGGTCGTGCTTTAAGAAGGATGTGCTGAATTTGGTGTATTTGTGTCGCAGTTATGGGCTGCAGGCGTGTGCGGATTATTGGGAGGGGGTGATTGTGATGAATGAGGTGCAGCAGCGTAGGATTGTGGAACGGACGGTGCGGGCGATGTTTAATACGCTGGCTGGTAAGCGGGTTGCGCTGTTTGGATTTGCATTTAAGGCGCATACGGGGGATACGCGCGAAACGCCGGCGTTGATGGTGGCACGGTTGTTGGCGGAGGAGCATGCTGAATTGGTGGTGACGGATCCGCGGGCGTTGCCGAATGCGGCGCGCGATTTGGAGGGGGTGCCGCGGGTGACGCTGGAGGCTGATCCGTATAAGGCGGCGGAAGGGGCGGATGCGGTGCTGGTGATGACGGAGTGGCCGTGTTACGGGGAGTTGGATTGGGAGCGGATTTATGGGGTGATGCGTCGGCCGGCGTTGGTGTATGATACGCGTAATGTGCTGGATTTGGCGCGGTTGCGGTCGATTGGCTTTGATGTGCTGGCGGTGGGCCGGGCGGATGCTTCCTTTTTTTCTGGTGTTGGGGGCGGTGGCTGTATGCTATAATGGGGGGACTATGATTACGATATTGGATTATGGCGCAGGCAATCTGACGAGTGTTCGGCTGGCGTTTGAGCGGCTGGGCGAGGTGCCGACGGTGATTACGCGGGCCGAGGATTATGCGGGGGGGCATTTGTTGTTTCCCGGTGTGGGTTCGGCGGCATCCTGTATGGATGCGGTGCGTGCGCGTGGGTTTGATGGGTTGCTGCGGCGTGCTGCAGAAGAACAGATCCCGACACTGGGCATTTGTCTGGGCATGCAGCTGTTGCTATCGTCGTCTGAGGAGGATGGCGGGACGGCGGGTCTGGGGTTGATTCCTGGGCGTGTAGTGGAATTTGACGGGGCGAAAGATCCGTCGGCAAAGATTCCGCATATGGGGTGGAATACGTTGAAGCATGTGGAGCATCCGGTTTTTGAGGGCATTGCTCAGGATGCGGCATTTTATTTTGTGCACTCTTACTTTGTGGTTCCTGAATGTGCGGCTGATTGGCTGGGCGTGACGGATTACTGCGGCGAGTCATTTGCTGCGGCGGTGGGGCATGGGTCGCTGGTGGCGATGCAGTTTCATCCGGAGCGCAGCGGTGAGGCTGGTGCGCGGCTGCTGAGGAATTTTCTTGCATGGGAGGGCGTATGCTCCTGAAGCGTTTGATTGTCTGTCTTGATGTTCGCGACGGTCGTGTCACCAAAGGGGTGAAGTTTAAGGGCAATATTGATGTGGGCGATCCTGTGGAGATGGCAGCCCGGTATTGTGCTGATGGGGTGGACGAGTTGGTTTTTTATGATATCACGGCATCGGCTGAGCGTCGGCGCTGTGATTTGGACATGGTGGCGCGTGCGGCGCGTGCGTTGAGCATTCCATTTACCGTTGGCGGAGGGATTCGTGGGGTGGAGGATATGCGGGCGGCGCTGTTGGCTGGTGCGGACAAGGTGTCGTTGAATTCGCTGGCGGTGTTGAGCCCTGAGATTTTGACGGAGGGCGCGCGGGCGTTTGGTCGTCAATGTGTGGTGCTGGGCATGGATGCGAAGAAGGTGGGCGTATCTGAAGCGATTCCGTCGGGGTACGAGATTGTGATTCGGGGTGGGCGTCAGCCGACTGGGCGCGATGCTGTGGCCTGGGCGAAGGAGGCGGTGGATCGCGGAGCGGGCGAGATTTGTCTGAACGCGATGGATACGGATGGTGTGCGTACGGGGTATGAGCTGGATATTACGCGGATGGTGAGCGATGCGGTGCGCGTGCCGGTGATTGCCTCGGGGGGTGCGGGCGAACCGCAGCATTTGATTGATGTGCTTACGGAAGGGCACGCGGATGCCGCACTGGTGGCATCGATGGTTCATACGATGGGCTATACCTGTGGTGGTATTAAGGCATCGTTGCGCGACGCGGGCATTCCGGTGCGCTGAGGCATTTTTTTTGGGAGTGATGGATATGCACAATGAGATTTTTGAGCGTGCGGTGGCGCAGTTGGTGAAGAAGGATAGTCGTTATCCGGCGCAGGCCTACGGTCTGCTGGAGGCGGCTCTGGATTATACGGTGCGTATGCTGTATGCTGATAATCGCCGGACTGGGGCGCAGCATGTTTCTGGGCAGCAGCTGGCTAATGGATTTCGCGATTATGTGGTCGCGGAGTACGGTCCTTTTTCGATGCATCTGATGAACCGTATGAATCTGCATGAAACGGATGATTTGGGCAATCTGGTGTACAACTTGGTTGAGGTTGGGGCCTTTGGGAAGACTGACAAAGACCGCCGCGAGGATTTTCACGCGGTGTACGATTGGGAAGAGGCTTTTAGGGAGCCGTTTCTTCCTGCACACAGTTGAGGTCATATGTCTGAAGACAACCGTATTCCGCCGTTGCCCGAGGCTTGGGGCGAGATGCTTGGGGCTTATATCGCCACACCGGAAGCTGAGGCACTGAGGGCGTTTGTACGGCATGCTTATGCGACGGAGGAGGTGCTGCCGCCGGCGGCTGATTTGTTTGCGGCGCTGCGGCTTTGCGGTCCAGATGAGGTGCGTGTGGTTATTTTGGGGCAGGATCCTTATCCTACGCCGGGCTATGCGCACGGATTGGCATTTTCGGTCAATCCGCCGACGCGGCTGCCGGGATCGCTGCGCAATATTTTCCGGGAAATTGCCGATGACGTTGGGCCGACTGCGTGCCCTGATGGTGATTTGCGGCCTTGGGCGCGTCAGGGGGTATTGCTGCTGAATACGGTGCTAACGGTGCGCGCACGCGAGAGTTTGTCGCACTTTGGTAAGGGCTGGGAACGTTTTACTGACTGTATTATCCGCCATGTTTCCGCGCACCGAAAGCATGTGGTGTTCTTTTTATGGGGTAAGCGGGCACAGGCCAAGAAGGCGCTGATTGATACCACGCGTCATTTGGTGCTTGAAGCCGCGCATCCTTCGCCACTTTCTGCGCGCAATGGCTTTTTTGGTTGCCGTTGCTTTTCAGATGCCAACGACTGGCTGAAACTTCATGGCGAATATCCCATCCGCTGGTAAGCCTTTTTTAATAAAACCGAAAGAGAGGATGAAATCATGAACTACCTGAGTTTGACGGCAGTTTTCTGCTGTCTATGCAGTACGCTGTTTGCGTTACCCTCCATGCCTGTACAGATGCGGATTGACCGCGACGACGTATTGGAACGCATGGCTTCTGTGACCCGTGCCGATGCACCGGATGCGCATTCTGTGTCGTTGGGAACGGCGACCTACGTGGCTTACGATGCCGATGGCCTGCACCGCGATTGGTACGAAAGTTGGCAGAAGGCCTTGACCGAAGATGGCGCCAAGAGCCTGCGCGAAATGGATATGTGGTTCAAAGAAGGCTTCTCGTCCACCGAATTCCAGCTTGCCGAAATTCACCGTCCCGATGGCACCGTGATCCCCGTGGATATCCCGGCCAACACGGCCGAGGCAACGGATAACAACAATGTGGATGCCAATATCTACGATCCCACGCAGAAACGCCTCGTGCTGAGCATTCCTGAAATTCGCGTGGGTGATACGTTGCACCTCATTGTGGCGCAGGAGCACACCAAGGTCCGCATTCCTAATACCTTCTGTGATATTTCAGTTTTTGAGAACTTCACGGAACCCACCTTCTTTGCTGTATCCACGGTAGATGCGCCCAAGGAGCTACCGCTCCGGTCGGTGGCCGTACTCAATGAAATCCCTGGCACGGTGACCAGTTCGCAGACCAAACTGCCCAATGGCGGGGTGCGTTATCGCTGGGAGGCCCGCGATATCCCCCAGTCCTTCGGCGAGGAGAATATGCCCCCGAAGCTTCAGGTGATGCAGCGAGCCTCTTATTCCACCTTCGCCAGCTGGGAAGAAGTCTCCAAGTGGTATTGGACCATCTCCGAGCGTCACATGAAGATGACCCCCGCTATTAAGGATAAGGTCGCGAAACTCATTGCTGGCAAAAAGACCGATGCTGAAAAGATTTCCGCCATCTTTGGTTTTGTGGCTCAGGAAGTGCGCTATATGGGTGTGATTGCCGAAAAGGAGGCACCTGGTTTCGAGCCCCACGACATTGCCCTCACCTTCGACAACCGCTACGGCGTCTGCCGCGACAAGGGCGTACTCCTCGTGGCCATGCTGCGCGAGGCCGGGTTCAACGCTTACCCTGTGCTCATCAATGCGGGTGCCAAGGTGGCCAAAGAAACCCCCATGCCTTTCTTCAACCATGCCATCACCGCTATCGAAACCAGTGACCGCGTCTACACGCTGATAGATCCCACCGACGATACTGCCCGCGCCGAATTGCCCGCCTACCTGGGTGACTGCTCCTATCTGGTGTGCCGTCCTGATGGTGCAACGCTCGATATCACCCCCGTGCAGCCGGCGGAAGAAAACCGCCTCACGGCTGCCACGGAGGCGACCCTCGAGCCCAATAGCACCCTGAAGTTCACCACATCGCTAACCTTCGGCGGCATCAATGACAATGTCTACCGCGGCCTCTTCGCCCAGCTCTCCGAAACGGACCTGCGTACCCGTCTTGACGGTATGCTCAAAGGCGCGATTCCTGGATCTGAGCTCCTCTCCTGCACCCTCCTGCCCAAAAATGTGCGCGACATCTCGCAGCCGCTGACACTGAAGATGACGGCTCGCGTGCCAGATTTTGCCGTAACCGACAGCGATGGTCGTACCCTCGTGCGCCTCCCCTTCGTCACTCGCGGCTTCGGCCTAATCAACTTCCTTATCGGCGGCTTGGATCAGCCCAAGCGCAAATACCCCTGGGTTCTCACCGCCCCCTGTGGCGTAAAGGAAACCGTGACGCTCCGCGGCTTTGATAGCCTAGGCGAACCCACCCTCCTGCCCGAAGATCCCATCCTGGTCTCCAATGGTGCCACCTACGACATCACCTGCCGCCGCAACCGCGAAGCCGGCACCTACACCCTGACCCGCAACCTCGAACTGTCGCACAAAACCTACTCCCCTGAAGACTACCTAGCCCTGCGCCGCTTCTACGAGCGCTATACCCGCATCGAACGCTTCCGTTCTCTCTTCACCCGCTCCGACACCCGCGATGCCGATGCCCGCGTGAAAGAACAGCACACCGATGTAGAACTGCTCGCCGACGGCACCCGTACTGTCCGCACCGTCCGCCGAACGCGAGCCCTCTCCTATCACGGCAAAAAGAGCATTGCCGAAATCAACCTCTGGCACAACCCCGCCTTCCAGACGTTGACCATCGCCGCCGCCGAAGTAACCACCGCCAAGGGCGATAAACTCTCCGCCACCGAGCGCGAAATCAACGAACTGGATGACGATGCCGCCGCCGGCGCACCTCGCTACGCCTGGAATAAACGCACCATCATCGCCCTGCCGACCGTCGAAATCGGCGCTGAAACCTTCGTCGATTCCACGGTGACCGACAAGGAACCGCGCCCCTTCAGCGAAGTCGTTGTCTTCGGCAGCACCTACCCCTGCGATGTACAGTCATACACGCTGACCGTACCCGCAGCCCGTGCCGATACACTCGTCTGGAAGACCTTCAATATCGGCGAAACCGACTTCGAGAGCAACAAAGAAACGCTCGGCGAAGGCCCCGATGCTCGCGTCCGCTACACCTGGACCGCCCGTAGCCTAAAGAAAGTCCCCTCCGAATCAGCCACGCCCGCCGGCTTCCTAACCCTGCCCACGCTCTACGTTTCCGAAGGTGCTGCCAGCGCGCCCGAAGCCGTGCTCCCAGCCGTGGCAGATGCCGTCAATCAGCGTATCCGCGCCGACCGCGATGCCGTTGCCAAAGCAACCGATAAACTGCTCGATACGCTCAAAGACGATAGCGACGAAGCCATCCTCCGCGCCATCAATGCCTTCGTAGCCAAACGCATCCGCAGCGCAGGCCCGTCCTGGAGCTCCATGCCCGACCGCTACGCCTTCGGACCTGCCCGCGTGCTAAAAGATGGCTACGCCAACCGCCTCGACCGACTCACCCTGCAGCTGGCCATGCTGCGCGAAGCCGGCATCCGCGCAGAGCTCGTCTTCCGCAGCAGCATCCAGCCCAGCGACCTCCGCGCCTTCCCTGATTTCTATAAGGAAGCCGACTCCTACTGGGGCAACTGGACCACCCCCTACATCCGCCTCCGTGACGGACGCCTCATCGGCGATGGCGGCGAACTCGACGAACCCGGTGCCGTCAGCTTCCGTGAAGCCCGCCTCATGGACCGCCGTGGTCGCGTATCCGAAGCCATCACCCCAGACAACCTCCTCTCGCATCCCGAAAAGACCGTCCGTATCGTACTCTCGGCCAATGGCGATGCTGTCATCTCCGAGGATACCTACCTCTACGGCCTAAGCGCTGGCACCTTCCGCATCATGGCCCGCGGACTGACACCAGAAATCCGCACGCGTTCCGCGGCGGCACTCGCCAACGACATCGCCCCCGGCGCAGTACCCAACTGCACCTGGCTCACCGATACAGACAACTACCCCGTGCGCAACCGCCTCTCCGTCATTGCCCGCGCCTTCGGTACGCGCCAGGGCGACTACCTCAGCGTCCCGTTGCAGGGCATCTCCGGACGCCTCTACGGCCTGCGTGGTAGCCGCCGCACCAACCCCGTATACAGCGGTGCCGTCACAACCGACACGTCCGTGGTTACCGAAATCTGGATCCCGCCAGAATGCACCGTAATCATGCGCCCGGCTGGCACCGAAATCGCCCTTCCCGGCGGCGGCACCTGGTATCGCCGACTCACCGAGACCGTCAACCCCCTGGGCTGGCGCATCCTGCGCTACGAAACAGGCCGCACCGTCTGCGACGCCGCCGTCCTGCCCCCCTGGAAAGCCCCCGCCCTTCAGGAACTCGACCGCCGCCTCAGCGCCCCCACCGAAAGCACCCTCCTACTCCGCTTCGGTAAACAGGCACCGGCAGCCAAGTAAACCGCGCAGAACGCCCCAGGCCCCCGGTCCAGCCGCGGGCCCGCCTCCGGGCACTTCGCACATACAATCGCAAAAAGGCCCCGCTCAACGGCGGGGCCTTTTTTGGGCCTGCGGCCCTATTGCACACCCAAAAAGCCACTGAAACCGGGGCCTTTGCACGGGGCCTTTGCTGCCGCCTGACGGTGGGGCGGCTTTTGTTGTGCTTTTTGGCGTTTATCTGCTATTATATGGCGGTGTTTTCCAGTTTTCCCAAAAAGACCGAAGGTTTTTATGACAGTTTTGGGTATTGAAAGTTCGTGTGACGAAACGGCGGCCGCTGTTGTGCGCAACGGCACAGAAGTACTTTCGTCTGTTATTTATTCTCAGGTGCCGCTGCATCAGCCGTATGGCGGTGTGGTTCCAGAAATCGCCTCGCGGTCGCATATCGAGAAGATCCGCGGCATTGTGGAGCAGGCAGCGCGCGAGGCATTTCCGGGCGATCCCGATCCGTGGTCGCATATTGATGCGATTGCTGGCACGTACGGGCCAGGATTGGCGGCCTCGCTACTGGTGGGTTGGTCCGCGGCGAAGGGGTTGGCGATGGCGCTGAATAAGCCGTTGCTACCAGTCAATCACATGCATGCGCATCTGCATTCGGTGCGTCTCGGTAAGCCCGAGCTCACGGATGACGACATCTTTCCGCAGCTTGGCCTAGCGGTCAGCGGCGGGCACACCTGTTACATCAATGTGCCCAAGGCTAATACCTGGACGCTGATGGGGCAGACGATTGACGATGCGGCCGGCGAGGCGTTCGACAAGGCGGCTAAGTGTCTCGGGCTCGGCTATCCCGGCGGTCCCAAAATCGATAAGCTCGCCCGCACGGTGACGGAAGAAGAACACCGCGCCATCCGTTTTCCTCAGGGCCATGTGGCAGCCGACCATCCGTTGGCTCCTGGGCTCATCCCTGAGCTCTGTGTCAGCTTCAGCGGCCTAAAAACCTCGCTGCTGACCTACGTGCAGAAGCATCCGCCGAAAGAGGAGCATGATATTGCTGTCATTTGCGCTTCATATCAGGAGGCCATTGTCGACGCGCTGGTTCGCCGTGCCGATGCCGCGCTGAAGATGAATCGCGGCAAGTACAAATCGATCGCCCTCGGCGGCGGCGTGTCGCTCAATGGTCGACTCCGTGCGGCAATGCAGAAACTCGCCGAAAAGCGGCATGTGCGTCTACTGACAGCCGATGCCTGCTACTGCGGCGACAATGCGGCCATGATTGCCGGTGTCGCCTCCCTTGGCGGTTACACCCATGCCGAAGCGCCGCTTGCGCTCGATATCGACCCCAGTCTGCCGATAGGCGAGTAAATGAATCGCATGTGATAACCGAAACACCCGGCGCCTCGCGTGCCGGATGTTTTTTTTATGCACTGAAACCGCAACATCGTACACAGACGTGACACGCAGACATTTGTCGCCCGTCATGGCCCGTCATGCATCGCATCCTGCATCTACGCTTTTGCTGCAAAGGCATGATAGACAGGGGGCCACTGTCTGTATTGGCGCACACCTCCCTAGATTAAGGTAAACGGCCGACATGCGAATGAATCCGGGAATGGCCAGCCTGCTGCCGTCGGGCTGATAAGCCTGCACAAATTAAAATCTTGCGAAAAGCACTTAATTATGGGATACTATCGTCAGAGTTTTTCAGTTAAGGAGGCCTCCTCAGTGTATACGCATATTGCCGGAACAGGATCGGCGCTGCCGAGTCGCGTACTGACCAACGACGATCTCTCGAAGATGGTCGATACCAGCGACGAATGGATTGTTTCCCACACGGGTATCCGTGAACGCCACATTGTGGCTGAGGACGAGAATGCCTCGTCGCTCGGTCTGTTGGCAGCCCAGCGGGCTCTGGAAGATGCTGGTATCGCGCCGGAAGAGCTGGGTGCTGTTATCGTGACCTCGACCACGCCCGATTACGCTGTTTACCCCTCCACCGCCTGCGTCATTCAGGGCAGACTTGGTGCCAAGAACGCCTGTGCGTTTGACCTGGCCGCCGCGTGCCCCGGTTTCGTTTACGGCCTCACCGTGGCCAAAGGGATGATGCAGCTGGATCCCCGCCCAATCGTGGTCATTGCCACCGAAGTCATGAGCCGCACCATCAATTGGTCCGACCGCAACACCTGCTGCCTCTTCGGCGATGGTGCTGGCGCCATGGTGCTGAAGGCCAGCGACGAGCCCGGCGGTATTGATTTCACCATGCTCGGCGCCGATGGCACTGGCTACTTGGCAATTCACCGTGAAGGCGGCGTGCGCACCGAAGAAACCGCTCGCCAGGCGCCCGGTGATCTCAAGATGGACGGCCGTGCCGTGTTCAACTTTGCCGTTCGCAGCTTCTGCGATATCATCGTTAAGAGCATGGAACACCACAACTGGACCGCCGACGATGTCACCTGGATCGTCCCCCACCAGGCCAACGTCCGCATCATCGATGCCGCCGTTAAGCGCGTTAAAGTGCCCAAAGAAAAGTACTACGTCAATATCGACCGCTTCGCCAACACCTCCAGCGCCTCGATTCCGCTGGCCATCGACGAAATGGTCAAAAACGGCACAGTCAAAAAGGGTGACAAGCTCATTTTCGCCTCCTTCGGTGCCGGCCTCGTTTATGGCGGCGTGACCGTGGAATGGACCAAGTAAGGTCCGCACAGCAATTTCGGAAAGGATAAAGCAATGGATAAGAAGAAAGTCGTCGTCACCGGCCTCGGTTGCGTCACTCCCCTTGGTAATGACGTGAACACCTTTTGGGCTGGCATCCGCGAAGGCCGTTGCGGCCTAAACACCATTACCCGTTTCGATGCTTCCCGCCTCAATGTCAAAGTGGTCGGTGAAGTAAAAGATTTCAACCCGGGCGACTACATCGAGCCCAAGGAAGCCAAGCGCCTGGCGCTCTTCGCCCAGTATGCCGTGGCTGCCGCCAAGCAGGCCTGGGTCGATGCTGGCTACGCAGCACTCCCCGAAACCTCCGAAGAAACCCCCTTCCCCTGGCGCACCATCGGTGCACAGCCCGCCGAAGGTGTCGATCCTTCCCGCGTCGGCTGCATTCTCGGCGTCGGCATCGGTGGTAAGGAAGTGGATGGCCCCTCCTACAAGACCCTCTTTGAAAAGGGCCCCCGTCGCCTCTCCCCGATGACCATCCCCATGCTCATCGCCAACGAAGGCCCGGGCAACGTCTCCATCTACCTCAAGGCCAAGGGCCCTGTCCTCACGGTCTCCACCGCCTGCTCCGCCTCCACCGACGCCATCGGTGTGGCCATGGATATGATCCGCTCCGGCCGTGCTGATGTCATGATTGCCGGCGGTGCCGAATCCACCATCGAAGAGTACTGCATCGGCGGCTTCCAGGCCATGCACGCCCTCTCCACGAACCCCGACCCGATGACCGCCTGCCGCCCGTTCGATAAGGACCGCAACGGCTTCATCATGTCCGAAGGCTCGGCCATGCTTATCCTCGAATCCGAGGAACATGCCAAGGCCCGCGGTGCCAAAATCTACGCTGAAGTGGCCGGTTACGGTGCTGGCGGCGACGCCCATCACGTCTGCGCCCCCGATCCAGAAGCCTCCGGTATCATCCTGGCCGAAAAGATGGCCATCGCCGATGCCGGCATCAAGCCTGAAGAAGTGCAGTACATCAACGCCCACGGCACCTCCACCGGCCTCAACGACCCGATGGAAACCAAGGCTGCCAAGGCCGTCTTCGGCGAACATGCCTACAAGCTAAAAATGAGCTCCACCAAGTCCATGACCGGCCACCTGCTCGGTGCTACCGGTGCCCTGGAAGCGCTCGTCTGCGTCAAGGCCATCAACGATAACTTCTACCCCGCCACCATCAACTATCACACCCCCGATCCGGAGTGCGATCTCGACATGGTCCCCAACAAGGGCGTGGAAGCCCCCCTCGATATCGCCATGACCAACACCCTCGGCTTCGGCGGCCACAACTCCTCCCTCATCCTCCGCCGCTACAACTAAGCGCATGAGGCGAGACCACCGGCGCGTCCCCTTACGGACGCGCCGGTCCCCTTTTTCTTCTTCTGTCCTTTGTCCTTACCTCTTTTCCCTAGGAGCATACGATGTTTGATAAGGAAGTCATCAAAACCGTCCTTCCCCACCGCGATCCGTTCCTCTTCTGCGACCGCGTTCTGGAAGCTTCGCCCGAACACATTGTTGCCGAAGTCGATTACGGTCCCGACCGCTACTTCTTCAAGGGCCACTTCCCCTCTTATCCCGTCTGCCCCGGCGTCATCCTCGTTGAATCCATGGCCCAGTGCGGTGGCGCAGGCTACCGCCTTGGTGCCACCGACGAAGAAAAGAAACTCTTCCTCTTCGCCAAGCTCAACGAAGTGCGTTTTGTCAACCAGGTCCGCCCGGGCGACACCGTGCGTTACGAAATCGAAACCGTAAAAGCCACTGGCCGCCGTCTCGAACAAAAGGGCAAAGGCTATGTCGTCGGCAAAACCGACAAGCGCGGCAACCCTCTGGTCGCTGTCGAAGCCTCCTGGTTCTGCCTCGTCGTTCCCGAATCGTCCCTCGCCGAACAGGCCTGATCATTCCATCCCTCTTTTTATCCGCTTAAAGGAGCATCCCCATGTCCGATAAACCCAAAGTCCGCGGCGGTCTCTGCCTCAATGTTGACGGCGAAGGCTGCAAAAAGTTCGTCGCTCGCGACATCGCCCGCGAAAAGGCCAAAGCGCCCATCGCCAATGGCCCCAAGAGCGTGCTCGTGCTGGGTTGCTCCGGCGGCTACGGGCTTGCATCCCGCATCAACGCAGCCTTCGGTGGCCCCAAGGCAGACACCCTCGGCGTCTCCTTCGAACGTGCCCCCACCGAACGCAAGGCCGGCTCCCCCGGCTGGTACAACAACGAAGCCTTTGATGCCGCCGCCAAAGCCGAAGGCCTCAAAGCCGTTACCATCTCCGCCGATGCCTTCGCCGATGCCACCCGCGAAACCGTGGCTCAGCTCGCGAAAGACAACGGCTTCAAGCCTTTCGACCTCGTCGTCTACTCCCTGGCCTCGCCCATGCGCACCGATCCCAAAGATGGCATCACCTACAAATCCGCCATCAAGCCCATCGGCAAGCCCCACGTCGCCCGCACCCTCGATATCATGACGTGCGAAATGAAGGAAGTCTCCGTCGAGCCCGCCAACGACGACGAAATCGCCGCGACCGTCAAAGTCATGGGCGGTGAAGACTGGATCCTCTGGATTGACTTCCTCAAAGCCAATGGCCTCCTTGCCGAAGGCTGCAAGACCGTCGCCTACTCCTACATCGGCCCCAAGTGCACGCAGGATATCTACCGTTCCGGCACCCTCGGCCGCGCCAAAGAAAACCTGGAAGCCTCCGCCAAGGCCATCACCGAAACCCTCAAGCCCCTGAACGGCCTCGGCGTCGTTTCCGTAAACAAGGCCCTGGTGACCCGTGCCTCCGCCGTCATCCCCGCGATGCCCCCCTACATCTCCTGCCTCTTCAAGGTGATGAAAGCCGCTGGCACGCACGAAGACTGCCTCGACCAAATCGACCGCTTGATGCGCGAGCGCCTCTACAACCCCAACGGCGACATGGCCGTAGACGAAGCCGGCCGCATCCGCATCGACGACTGGGAAATGCGCCCCGAGATCCAGGAAGCCGTCGATAAACTGATGGCCGAACTCACCCCCGAGAACGTCGAAGCCACCACCGATATCGCCGGCTACCGCACCGACTTCCTCGCCCTCCACGGCTTCGAAGGCTAAGCCTCCGTTTTTCAGCCCCAAAAAGCGCCCCCGCCAAACGCAGGGGCGCTTTTTTTATGTGCTGCGTACCGCGTGTGCCCGCAGTACGCAGCACTCGGAGGAGGGCCTGCGGCCCTATGGGCACCCCGCGTGCTTGCAAAAGGGCCGCACGGGCCACCCCGTGCCGGCCCAAAATGCAGAGGCAGATAGCAGAGCCACAGACCAATGGCAGCGGAAGCGCTGGACGAAACGAGTGGTGGCAAAAAGAGAGGGCGCTGGAGAGTGCCGCCTTTAAAAGCGCGCGAAGGCCCCTGTGCGAGAGAAGGCTGAGCGTGTGGCATGTGTGCCTGCGTGCTGTGTGCCGCGTGGCCCGCTGACGCGGGGGCGGCTAAGGCCGCTCGGCAGGGCCTTCGGCCACGCATTTCTTTTAAGGCGGGCTGACGCCCTTGCGGGGGCTGTGCGGGGTGTGCCGCGTGGCCCGCTGACGCGGGGGCGGCCGGTGGCCGCGGGTGCTGGGCTTGGGGGCGGGGTCCATCTCTCTGTGCAGCGAGGCGCTGCACACCTGGGCTGGGCTGGGCTGGCTTTTTACACTTTCGCTTTGGGGGGCTTTTTGGTATGATAACAGGGTCACACGGACAGGAAAGCAGTGTCATGGATTACTTTGTAGCAGATACCCATTTTGGGCATGAAAAGGTGAGTGCAGCGCGAGGTTTCTCTTCGGTTGAAGAGATGGATGCGCTGCTCATGACGCGCTGGAATGAACGTGTTACGCGCCGGGATACGGTTTGGATTGTCGGCGATTTGATGTGCCACAACAGGCGGCCTGCAGAGGAGTATCTGGCTGGGTTGAATGGGCAGAAGCGGTTGGCGATTGGGAATCACGACCGGGTCTGGATGCGTTCGGTACAGCTGGAGAAGTGGTTCCACGATGTCGGGTTTGTGCTTGAAGGCGGTTTTGGTAAGACGTTTTTTACGGTGAGCCATTATCCGATGATGGATTGGTATCGCCGCCGTCATGGGGCGTATCAGATTTATGGGCATATACACGATCATACGACTGATCCGTATTATGAGTATCTTCAGACCGTGCCGCGCGCGTTCAATGCGGGTGTCGACGTTAACGGATTCCGTCCGGTGACACTGAGCGAACTGATTGAAAACACTGCTGATTATCGCCGTCGAGAGGCGGTCCGTCAGCCGCTTTCGGAAGGAGGCCTTCAATGACTATCAAAGATGATGCACCTAAAGCTGTTTATATTCCTAAGGCTCGTTTGTTGGATCCCACGACGGGCACGGATTGCATCGGCTCTCTATTTGTGACGCCAGAAGGGCGGATTGCGCCGGTGCCTGAGAAGTTGCCGCCGGCATCGAAGATGACGGTGATTGAGCGCGACAATCTGACGGTGGTGCCTGGGCTTTGTGATATTCACGTTCACTTTCGCGATCCAGGGGCGACGGACTCGGAAGATATCATTTCTGGCAGTGCAGCGGCGGCCAATGGCGGGTTTACGCGTGTGGTGACGATGCCGAATACGAATCCTGCCACGGATACGCCCGAGATGATTCGTCGGCTTCGGCAGGCACCGACGGCGGTGAGCATTTATCCGTCTGCTTGTGCAACGGTGGGCCGTCGTGGTAAGCAATGTGGCGCGCTGGAGTCGCTGGAGCAGGCGGGGGCGGTTTGCTTTACGGATGACGGCGCGATGGTCTCCAATCCTGACGTGATGAAGGTTGTCATGATGCGTGCCAAGAAGCTGAACCGTGTGGTGATGGATCACGCGGTGCGTCCTGATCTTCAGAATGGCGGTGTGGTGCGCGACTGTCCGATTGCCCATGAGCTTGACCTGCCGATTTTCCCAGCGGCGGCAGAGGTTGAGGCGGTGCGCGACGATATTGCCCATTGCCGTGAAACGGGCTGTGCGCTGCATATTCAGCATCTATCCTGTGCTGAGAGCGTGGAGCTCATTCGTGCGGCACAGAAGGAGGGGTTGCCAGTTTCTGGCGAGGTGACACCGCACCACATGGCGTTGGCGGCGGAAGATATTCCCGGTAATGACGGCAACTGGCGTATGAATCCTCCGCTGGGTACGCGCAAGGATGTTGAGGCGTTGCGCGCCGGTCTGCTGGATGGCACGCTGAAGTATTTTGCCACAGATCACGCCCCGCACTCGCGCGAATCGAAGTCCAAAGGCTTCAAGGCGGCCCCCTTCGGCATTATCGGCCTGGAGACGGCGGTGGCTGTATCGTGGGATACGATGGTGCGTCAGTGTGGCATGCCGGCACTGCAGTGGGCGGAGTATTGGATTGTGAATCCGAACCGTCTGATTGGGTTGCCTCCGCCGTCGCTGAAGGAGGGCGCGAAGGCTGAGTTTGCCATTCTCGATACCGAGGTTGAGTGGACGGTCGATCCGGAGGCCTTTGCTTCGAAGTCTGCCGATACCCCGTGGGCTGGCAAGACGCTGCGCGGTCGTGCGTTGGCAACCTATCGTAAGGGGAAGCTGCGCGCACCTGGGCTGTAAGAGCCCCCCTCTCCCCCAAAAAAAAGGGCATCCAGAGGGATGCCCTTTTTTTAAGTGTGCTCGGCATGTACGCGTTTCTGCGGGTGAAAGTCCCGTAATTAGCCCGGTA
>SAMEA104404097__coassemble_690_pt1 | contig 31848 bp, 18 predicted proteins | sample SAMEA104404097__metabat2_high_PE_096 | metagenome-assembled genome bin SAMEA104404097 (sample SAMEA104404097) | Balaenoptera acutorostrata | reverse complement strand
AAAAACGCGCCGCAGAGGCTCTGCGGCGCGTTTTTGTGCATATATGCGGGGCTTAGGCCAGCTTTTCGCGCAGGAGTTTCTGCACAATCTGCGGCGAGGCCTTGCCCTTGGACTGCTTCATCACCTGACCGACGAGGAAGCCGAGGGCGGCACCCTTACCAGACTTGAAGTCGTCGACCACTTTGGGGTTGGCGGCGATGGCGGCATCGACGAAGGCTTCGATGGCACCAGTATCCGAAACCTGACCGAGGCCGCGTTCTTTCACGATGGCCGCGGGGTCGCCACCCTGCTCGAAGAGTTCGGGAAGCAACGCCTTGGCCGTGGGGCCGTTGATGGTCTTGCCATCGAGGAGCTTGAGCAAATCGCCGAGCATATCAGACGTGAGCTTGGAATCCGTGAGGGCGGTGCCGGTCTTGGCCGTGAGGGCGAGCACTTCAGCCATCACCCAGTTGGAGGCGAGCTTGCCGTTGCCGCAGCGCTTGGCGGTGGCTTCGAAGAAGTCGGCCAGGGCGCGGTCTGCGGAGAGAACACCGGCATCGTATTCGGGGATGCCATATTCCTTTTCCATGCGTTCGCGGCGGGCGGCAGGAGCTTCAGGAAGCTGAGCGGCCCATTCGGCGATCTGTTCCTTGGTGAGCAGGATGGGCATGATATCCGGCTCGGGGAAATAGCGGTAATCGGCCGCATTTTCCTTGGAGCGCATCGCCTGGGTCTCGAAGAGTTCGGTATCCCAGCGGCGGGTCTGCTGATGCAGCACCCCACCCGCTTCGAGCACTTGCTTCTGGCGTTCAATTTCGTAGAGGGCAGCGGCATGAATACCACTAAAGGTGTTCATGTTCTTGATTTCGACACGAACGCCATATTCCTTCTGGCCTTTGGGGCGGATGGAGATATTGACGTCGGAGCGCATGTTGCCCTTTTCGAGGTCGCAGTCGGAGACGCCGGCATAGATCATCATCTCGCGCAGGGCGTTCAGATAGCGGAGCACTTCGTCGGCAGAGCGCATGTCGGGCTCAGAAACGATTTCCATGAGGGGGGTGCCGGCACGATTGAAATCCACGCCCGAGCAGCCGGGTCGGTGGGTCAGTTTGCCGACATCTTCTTCGAGGTGGATGTGGTTGAGGCGGACCGTCTTGGGGTTGCCTGCGTCATCCGTGATTGAGACGCTGCCGCCGATGCACAGCGGGTAATCATCCTGCGTGACCTGGAAGTTGGTGGCGGAGTCGGGGTAGAAATAGTTCTTGCGGTCGAAGCGGGCGTACTCGGAGATTTTGCAGCCGAGCATGAGGCCTGCCATGACGGTGAACTTCACGGCATCTTTGTTGACGCCGGGAAGGGTGCCGGGATAGCCGAGGCAGCCGGGGCAGACGTGCGTGTTGGGCGCGTCGCCGAAATGGTTGAGGCAGCCGCAGAACATTTTCGTCTTGGTCTTGAGCTGAACGTGGGTTTCAAGCCCGATGACAACTTCGTATTCCATGAAACGGGTCCTTTCTTAGGCGCGGGGGAGTTCGAGCGCCTTGGCGGCCTTAAAGAGGGTCATTTCGCCGAGGGCGGGGGCCATAATCTGGACACCGACGGGCTTGCCTTCGGCGGTGGTGCCGGCGGGTACGGAGATGGCGCAGCAGCCACAGAGGTTGGCACCAGCAGCGAGCAGATCCGACTTGTAGGTGCGGATGAGGTCGTCGGTGTGGGCACCAATCTTCCAGGCCGGTTCCGGCGTGGAAGGCAGCAGCAGGGCATCGCACTGAGCGAAGGCGGCGGCGTAATCATCGGAAATGAGCGTGCGGGCCTTGAGGGCCTTGCGGTACACGGGCTTGTTCATATCCTTGGTGAGGACGTAGGTGCCCATGAGGATGCGGCGCTTGGTTTCGGGACCGAAGCCGGCGCCACGGCTCTTTTTGTACTGCGTCATGATGTCGTCGTCATCGACGCGCAGGCCGTAGCGGACGCCATCGATGCGGGCCATATTGGCGGAGAATTCGCCGCACATGATGATGTAGTAGATAGGGAGCGTGTAATCAGCGTGGGGGAGGGAGACATCCTTCACCGTAGCGCCGAGGGCGATGGCGCGGTCCTTGGCCGCATTCACAAGGGCGGCGACCTCGGGGTCGATGCCTTCGCCGAAGGCTTCCTTGGGCAGGCCGAAGGTCATGCCGGCGAGAGGTTTCTCGGCATCGGCACCGGCCCAGGCGGTGGTGTAATCCGGCACGTCGCCCACGAAGGAGGCGGCATCGGCGGGATCGCTGCCGGCGAGCACATTCATCAGAATGGCGGCATCCTCAACGGTCTTGGTGAGGGGGCCAACGACATCCATGGAGGAGGAGCAGGCGATAACCCCGTGACGGGAGACACGGCCGAAAGAGGGCTTTACGCCGACCACACCGCAGTGGGAGGCGGGCTGACGGATGGAGCCGCCGGTATCGGAGCCGAGGGCGGCGAGCGCCACACCACCGGCAACGGCAGCGGCGGAACCACCGGAGGAGCCGCCGGGAATGCAGCCAGGGGCCTTGGGGTTCACGGAGGGGCCATAGACGGAGGTCTCGGTGGTGGAGCCGAGGGCAAATTCGTCCATATTGGTGCGGCCGAGGATGATGGCACCGGCAGCACGCAGCTTGGTGACGACCGTGGCATCAAAGGGCGACACGTAGTCTTTGAGGATCTTCGAGCCGGCGGTGCAATGGTGACCGTTGACGCTCATGTTGTCCTTGACAGCCACGGGCAACCCGAGGAGGGGCAGGTCGCAACCTTCGGCGCGGGCTTTGTCCGCGGCCTCGGCGGCGGCGATAGCTTCGTCGGCATTGATGAGCACAAAGGCGTTGAGCTCTTTCTGCGATGTCTCCATCCGCGCGATAAGGGCGCGGACAAGTTCCGCGGAGGTAAATTCGCCGCTGCGGAGGCCTGCGAGGGCTCCAGCGACGGTCAGTTTATCAAAATCCATAGCGATATTCCTTATTCGACAATGCGGGGCATGCGGACTTCGTCCTCGATACGGGCGGGCGCATTATTCATCATAATCTCGCGGTCGAGGCTTTCCTGGGGGACATCCTCGCGGAAGATATTATTGCCGCGGTGGCCCATAATCGTAGGCTCCAGCGCATCGACGTCGAGTTCGCGGATCTTTTCGATGTGAGAAAGAACCGTCGGGAACTGAGCGGTGAATGCTTCACGCTCGGCGTCGGTCAGTTCGATGCATGCCAGATTGGCGATGCTATCAATGTCGAATCCAGCCATAGGAATCTCCTTGGGTTTGGTTTTGGAATAAAATCGTTAGCGGGGCAGGCGCATATCGGCGGCCAGGCCGATGTAATCGCAGGGGCGCATCGCTTTCAGGCGGGCCTTGTCGGCATCCGGAATTTCGAGGGTATCGATAAAAGCGGCGATGGTCTCGCGGTTCATGGCGTGGCCACGGGTGAGGGCTTTCAGCTTTTCGTAGGCCTGCGGCACACCGTAGCGGCGCATCACGGTCTGAATAGGCTCGGCGAGCACTTCCCAGGCGTGGTCAAGGTCGGCCGACAGATTGTCCTCGTTGGGGCTCATGCGGCCCAGACCGCGGAGGGTGGAGGCGACGGCAATCAGCGAATAGGCAAAGCCGGCGCCCACATTGCGGATGGAGGTGGAGTCCGTCAGGTCGCGCTGCATGCGGGAGACCGGCAGCTTCGTGGCCAGGAAGCCGAGGATGGCATTGGCCAGGCCGATGTTGCCTTCGGAGTTTTCGAAGTCGATGGGGTTAATCTTGTGCGGCATCGTGGAGGAACCGACTTCGCCAGCGACCACTTTCTGCTTCAGATACTTCATGGAGACGTACATCCAGACATCGCGGTCGAGATCCATAAGCACCGTATTCCAGCGGACGATGGCCTGGAACAGTTCGGCCATGCCGTCGTGGGATTCGATCTGCGTGGTGTAAGGATTCTGCACGAGACCGAAGCCTTCGATGACCTTACGGGAGAGGGCGGGCCAATCCACATCGGGGGCGGCGGCCATGTGGGCATTATAGTTGCCGACGGCGCCGTTCATCTTGGCGGGCAGTTCGGTGGCATCGATGCGGGCGGCCTGGCGGCGCAGGCGGTGCACGACCACGGCGAGCTCCTTGCCGAGGGTGGTCGGGCTGGCGGGCTGGCCGTGGGTGTGGGCAAGCATCGGCATCGCGATGGTGTCATCGGACATCTGCGCGAGCACCGCCGTCATCTCGTCCTGAGCCTTGCGCAGAACGGCGAGGCCGTCGCGCAGCTGCAGGGCGTGCGCCATGTTGTTGATATCCTCAGAGGTGCAGGAGAAGTGGATGAATTCGCTCAGCTGCGCGCAGTCGGCCGGCAGCTTTTCGCGAATCAAGTATTCCACAGCCTTCACATCATGGCGGGTGGTGGCCTCAATTTCCTTCACGCGCTGGGCATCCGCCAGCGAGAACCCATCGGCAATCGCCTGGATTTCAGCGCGCTGGGCATCGGTCAGGACGCCCGTCTCGGGCAGACCGGGCTCGTCGCAGAGGGCGAGCAGCCAGGCAATTTCGACACGCACGCGACGCTCAATCAGGCCATACTCGGAAAATACCGTGCGCAGAGACGCGGTTTTGTCGGCGTAACGGCCGTCAATCGGGCTGACAGCGGTCAGAGAGGAAAGTTCCATGATGTGCACCTTTCTTCGAAAGTTCCGTTAAATTACTTCTTCGCAGCCTTCTTCGCTGCCTCGCGGCTGTCGGCAAAGGACGCAGCCGCCTTTTTCTGACGCGCCCCCGCGGGGAACGTCTTGTCCGATTCGGTCTTCAGCAGCGCTTCAAGCAGCTTACGCTGCTCCTTGGAGAGGGACTGCGGGGTCTCGGCAATCAGCTGAATGTGCAAATCGCCGGTAGAGAAGCGGCCGAGGCCCTTGGCACCCTGCCCGCGCAAACGCTGCACGGTGCCGTTCGCGGTCCCGGGCTTAATCTTAAGCGTGGCGGTACCGTTCGGCGTCTCGACCGGAATCTCGCCGCCCAGGGCCAGCAGCACAGGCGACACCGAGAGACGCAACACCAAATCCTGGCCTTCGCGCTCAAACAAAGGACTGTCCGACACGGAAATCCGCAGATAAAGGTCACCGCGCGGACCGTTGTTCGCGCCAGCGTTGCCCTTGCCAGAGACACGGACACTCATACCGTCATTAATGCCAGCAGGAATATCCACATCGATAGACTCAGTAGAACGCGTAAACCCGTCGCCGTGACACTTGCGGCAGGGCTTGTCAATCACAAAACCGTGGCCGTGGCACACGGGGCAGGTCGACTGCTGCACAAAACCGAAAAATCCGCCCTGCTGGCGGATGACACCGGTACCATGACAATGCTGACAGGTCTTGCGCTCAGAGCCTTTCTCTGCACCCGAGCCGTGGCAGTCAGGACACGACACCGCCGCGTGCACCGGAATCTTACGGCTCACGCCAAAGAGGGCCTCCTCAAACGTCAAACGAATGCCCATCTCCGTATCATCGCCAGGCTGCGGAGCCGTAGGATCGACGCGGCGGCCGCCGCCACCAAAACCTCCGAAACCACCGCCGCTGAAGCCGCCACCAAAGAACTGACTGAGAATGTCATTCAAATCGGCACCATGCGTAAAGTCGCGGCCAAAATCGAAGCCACCCGCACCAAAGGCACCATCCATGCCCGCGTGACCATACTGATCATAACGGGCACGCTTGTTCTCGTCAGAAAGCACCTCGTAGGCCTCGGAAGCCTCTTTGAACTTGTCTTCCGCTTCTTTATTGCCCTGATTACGGTCAGGGTGGTACTTCATCGCAAGCTTGCGATACGCTTTTTTAATCTCGTCCTGAGAGGCCGACTTAGCAACGCCAAGCACCTCATAATAGTCGCGCTTGTCCGCCATCTTATGCCTCCTCAGAAGCTGGAGCGTCGGCAGCAGGAGCCTCCGGAGCCTCAGGGGCACCGGCGGAGACAATCACCTGCGCCGGACGGATAATCTTGCCGCCCAGCTTCCAGCCCTTGCGGAACTGGCTGATGATTTCGCCCTTCGGCACGTTTGCATCAGGGACCATCGTGAGCGCCTCGTGCGCCATCGGGTCAAAGGGCTTACCCTCAGCATCGATGACCTCGGCACCCGACTGCTCGAGCACCTTGCGGAACTCAGTCGCAATCATACGCACGCCATCAGCAAACGGATCCTTCTCAGGAGCCGCCGAGAGCGCCATCTCAAAATTATCGAAAACAGGCAGCAGCGCCGTCAGCAGACGCTCATTGGCACGGGCCGTACGCTCTTCCAGCTCACGGGCCGTACGCTTGCGCATATTGTCAAAATCTGCCAACAGACGGATATAGCGATCCTTCGCCGCCGCGAGCTCTTCTTCGGCAGAGGGAGCTGCAGCAGGAACTTCTTCAGAAGGCTGAGCCTTCGCGTTCTCCTTCGGTTCGGCGCCTTCTGCCGCCGCCTGCACCTTCACTTCTTCGTCTGCTTCGGAATTGACCCGGGTTTCATTATCGGCCATAACTTACGTCTCGCTTTCTGGTGCCGAAGAGGGGAGTCGAACCCCTACGCCTTGCGGCTGCGGATTTTAAGTCCGCTGCGTCTGCCATTCCGCCACTCCGGCTCCTTTAAAAATCTGAATCCGCAGTATACCACAAAATGAACACATCCTGCACACATTCCAACAAAAAACCTAAAAAAGCAAAGAAACCGCCCCATCATGGCCCGCCACACCTCCCCTTTTGCAAAGATTTGGCCACAAAGCCCCAGCACGAAGCCCCCCGCGCGCGAAGGGCCCGCACAGAGGTACCGCGTGGGCGTGCAAAGGGCCATGAGCTGCTGGGTGCGGTGAAGCGCGGCAGGGCCTGCGGTCCTTGGACGGGGCGGAGCCCCTGGACCAAGTCCCGCACCCGGCCCGTTAGAGATGGGGAAAAGCTGCCTGCCCCAGCGTTCCCCTTCTTTTCCCGCCCTCACGCGCGCACCATGCCTGTAGCCTCACGCAGCACTCGGCGAAGAGCCTGCGGCGCTATTCGCACGCATGGTGGCTTCGCAGCGGGTGTAGTACGGGGCTTATGCGGGTTTGTCAGGGGTGAATGGGGGCGTGAAAAGTTTTTTGAAAAAAGTGCTTGCCTTCGATGGGTGGGTATGCTATATTATGCGCATTCCTTTTGGGGGTATAGCTCAGTTGGTAGAGCGTCTGAATGGCATTCAGAAGGTCAGGAGTTCGAATCTCCTTACCTCCACCATATCAAAAGGATAGAAGAGAAGGCCGCCACGAGCGGTCTTTTTTGTTTTCAGTGCCCTGCCCTGAAAAAAGGAGCCGCCGTTCGGAAGTGAACGGCGGCTTTTTGTTTTTCGGAGCGATGGGGGCGCTTAGACTCCGAGGCGGAGGCGGAGGCGGGCTTCGGTTTCGGCGGGCACGGGGAGTCGGCCGAGGAAGACGGTGGGCTTTGGGGTTCCGTGGAAATCGCTGCCGACGGAGGGGATGAGGTTTAGGTGGCGGGCGATGCGCAGGAGGGCGACGGTGGTTTCGGTGTCGTAGGCGGAGTAGTAGCACTCCATGCCTTCGAGTCCGAGGTCGGCCAGTTCGGCGATGCGACTTTCGAGACGGTCGAGGCGGGGCTCGAGGGAGAGCGGATGGGCCATGACTGGCATGCCGTCCGCCGCTTTGATTAGCCGGATACACTCGGCTGGGCTGTAGCGGAAGCGTTCGCGGTAGCACAATGCCCCCTTGCCGAGATATTTGGCGAAGGCATCGGCGAGGTCGATTGCTAAGCCGCGTTTTTGTAGGGCCATGGCGAAATGAACACGGCTTACGAGGTCATCGCCGGCATAGGCGCGCACTTCCTCTTCTGTCAGATGGATGCCTTCATCGTTGAAGGCTTTGAGCATGGCCGCATTGCGCGAGGCTCGGCCATCAAGGGCCTTCTCGAGGGCGGCATTCAGCTGGGCATCGTCGGGACGAAAGCCGAGGCCGACGAGGTGGAGCTGTCCGGAAGGGACTTCGGCCGAGAGTTCCACGCCGGGGATTCCGACCAGTCCGACGGACGATGCTGCCGAGAGAAACTCTGGCAGGCCTTTGGTCAGATCGTGGTCTGTTAGGGCCATGACATCCAGCCCCGCGGCCTTTCCGGCCCGGGCGAGTTCCGCAGGTGTCAGTGATCCGTCGCTGGCTGTGGAATGGGTATGCAAGTCAATCATAGAAAACCTTTCAGCATCATCGCAGAGAGTGTCCTTATTTTAGCACACCCGGAACATACTGGCACGCCGTCTTTCGGCAATTGACTTTTGTATATTAAAAAACCCGCCCAGGCAATGCCTGTGGCGGGGTGGGGTTGTGTGTCTGTGTGTAGGAGAATGTCTGAAAACGGCTTTATTATATAACACCAGGGCCTTACAATGCAAGCCCCCTCGGCATTTTTCAGTACTTAAATTCCGTGAACATGCCACAAATACTTATAATTATAAATGTTATTATTTGAACACTTTAAAGCTCACTTTTCACCTCTAAAAGGAGCAAAAAATACATTTCCAATCCAAAATCATTATTTATTTTGGTTAAATGAGTTATTACATTTACTATTGATTAATCATAACTAACAGTCTGTTACATGCCTCAAAATAAAAGGAAGGGGATGTTGTTTTAGGGAAAAATATAGATATATTTTTTTTAATTTGTGTAGGGTTGATGCATCATTCGTGTTCATATCCGTCGCCTTGGGGGGGCGGGGCGAAGGGTCTGTGGGCGTAGATTTTCGGGTGAAAAAAGCGGCGGCACCGTGAGGTGTCGCCGCTTTTGGTTTAAGGCTGGAGGGCCGTTTTATTCTGCCGTTGTGACCACGGGGATGCGGGCGGAGAGGATGACGCGGAAGAAGGCGGGCATCCGGTCGCCGAGCTTGGCCGCTGCGGCATTGACATTCACCTGGGCCTCGGGCTCGTTTACGCCGCGGATCGGGCGGGATTCGAGGAGGGTCCATTCGGCATCATCGAGGGCGGCCTTGCCGTAGACAGCGTAGGTGGCGCTGTTGTTGGCGCAGTTGGCGAACGCGTCGGTGACATTGACGGAGGTTGCGTCGGAGGCACGGAGTGCCGAGACATCCCAGCCGATGGTGATGGTTTCACCGTCGAAGCGGACTTCCTTCACGGAGAGGCCGTAGAGGTCGTAGCCCTGGGCGAAGAGTTCGCGGGCAGTGTCGAGGCCGACGGTATTGACGATATCGTTGACGGTCTTCATATCGCCGGGGATGGTCTCTTCGATTTCGATGGCGCCGTTGGGGGCGACGGTCAGGGGCTGTTTCGGGGTGAAGCCGAGGAGCTGAGCGCCGTAGGCGGTGAGGCCGAAGGAGCCGGAGCCGTCGGCAGCGCCGACCCAGATTGCCTTGCCCTTCTGATCGCCGAAGGAGCCGGTGAGTTTCTCGCACCACTTGGAGAAGGGTTCGCCAGGACGGCCATTGGCCTTCCATTCCCAGGCATCGGCGATGTGGTCGTTATCGGTGTCGACGTCCTGGATATAGAACTCGGCAGCGAAAGCAGACCCCTTGCGGTTGGTGGGTTTGACGGCCTTCGGGTCGAAGTAGAAGCCAGCGTTGGCATCCTTACCCATGGTGGCATAGCCCCAAGGCTCCCACGCATCGCGACGGCGGTTACCGTTGAGGTCGAGGTAGGCGATGAGGTAGACGGAGCGATCCGTTGCCAGGCCGCGGAGCTCGGCATCGATGCGGGTGCTGTAGAAGAGGTCTTCGCCGGTGGCGGAGGTCTTCTTCATGTCGCGGACGATGTGGACGTAGGGGTTCACTCGGGCGACATCAGCGGAGGCAGGGTTATCGTTGTACACCAGGCAGTCGGAGGTGGCCGCCACGGGGTCGCCATTGAAGGAGGCGGAGTAGTGCGCTTCAATGAAGACCTGGCGTCCGGCGAAGTCGGCCTCGGAGCAGAGGACGCCGTTGTAGCGGACGCGTGCACGGACGAAGTAGCTGTCGACGGAGTTGATTTCGCCGATAGCGGACTCCTTCTCATCGTACATTGGATCGTCGGTTGTGGTGATGGAGTCACGCATGGTCAGGCGGAAGGTGCCTTGCATGGGGAGGGACGAACCGTTGTAGGGGTTGAGCGTGAGGGTGTAACGATAGAGGCCGTTGCCGAAGAGGTTGCCGTTGAACACTTCGCCGACGCCGCGGTTGAGGGTGTAACGGTAACGGTACTGCAGAATCTGGCCGTTGCCGCGGTCCGTTGCGAAGGGCGTGACGCCGCGGATGGTCTTTTCGAAAACCGTCTTACCATCAGCTTCGCCGGTGATACCTTCGAGCTTGACGATCTTCAGGGTGAAGGTCGGGACCTGGACATTGCAGCTCCAGTCGAAGTTGATTTCGGAGTTGCCGATTTCCTTACCGCCGAGCGGGGAGACCAGTTCGGTGACGGTCTGCTCGAGCTTGGTGAGGTGGTTGGTCACCACGGCCACAGCGTATTCCTGATACTTCGTGTCGGGGTTGATGGCAGCGCCCTTGGGCAGGAGGCAGACCATGTATTCCGTCTTGAGCTGATTACCGTCCCAGCTGCCGGGGAGACCGGCGGGGAGAGCGCTGAAGATTTCGTCTTCGGTGATGTACGGCTTCTGGAAGTTGTACTCACGGGAGAACTCGATAATCGGGTTCGTCCAGCTGGGGCCCTGGAGGCCGATGTTGGCGCGGCGGACGATAGCGACATCGTAGCGGCCGTTTTCATCGATCGGGCGTTCAGGGATTGCCTGGCCGGCTTCGGGAGGCGCGAGGAGGCCGAGGTCGTTGGGATAACGGAGGTGGGGCTTAGCGCCAGCAGAGCCGCCGCCGATATTGGGGATGGAACCGCCGCCGAAGCCGGGGAAGTATCCACCGCCCGCGTTGCCATCCACACTCCCACCGCCGAGGTTGCCCTGGCCGCCTTCGGCACCTTCGCTACCGTCGCTGGTGATTCGGTCAATGATATTGACACGGATAGCGCCGGGAGGAGCGATGGTGGAGAGGGTCACGTGGAGGGGACGGTTGATTTGGTCGAAACCGACCTCAACGTTTTGCTGATCGGGCACACCGGCGGGCTCGTTCTCTTCCCACTTGCCGTTGCCGTTCAGGTCGGCGAACACGAAGAAGTTGTTCGGGCCTTCCTTCATCCAACCAGAGGCGGGATAGACGACGGTGTAGGTATTGGAGGTGCCGGGCATGACACGGAAGCTGTAGTACGCGGTGCCGGCGAAATCTTCGCCGTCATAAGCGATCATATCCACGTTCAGTGCATCGCCCGTTCCTTCGGTAGCTTCGCCACCCTTCTTATCGCTCTTCTTGTACCACTTGGCGTTGCCCCAGAAGGGGTGCGACTTCGGGAAGGAGAGGGTGTAGAAGCCGGTTGTGTAGTTGATGGTACCGACGATTTCGCGGACTTGTCCATCAGCGACGAGTTTACCGTTTTTGTCAGCGGTATAGAGCGTACGGTCGTAGAAGAGTTCGGCGGTATCGCCGTTCTGCTTGGTATCGCTCTCGATGCGCCAGACGAGTTCGCCACCAGGGACGATTTGGCCGTCCTTATTGATGCTGGAGGGCAGCTTACGGGTATAGACCACACTGAAGGAGCCGGGGATGAGGTTTCCGACATGGAGGTAGCCGGAGAACTCGCCATTGCCCCACATACCTACATCCTGAGCGATGTTGCCCGTTGTCGAGGGCTTGTCGGCATCGTCCTTCTGGTTTCCTTTTTCGGAGCTATCCTCGGGGGAGTTCAGACCGCTGGAGTAGGCCAGGGGGAGGGTGAAGACTGCATCGGGCGCGGAGTTGTTGTTCACAGCGGTGTAGGAGTGAACAACGATCTGCGAATTGGCGGCAGCGTTGGTGTAGACATTCATATCACCGAAGTAGTCGACGGTCATACGGAAGGCCGGGGTCGGCAGTTCCAGGGTGGAGGTGCCGAGGGGCGAATTGCCGTGTTTCTTGGACGGATCGGTGGAGTGGCGGGAGGTGCGGAAGTTTGCACGGGCTTCGGCCCAGTTGGACCAGCCATCGCCATCGGCATCTTCCCAACCATCGTTGACGTCGGGAGAGAGGACTGCGCTGCGGTGCTCGGCTTCCCAATGATCTTCCATGAAGTCATTATCGGAGTAGAGCAGGCCGAAGGTTGGACGGCCGCGGCGCATCCACACGGGCATGTGGAAGTCGGGCACGCCGTTTCCAGCCGTGGAGTACTTCATAGGATTGGCACCGGCGAGGTATTCGCCGAAGTTCGTCAGGAAGTCTCCATCGGGGTCACCGTGGGCGCCGTTATCGCCCTTGGGATCGGCGGGATCGAGGGTGTAGTAGCTTTCCCACCAGTTAGGCAGGCGGTCGGCATCGTCATCCTTGGTCTGGCCCATACCGACGTTTTCGTCGAGCCAAGCCTGGCCATTGGACATCTGTGTCTCGTTCCAGGAGGTGCCGTTTTCGGGGTTGGCATCGCCCTTGGAGGAGTTGAACTCGAACCAGTCGTTTTCGCTGGGCTTGGCAGCACCAGAGCCACTGGAGCCGCCGGCACCGCCGGAGCTATTATCGGTGGAAGGCGACCCATCCCAGGACTTCGTCGTGTAACGGGCGTAGACATCACCATAGAGCATGAGGTCTGTGGGGATGATATCCGTATAGGCGGGCATCAGTCGGTAGTCGGAGCCGAGCGTGGTGGAGGCCGTATGGCGGTAGGCGTAGGGATTGGAGGTGACCTTCACGTTGTAGACGGTCTTTTCCTCGACATCGCGGCCAGCTGCGAATGGCGTCCAGTAGACGGTATCGACGGGCTTGAGGTTTTCGGGATCGCCGGAGGGGCTGAAGCCGAAGTTACGGTGATAGGGGGTTTCCCATCCGCCGGCAAGCGTTTCGCCGAAGACGGTTGCGGTGAGGTGGAAGTTCGCCGCCTCGACATCCATTGCCGGGAGGTGCTGGACCACATTCTGTGCACGGGGCACGATTTCGTAGGTTGTGACGGCAGAAGTTGCGTCTTTCACGAAGTAGTGCTTGCTGAAGAGCTGGTTGGCACCGGACAGTTTGGGCGTCTTCATATCGTAGTAGGAAGTGAAGACTTCTTCGACCTTCGGGAGGATATCCTTGAGTTCGGTATCTACGAGTGGGGCGCCGGAGAGGTCCTTGCCTTCGAGGGCCTGACGGAGGCCGTTACGGCGAGCCAGGAGGGTGCCGGGTTCGGTCTGATTAACGGAGGCGCCAGGGAAGCGTTCCCAAGGATTGTTCTTATCAGCCTTCGTGCTGGCGATCATGTCATCGAAGGTATAGATGGCATAGGGTTCGACAGGCATATTGGTCTGGAAGAGGCCATCCCCGAGGGCACGCGCCATGAAGGCCGTGTAACGGAAGCGCAGGAGTTCGGGCTGGGTGAGGGTACGCTGGTAGGCTTCGAGGATTTCGTTGCCAGTGCGTGCACCATTCCAGATACGGACTTCATCGATATAGCCCTTGAAGGTCTTTTCAAAGACATCTCCGAAATCGGTCACCGCGGTATCGGTATCCATCTTGGAGAAATCAGCGAACCACTTCTGCGAAGGTGCGGCACCGATGAGGATGGGTGCGTTGCGGAAGGTGTAGACCGAGGTGGTCTCGCCGCCGACGCCGACGAGGTCATTCTTAATGGAGATGACACCGGTGGCGGGGATGAGGCCGGACTTAATGCTGCTGCGCTGGCCGCCGTTGACATAGAAGGTCAGCATTTCGCCATCGTAGGTAACGGCGAGGTGCGTCCACGTATCGACGGGGAGGACATCAGAGCCCTTGACTCTCACTTCGGGAGCGCCGTTGGGCGAGTAGTCGATCGTCGAACCGCTGACGGTTGTCCCCATACCGGTATACCGGGCGAAGGGTTCGTAGGAACCGGCGACTTCGCGGAAGCCGATCTGGAAGTTATGGCGGAGATCCGCTGCGGCCTGTCCAGGCGTGGTGGGATCTGCGGAGAGTTCCTCGCTGTAGCGCCAGGGGCGATCAACGATAATGACTTCGCCATTCTGACCGGCGGCGGGGTTGACCCAGCACTCGACGGTGAAGGTTTCGAGTGCGGACGGTCCGAAGTTGGCGGAGGCATGGCTCTGCATGGCGCCCTTCCCTTCGAAGTAGGCCACATTCTGACGGCTCGGGGAGAGGGCAGACTGAGGTTCGCCGCGCAGGACGGACTCGCTGATGAGTTCGGTACGATCGTCGATGCCGTCACCGTCGGTGTCGAAGCCTTCGTTGACTTCGAAGGGCAGGACGGCCTCGTTGAGCTCGGCGGGCGTCGGGACGATGCGGCTGATTCCGGCGAAGAAGGTCCGTTTTGCAGCAGGCATTGCCTTTGCGACGGCCTTTTCGATAGCGAGGTTGACGGAGCCGTAGAAGCGGGCCACGACGCTATTGGGGTTGGCGGGGTCGGTCATCCACAGCGGGGAGGGGTCGGTACCGTAACGGGGGACATCGCCGCCCATGGGGTTGACTGCCTCTTCGGCGTTGGTGAGGCCGTCACCATCGGGGTCGGCGAAGGGAGCGCCGGCCATCCAGGGGTAAGCCACATAGTTATAGTCGGAAACGCGGCCCTTATTCATCTCTTCATTGGCGAAGGGATTATCGACGGTCGGCTTGAGCCCGGTGACCAGACCGATACGATCGGCGGCATACGCGATATCAGAAGCCGAGCCTTCGGCGAACCCTTCATCGGGCTTGCTGATGAAGTCACCGAGGATGGGGTTAAGGCCGTGGAAGATTTCCCAGTAATCGTCCATACCATCGAGGTCGGAGTCGAGCGCTGCCGGCGAGGTGGTCGGGAAGGCGAGCGCTGCGTAGGGCAGCGAGGCGCTATTGTAGCCTGTATGGCGGGCAACGACATTGGCGTTGGTCACATCGGAGCCGAGGAAGAACGCTTCGGGGACTGCACCATTGGCGGCCTGGAGGCGTTCGGCGAAGGGCTTGATATTCTGATGCCAGCCGATAACCGTGAGGTAGGGCTTGCCGAATTCATCAACGCGGAGGCCGCCGTTCATGCCGCGGAGGGCGTCACGGTACTGGATTTTCACGATGGGATTTTTCAGTGCACGGACGGCCGTTTCGTAGGCGGCGGGGTCATGGGTTCCGGGGTTGGGATACTGCGTAGCATCGGTGAGGGAGGTGCCGAGCGCAGCATTTGCCTGCGCGTAGGCGGGGTCGGTTGCGCCGCCGAGCGTCATAAGGAGCTGGTCACGGCGAGCGGCCCACACGGTTTCGAGCGGGGTCTTACCGCCCTGGGCAGCGAACATGTCTGCCAGAACGGGGGAGACGTTATTGGCTTCGGCAACGAGTGCGGCGACGCAGGCATCCACGCGGAAGATGCAGGCACGGAGCTCGCGATTCATGCGATCGGCATCGAACAGGCGGGCGAAGGAAGGCGAGGTGTAGGCGAGGGTCACCGCGTTCATGCGACGACGGGCGGCCACAGCATCGAGATCTTCGACGGCCAAGACGAGCGCCTTTTCGAGTTCGGCGACCTGTGTACCGGCCAGGGCCTCGGCGTAATCCGTGAACTGGTCGGCTGTGGGATAGATGATGGTTCGATCCCAAGCGGAGCGGATCGCATTGATGACCCCTTCGGAACCGATACCGCCGGCAGCGACACCGACCGAGCGGGGGTCGATTAGACCGGGTTCACCATGGTTGCCGATGAGGGCACCGCGGAGGGTGAACAGCGGAGAAGGAACGGCCTGGGGCTGGGCGAGGTCTTCAATAGCATTGAAGGTATCGGCCACAGCAACGACCTTTTCTTCGCCGGTCAGCGGATCCTTTTCGGTCTTGCCGGGGAAGCGCTCGTAGAGGCGGGAGGCATCGGCCGCCAGGTCGTAACGGAGGTGGCGGAGGTAACCGATGTAGTATTCCTGGGCATTGGACAAGCCGTCGCGGTCGGGGTCGAGATCGACATCGTTAGCGTTGGTGGGATCCACTGCATAGGGGAAGAAGGCGCGCAGGTAGGCCATGTATCGGTCGCCGTCAGCGGGGGTCACAGCGGGAGCCCCGTTGCCGTCATTTGCCTTGGCATCCTTCTTCTCGGCATCGCCCTGGGGTGCGGCGGGGAGGCCGGCGAGGGCATAGGTCGCGAGGCCATGGGCAGCTTCCCAGCCATCGGAGAGGCCATCGCCATCGGTATCGAGGGAGTTCGGGTTCATACCGTGGCCCATGATCCTGGCGACAGGGTTAGAGGAGCCGCTTTCCTGTGTGCCCGTGGCGACGTACTTGAAGAGGCGGCCTTCGGCGCCGTCGGCAATGCCGTCGGCATCGGTATCGCTATTGAAGGGATCGGTCGGAGCGAGTTTGTTGTTCCAGCCGGTCACAATTTCAGAGAGGTTGCCTTCGACGATTGGCAGGTCGGAAGCGACATGCCAGTATTCGCCAGCGGTGATGAGGTCGTCAGCATCGGGATCGAGGAAGCCAGGTTCGAGGCCGGCACTGGGATCGAGATAGGGACGGACACCGACATAGAGGGCCCAGCCATCTGGCACGCCATCGTTGTTGGTATCGGCCTTGGTCGGGTCGGAGGAGACGCGCAGGATTTCCTTGAAGCCGGCGCCGTTGGCCAGTTTCACTGCCGACTTGAATTCCTCGACAGCGATGAAGGGCTGGGTATTGTGGGCGGGGCGGGTTTTAGCGGAAACGGCGGTACGCGGGTCGAACCCGAATGCCAGGTAGACGTCGTGGTCACGGAGGGCCAGCGGCTTGGCGGGCATTTCGAGGTAGCCAGCGATTTTGTTGCCGATGGGCGCGGGTGCGGGGGTCGGCAGGGCGGAACGCTTGAAGCCTCTGGCGCTATCGGCGGAGATATAGCCGACGGATTTGAGCTTGGTAAGTTCGCCATTGGGGACGGAAACGATGACGTTATCGACGGGGTCGAACATTGCGGTTTCGCCGGTCACGGGGGCCGCGAGGGTCACCTTGAAGAGCGGGTGGTAATCGGAGCGTTCGAAGAAGCCGGAGCCGAGGGTGGTCGCGTAGGCGTCGCCATCGTCGTTGGCGAACGCATCGCTAGCATCGAGCGGGTTGAGGCCGAACTTGACTTCCCAGCCGTCGATCATACCATCGCCGTCTGTATCGCAGTCGATGGGGTTCGTCCCGAGGGCGAGTTCTTCAGCATTGGAGAGGCCGTCACCATCGAGGTCTGCGCTTCCCTGTCCGTGGACCTGGGGATTAAAGGCGTTCATAACCTCTTCGGCGGAGATGGGCACCCAGAAGTTGCCTTCCATCTTATCGCTGGCGGGGTCGTATGCGGGGTTAAAGCCGCGGCCGATGGTGCCGCTCTTGTTCACGACAAGTTTGCCATCCTTGGGCAGGGCGATAGCGGGCCAGAGGGCCGTGTGGACCTGGGTCATCTGTTCGCCAGAGGCTGCAGTCCATTCGGACACAGCGGCGTAGGCGATACGGGAGGCGTAGTACCACAGGAAGTATTCCTGACCGTTGGTCATACCGTCGCCATCGGCGTCGGCAGCATTGGCACCCACAGGGATGCGGTTCAGCCAGGAGTTGCGGGTAATTTCAGGATTGGTGAACGGTTCGTCGAGGAGCACACCGGCGATGGCATTGGCATCGGAGCGGAAGCTGCCGACGGTTGCGCCATCGATCACGAGGTCGCCGAAGGCATCGAGGGTTCCGGCCGAGGCGAACGGGAAGATGCCGGCACCGGTCAGACCTTCGGTGGCACCAGTATTACCGGCATCGACAATCCATCCGTTGGCATATTCCAGGGTGAAGGTTTCGGCATCCGGATCGACGATGATGCTGTAGTTGGCGTTTTTGACGGGGTGACCATCGGCGCCGACGGCATAGTTCTTACCGCTCACATTTGCATACGGGATGCGGTTGGCCGCGGAGAACTGAATCGTAATGGATTCGTCTTCTGCGGGAACGCCGGACTGATTGAGGCGGATTTGCGTCCAGCCAGCATTGGGATCGAGGGTAAGCTTACCATTTTCCTTTTTCAGCGTACCGATGACCGCCTGGCCGGCGTCGTTGAATTCGCGGACGAGGACGACCCATGCGGGGTTGGAGAGCCACTTCCCTTCGCCATCGGCGGCGTTGAGGGAATCATCGAAACCGCGGACGCGCATACGGTGGGTGAATGCGGCGCCGGGGGCCATCGGGCCCTTGCCGCCAGGCAGACCGAGGGAGCCGGAGGAATTGCCCAGGCGATAAGCCTCATCACCGGTTCCCTTGCCGGCGAGCGGGAGCGTATCATTGGGGGCACCGGTCTTGCCAAGGGTGCCGGCTTCGGCCAGTTCGCGGTCGTTGTAGTTGGCCATCACCCAGCCATCTGGCACACCATCGGCATCATAGTCGCCGAGGTCGAGAAGGTTGATACGGGAGGAGGCGGTTTTGGAGAAGGCGGTGTAGGCATCGCCTTCGTGGAATTCGGTCACGAAGTAAGCGGAGAGGAGGATATCGCTGTACTTACCGCCGGCCTGCTGCTTCTGGTCCTCAAGGGTGAAGCGGGAGTTTATGCGGAGGGCGGGCTGATAGGGCATGTTCGGATTGGCGGCATCGGGCAGCGCGGGAACATACTTGGGATCGTAGCGCCAGCAATAGAAGAAGGAGTCGCGGTTGCGGCTGATAGCGGCGAACTTCGGATCGGGCTTGTCGGCATTGGCCGGGAAGGGATAGGCGTTCACGTAGGAGACGCCAGCGCTCTTGATGACACTGGAGGTATAGGAGGAGCCGAAGATCCAGCCGAGGGAATCAAAGGTGCCGCCGGGTGTCTGATCGCCCCAGAGCACATAACCGCGGCCATCGACCGTTCCGGGGAAGACGGTGGTCACGAGGATTTTCTGTTCCTGGTCGAGGCTGAGGACGCCCGACACCTCTGTTTTGGTGAACGAGGAGTCGAAGGCGACGATTTGCCAGGAGGGGTCACGGCCTTCGATGAAGGTGGGGCGCATCAGGACTTCGGATGCGAGGGCGCGGTCCTTGATGACCGTGCGCAGTTCATCGACACTGGCGAAGCCGAATTCGGCACCGTACATATTCTGGATACGGGTCAGCTGAGCGTTCCAGCCCTGTTCGCCGAAAAGGAGTTTCATTTCGGTTTCGTTGGCGTAGATTGCGAACGAATCCTTATCGGGCGTTCCGGCGAAGCGGCCGAAGACGACGAGGTAATCGGATACGACATCATCGACCTTCACCTGGAAGAAGTGCGGCGAATCGTAGGAGCCTTCGAGGTTGGTCGAGACATTGACCGCGGGGGCGCGGTTCTGCACATTGAGCGCAACGACGGAGGAGTTGTCATTTTCGCCAGTGATGACACCGGCGCCGTTGCAGGCGGCGGCAGCGAATTCGATACCGGAGACGGTGATTACTTCGCCGGTCGGGGCCTGCGTCACAGGATCGAGACGGACGATATTGCGGCCCTTGATACCGCTGAGCGCATCATCGTTGACACCCACGAAGTAGAACTCGGCGGAGGTCGCCATCGCGGAGACGCGGATGTTCAGGGTTGCGCGGGGGTTCGAGGAGAGGGAGGGGCTGCCCTGCTGCACGGAGACGTAGCGGGCGAGCGCATCGAGCACCTTGAGATACTTGCCATCGACCTGGTCGGCGAAGACAAATTCGTCGGTGATGCGGACGATTTTTCCACCCTGGTTATAGGTAATGGGGTGGATCAGGAAGCGGCGGGCATCCGGTTCCGGTTCGACCTGCATGATGAACTTCTGCGCGGGCTGTGCCAGTTCTTCGGGAACGACGGTCACATTCGGGAAATTTTCACGGAGTTCGGTAGAGGCATCAGGTGCAGCGGTGAGCGTGATAATTTCCTGTTTCGGCACAGAACGGACACGGAGATAGTAGTAGCGGTCGCCCGAGACATCTTTGAGGCCGGGGATACGGATACGATATTCAGTCGCGTTGTTCTTGGGATCGGCGGGGGCGGCATCGGCACCGGCGATTTTCAGGACGAATCCATCAGATGTCAGCGGGATGGCATAAACGGCAGGCTTGACGCCAGCGACATCTTCCTGGGAGATTTGTTCGAGTGCGGCATAGACCGTACCGGTATCGGGCAGATACTTCTGGAAGTCAGAGGTGATGCGGAGAGAGGCGACACCGCCGACAGCGACGGTCACTTCGCCGCCTTCCTTCACCTGCGCGCCCTTCGCGAGCGGAGTCGCCAGGCCAGCATCGGTCAGGCCCGAGGCGATTTCGGTTGCCAGGGTAAAGGTGCCATCCGTCTGGGCGATGAGTTCGCTGCCCTGGAGGGTGAAGTTGTTGCGGACGCGACCTTCCTTTTCAACGATGTGGTTGAAATAGGCGTAGTTCTGCGGTTCGCTCGTCGGCAGATTGCCTGGCTTGCGGCCGAAGCAGATGCGAATTTCGTCAGTGGACTCTTCGGGCACGTTGACCATCACGCGCAACGGGCTGGCCGAGGTCACGGGCGAGGTCAGCGTTGCGGTATTGTTCATGATGTCAGAGAAGCTATCCGCCGGCGTCAGCGTATTGGGGCTGATTTTGATGATCGCATCGGGGGAGGTCATGTTGGTGACCGCGACAGGATAGTACTTGGTACCCTCCTTATTCATGGCCCACACATAGCTCTTGCCCTTGGGGGACCGGCCGCCTTCGGGAACGGCGATGGTCACGGGGACCAGGCCGCCGCGGAGCACGTCGTAGTTCGAATCGTACTTATCGCCGGTGCGGTCACCCACTTCAAAGGTGTAGCCAGAAACGGGGACTTCGGGAAGTCCAGTATCGATATCGCCGTTTTTCTTCAGCGCATCGGGCTGCATACCGATAGTGGAGGGTGCCAGCACGCCGCTGCCACGGTAGAACGAAACGGATAGGGACTGCCAGCCTTTGAAATCAGGATCGCCGGCAGGGGTTTTCATCCACTGCAGTTTCGTTACCATATCGCCGGGACGGACGGTATAGGTAAAGCGGACTTTTTTATTGTACATACCATTAAAGTATGCACGGGCCTCCGTGGTTTTGAGCGTGGTGCCGGTATTGGCGTTCACGCTATCGCCCTCGAAGGGGACATTCAGTGTAAGGTAGGGGTGATCGCTGGGCGATCCGGCGCTCTTGAGGGACACCGAATCGATTCGCCAATCGGCGAACGGACTCTCCGTGGTGCCCAATGCTTTGACATCCGACAATGTCACATCAAAATGGATTTGGTTACCTGCTCCGACCACTCCGGCGGGCGCAACCAAATCGATATCTGTTACCCGAACATGGGTGTTCAGATAATTCTGATCGTCCGCAACGGAAGCGAAGCTGTAGGTTGCCCCGAAGACACCCCAAGCCACTGCCATTGTAGACAGGATTAGTTGTTTTGTTTTCATACCGTTAATTCCTCTACCCTGAGGTTTACTGCAAAATTGAAATCATCGGTCGGTCACGGGCCGTTTCCGGAGGGGGTTCCCTTGGGGGTGCTCTGTTTCACAGGGAGCTGCGGGGGGACCGAAGGACGGAGCCGGCGGCGCAGTTCTTCGGCGCGGAGGCGGTCAGCTTCCTGGGCTGCGGCAACGGCAGCGGCATCGACTTCGCGGGCGCCGCGGACAGGGAGCCCAGCTGCGGCGGCATCGGCATCGGCTTGACGGCGCATGGCATCGTACCGGTCGCGTTCGGCCGTCATACGCTCGCCGATAAACTCGCGGATGGCGACGCTATGGGTATCCAGCGCCGTCTGGGCATCCGTGACATTCTTAACGAGCTGGCGGTAGGCACCGCGGGTTTCCAGCTCGGCACGGAAGATGTCTTCCGTCGGGGCCTCACCCATGCGGCGGGTCATATCTTTTCGATACTGGGCGATGTAATTCTCCAACCGCCCACGGGCCTCTTCAAGGGCGCTGGAAAGGATTGGAGTTTTTTTACCCATCTCTGCAAGACGGGCCGAGTACGCGCGATCCTGCGTACGCTCCTCCGGCGTTGAGGCCGCAGGGCGCCCATCGGGATACGCCTTGTCTAATGCTGCGTACGGATTGGGTGCGTCCCTGCCGCAACCCTGTAAAATCAGCATTCCGAAGAGAAATGCCGTACAGGCGGACAGAGCTTTCGTCACGCGTCGAAAATCAAATTTCCACATAAAAATCCTTTTGCGATATCCAAGCATATGGTCATAAAGTAACACATAACCACGTCTGCCGCAATAGAAATTAATCCCGCGCGCCTGGGCTTCACCCCCGCAGCACCGAAAATGCAGGGGCGGAGCCTTCGGGCAGAAAAATCACTGTCTATCCGGGCGGCGACGCTCTAAAACCGTGCGGCACCGCGCGCTGCCGAAAGTGGGCCAGGCGAGCGCGGAGGCCCCTCCCCTACCCTACCGAAGGCGAGCTGGACGGAAGTGGTGAGCGCGGAAGTGGCTTGTGCCGATGTAGGCTGGGCTGCGGCATCTGCGGCACCTTTGCTGGGCACGCATGCATCCTACGCGAGGCTTGGTTGCGGGTGGCTGCCGCCATGGAGCCCTTTGAAAAATACCCTCATTCCAACTCACCGCACGTTTTTGTGTGCTCACCCGAATCTTCTTTCGTGTTGCATCTTAAAATGTGCTAAACTAACTACGTTGTCGGGACAGCTGATGCCCGGCCCTCTGAGAGGAAACACTGACCATGAAAGCCTTGATTATCGGCGGCGTTGCGGCAGGAGCTTCCGCCGCTGCACGTTTGCGTCGGCTGGATGAATCCGCCGACATTGTCCTCATTGAACGCGGCGATGCCATTTCCTATGCTAACTGCGGCTTACCTTATCACCTCGGCGGCGTTATTGAACAGCGCAGCAGTCTGCTGGTGATGGCCCCGGAGGCCTTCCGTCGGCGGTTTGCGGTCGACGTCCGTACGCAGACTGAGGCGGTGGCGATTGACCGCAAGGCCAAAACCGTGACACTGCGTACCCGGGACGGATTGGAAACAACGGAGTCTTACGACCGGTTGCTGCTGGCTACTGGCGCATCGCCCGTATCTGTGCCGATTGACGGGTTGCCGGCCGAACGCACGATGACGCTGACCACCCTGCCTGAAATGGATCGCACCCTGGCTGCGGTCGCCGCAGGCGCAGCCTCGGTACTGGTCGTCGGCGGCGGCTTTATCGGCGTGGAGGCGGCGGAGAATCTCGCCCGCCGCGGTCTGAAGGTGACGCTGACGGAAAAAGCACCGCAGGTGCTATCCGCCGTCTTCGATTCGGAAATGACGCCTTGGATTCACGGCGCACTAAAAGATGCGGGCGTGGAGCTCTGTCTCGGCCGGACGGCGGTGTCGTGGAACGATGGGGTGGCGGTTTTGGATGACGGGTCGTCGGTGGCGGCCGATGTTGTGCTGATGTGTATCGGCGTGCGCCCTAACAGTGCCCTCGCGGAAGCAGCGGGTCTGGAGATTGGTCCGCGCGGCCATATTCATGTGTCGCCCACGCTGCAGACCTCCGATTCGGATATCTTTGCGGCCGGAGATGCGGTGGAAATTCGCGATCCGCTGACGGGCGGAACGACGGCCATTGCGCTGGCGGGCCCAGCCAACCGTCAAGGGCGGATTGCTGCGGGTAACATGCTCGGCCAGACGGCGGCGTATTTTGGCACCTACGGGACCTCTGTGGTCAAAACTGGTGCGCTGACGACGGCAGGTGTGGGCATGACGGAACGGCGCGCACTGGCGGCTGGACTGGATTATCGGGTCATTTATGCGCACCCGATGGTCCATGCGGCCTACTATCCTGGTGGCGAGCCGATTCACATGAAGCTCATCGTCGGCACAGAGGGCACGCTGCTCGGAGCCCAGGCGGTGGGTCCCCTCGGGACTGAAAAGCGCGTCGATGTCATCGCTACGGCGATGCGCCTGGGGGCCAAAGCCTGCGACCTGACAGAACTCGAGCTCTGCTATGCCCCGCCTTACGGCGCAGCCAAGGATCCGGTCAATATGCTCGGCTTTATTGCCTGTAACATCCGCGACGGTCTCACCGATCCGGTGAAACCGTCGGCGTTGCCGGCCGATGCGTTTCTGCTGGATGTGCGCGAGCCGGAGGAAGTCGCACAGGGCACCATTCCTGGATCGACGGCCATTCCGCTGGGCCAGCTGCGCAGCCGTCTGGACGAACTGCCCCGCGACCGCACGATTGTCTCCTTCTGCAAAGTCGGCCAGCGCGGATACTACGCTGAACGCATCCTGAAACAGGCTGGCTTCCGCGCCGCCAACCTCTCTGGCGGCTTCGGCACTTGGTCCGCCTTCCGCGCCGCTGGATTGCTGTAAGCGTTGGCAAACACGCCGGCCGACAGGCTGCCAAAAACAACCAAGCCAACCATGTAAAAAGAATGCCCGGTCCGCAGTGCGGCCGGGCATTTCTTTTATATCGGGCATTCTCGCTGATGATGGCGCCGCGGGGCGCAGTCTTCTCAGAGCGCCAGCATGCGCTCGACGCAGGCGCGGGCATCGGCGACGAGGTCATCCTCTACGCGCACGAGCGATTGTTCGGGCCAGGTCTTCAGCACCTCAAGCAGGAGTGCGGGTGTCGTGCGGCCCATGTCTTCGCAGGTAATGGGACGGAGATGACTGATGGTCAGATTGCGGTGATTGGCGATTAGGCGGTCCACGAGATGGCGTTCGGTGCCGATGATGAAGCGCTCGCCGGGCTTGGCCGCCTCGACTGCACCGACGATGGACTTCGTGGAGCCGACCGTATCGCAGAGCTCGGTCACGGCATGGGGTGCTTCGGGATGGATTAGTAGGCGGGCATTACCGAGGGCGGCGCGGGCGGCGGTGACGTCTTCGGTACGGTAATCGGCATGAATCGGGCAGCAGCCGCTCCAGGCAATTAGCGTGGCACGGCGAATCGTTTCGGGGGACAGGCCACCATCGGGTAGTTCGCGGTTCCACACGGCTACGGCTTCCGCCGGATAGCCGAGCTCGCGCATGATATTGGTGCAGAGATGCTGGTCGGGCGCAAAGAGGATTTTCATGCCGCGATCCAGAAAATGTTTCAGCACGCGAGTGCCGTTGCCAGACGTGCAGGCCGAGCCGCCGTGGCGGCCGCAGAAGGCCTTTACATCCACGGACGAGTTTACGTACACAATGGGTGCCCACGTGGCCTCGGGATTGGCAGCGGTCAGACGGGCCCAGGCATTTTCTAGTGCTTCGGCAGTGGCCATATCGGCCATTGGGCAGCCCGCTTCGGGGGCCGGCAGATAAACGCGGCGGCCGTTATCTTTGCCATCACGGGAACGGGCCAACACATCGGCAGTTTCCGCCATGAAGCGGACGCCGCAGAACACGATGCGCTCGGCATCGCTCGCCGCCGCAATGCGCGACAGTTCTAGCGAATCACCCACCGCATCGCACAGCGCGGTGACTGCTGTATCTTGATAGTGGTGGCCCAACAATTTCAGTCGGCTGCCCCACTGCTTGCGCAGTGCCTGAATCTCATCAACAACCATCTGTTCGTCAGCCGTCATACCCGTTCCTCCGAAAGTTCCGCGTGGCGGACACCCGCCGCATCCACAGTCAGCCGAAGCACTAACCGCTCCGGCACTTCCATATCCAAAACGCGCTGCGCCATCTCTGGCCACTCAATGGCCAGACGCCAGCCGCACTCCAACGCATCCTCAAGCCCTAAATCATACAGCCCTTCTGGCGAAGCCAGACGGTAGAGATCGCAATGGACTAAACGCGAGCCATCTGGCAGACGGTACTCATTGGCCAGAGTAAACGTGGGGCTCGTAACAATGCGCCCAATGCCGTAGGCCCGGGCCAGCGACTGTACAAATGTCGTCTTACCGGCACCTAATCCGCCTAACAGCAATAGTACGCCACCAGCCTTTAGCAACGGGGCAACCTCCGCCGCAAACGTCGCCGTCTCGGCCGTCGAATGCAGCGCTCGGCTGACAAGCACTCGCTTCATTACATTACACGCTCAACCGTGAGCTCGGGATCGACATCCTGGCGCAGCAGTCGCTCAATGCCGTCTTTCAGCGTCATCACTGCATACGGACAGGTGCCGCATGCACCGCGCAAACGCAGATGCACCACCTTGCCCTCAATGTCAATCAGTTCCATATCGCCGCCATCGGCCTGCAACATGCCGCGCAGCTCCTCAAGCTTCGCTCGGATCTTATCGTTCAATTCGTTCATACGTTGGGGTCCTTTCAATGCAAGTATAGTATACCACACTCATTTTTGACAACACACCCTAAAATAAAAAATAATCTGCCCCTGCCAATGCCCGCACACACTCCACCGCGCAGAATAAACGGGCGCACGGGCCGCCCCGTGTCGCCCGAAATGGGAAAGCCCCCGAAACAGGACCGCAGACCAATGGCTGCGGAGCCCCATACGAAACCGCCCAGAGCAGCAGCGCGGCGCAGGAATGAAAGCTGGCAAAAACGGTGGCATGCATAAGTCATTGAAGAGGGTATCGCGCGGAATTGAAAGGGAGGCAAGCGGAAGGCAGGCGGAAGCATGTGAGGGGCCTACGCCGGAGCGAGTGCATATCTAAATGAAAAAGAATGGCTTAAAGAATAAGAGAAAGGAGGAAGGCGGAGGTCGACGTAAGGCGGGCCGAAAGCTGATGACTTTGGAGGTGAAAGCTGACGACTTTGGAGGTGAAAGCTGATGACTTTGGAGGCGAAAGCTGATGACTTTGAAAAGGGCCCCTTTTTGCCCTGAATTTTGGCGGCACCTCTATGACATGTCGATGGCATAGTAAACGGGCCTGCGCACGGGGCCTCTGACGCTGCAGAAGGCTGCGGGGCTTTTTTGTGGGCGCGGCGACTGGGCCGATTTGGAAGCAGGGGGTTATGCTTCTTCGGGGGCTTTCTTTTTGGTGGAGCCGCCGTATTCGGGCTTGGGGGGGAGGGGCGGGAGGGGGAGGTCGTCACGGGTGTGGCCGGTGGCTTCAAGGGCTTCGGTCACGGTTTTAAAGTGGCACTTGGCGTAGTTGGGGAGTTCGGCGGGGCCGGCTTTGGCGATGAGGCTGCGCAGGGTGTCGGGCACTTTGGGGCCAGCGCCTTTGGGGAGGTCGAGGCCGGCGGCTTCGGAGAGGAGGCGCATTTCTTTGACGAAGATGGCGCGGGCGAGGACGGAGGCGGTGGCGACGGCGATGTCGCGTTCCGCCTTGTGCATCTGTTCCACTTCGAGTTTGCGGCCGCGGGTCATGAGGGCGCGGGCGATGGTGCTTTCGGTGCGGGCGAACTGGTCGATTACGGCGCGGGTGCAATCTGGACGCTGTTCGGCGAGGTCTTCGACGACGCGGGCGTGGCACCAGGCAAGAAGGCGGTTGACGTTGGGGATTTTGGTGTAGAGCTTGTTGTAAGCTGGGGGGCGGAGGCGGAGGTAGACGTAGTTGCGCCGGCCGATGATGCGGTCGATTTCTTTGGCGAACTTGGTGATTTGTCCGTCAGCGATGGTTTTGGAGTCGCGGATGCCGAGGTCGATGAGCTGTTTAGCGGTTTTTTCGTCGACGAAGGCGGCGACGGTGACGAGGGGGCCGAAGATATCGCCTTTGCCGGACTCGTCGGAGCCCATGTGCGGGGAGTACATTTTGGGGTCGAGGACTTCTTCGTAGCCGAGCCCGGCTGCGCCGAGGACGAGGGGCTCGAGGGTGAAGAGCACGAAATCCTGCGCCTCTTTGCCTTGGATGACGAGTTTGCCGGAGGTGTAGAGGTTGATTGTGAGACCTTTGCCCTTGAGTGCGAGGCAGGTGTAGGGCACCTGGACGCGCTGGAGGGCGCTCATGCCGGCGGTGGCCGTCTCGAGCGCTGCCCCCTGTTCGGGGGTCAGCGTGTAGGTGAACATGGTTTTCTTTTTCGCGGAGAATGCGTCCATCAGGAGGGGCTTTCGGTCTCGGGCCCGGCGGGCCGGGGGTTATTAGAGGGGTTTCTTGGGGTCGTGGGCAGCGTAGTAATCGCAGATGGCCTTTTCGCAGCCGAAGGTGGAGGCGATGAGGGCGGTGCGGATCCACATGCCGTTGCGCATTTGACGCCAGTATTTGGCGCGGGGATCGGTGTCGACATCTTGGGCGATTTCGTCGCGGCGCGGGAGCGGGTGGAGGATGGCGGCACCGGGCTTCATGCGGGCGACGGAGGCGGCATTGATTTTGAAAGCGGAGGTGTCGATTTTGGCCGATTCGCCGCTGGCGGTATCCCACTCGTCTTGGATGCGGGTCATGTAGAGGGCATCGGCCTGGGGGAGCCACTTGGACAGGTCGTCGGAGACTTCGTAGGTGACACCGTAGCGGTCGAGAATTTTGAGGATGTCGGGCTTGATTTGGAGTTCTTTGGGGGCGACGAAGACTTGATGGACGTTGTTGAAGCGGGTCAGGAGGTAGGCGAGGGAGCGGACGGTGCGGCCGCGGAGGAGGTCGCCCACGAAGACGACGGTTTTGCCATCGATGCCGCCCTGGGTCTCGAAGGAGCGGTAGAGGGTGTAGATGTCGAGCAGGGCCTGGGTGGGGTGTTGGTCTTTGCCGGAGCCGGCGTTGATGATGGGGATGTTGCGCTCGGAGTTGCCGAGGACCCAGGTCATGCGTTCGGCTAGGCCTTTGGAGGGGCTGCGCATGATGACGAGGTCGAAGTAGGAGGAGAAGGTGCGGACGGAGTCTTCCTGGGATTCGCCCTTGAATTCGGACGAGGTGGCGGCATCGCGGACCGAACCGGTGCGCATGCCGAGGATTTCACAGGCCGAGAGGTGTGAGAGGAAGGTGCGCGAGCTGGGCTGGGAGAAGTAGAGCATGGCGCGCTTGTGCGGGAGTAGCGAGGCTAGGAAGAGGGCGCCATCGCGGGTTTTGGCGATGCGGCGGATTTTGGTGGTCAGGCGGCAGAGGCGTTCCAGGAGTTCGCGGTTGAACTGTTGCGCGAACAGGGTGTGGAAGGGCATGCCGTCGGGCTGCATGAGGTAGGGTGCTTTGTCTTTCTTGGGGAGCGCCTCGAAGGCTTCCCAGCTGATTTCCGTCATATCCTTCTGCTTGTCCATAATACCGTCTCTCCATTCCTGTGGATGTCGCTCTGGCCGATCGGCGGGAGGGCATCTGGGTAACGTCTCTTCCTAAAAATGCCGGCACCGCGAACGGTACCGGCATCGGTGATTTTTAAAAGCCCTCTTCTTCGCAGAGCGCCGAAACATACAGCGCCTTGATGGTGTGCATTCGGTTTTCTGCCTCGTCGAATACGCGGGAGAAGTCGGAGGTGAAGACCTCGTCGGTGACTTCGAGCGCGCCGGTCTCGCGGGAGACTTCGGTGTTGGTGTCGTGGAACGCGGGCAGGCAGTGGAGGAAGATGAGTTCCTTGCCCAGGTTGCCGGTGGCATCGCACAGTTCCATGTTGATTTGATAGGGGCGGAGCAGCGCGAGGCGCTCGGCCTTTTTGTCCTCTTCGCCCATGCTCACCCACACATCGGTGTAGAGCACGTTGGCCCCCTTCACGCCGGTCTTGGGATCGGTTTCGACCTTGACGGAGGAGCCGTTCTTTTCGGCGATGGCGCGGGCTTCGGCAACGAGGTTCTCATCGGGGAAGAGTTCGCGGGGGGTGACATTCACGAAATTGATACCGGCCTTGGCGCAGCCCATCATCAGGGTGTTGGCTACGTTGTTGCGGCCATCGCCAACATAGGCCATGGTTTTGCCGCGCACCTCGCCGAAGGCCTCGCGCATGGTCAGCATATCGGCTAGGAACTGTGTGGGGTGGCTTTCGTCGGTAAGGCCGTTCCAGACGGGGACGCCGCTGTATTTGGCGAGCGTTTCGACCGTTTTCTGGGCAAACCCACGGAAGAAAATGCCATCAAAGAGGCGACCGAGCACCTGGGCGGAGTCGGCAACCGATTCCTTCGCGCCGAAGTGGGTGTCGTGGCCAGTTAGAAATTCTGCGTGGCCACCCTCGTCGTGCATGGCGATTACCGCGGAGTTGCGGGTGCGCGTGGAGCTCTTTTCGAAAATAAGCGCAAGGTTGCGGCGGAGCAGCAGATTGCCGCGAATACCTGCTTTGCGGCGTGCCTTTAGCGCATTCGCCAGTTCAACCATATAAACAAGTTCGGAATCCGACAGCGAACGGATGTTCAGAAGCGAACGGCCGAGCAGATCGTGATTAAGTTTGAACATAGGATATTTCCTTTCAAAATTTACGCTATTTTATCACATTCAGAGCCCCGCGCGCCCGCCTCTTTTGCGCCCGTAGCAAAAAAACAGCCTACGGAGCAAGGACTGCGGGGCGCTGGGCAAAACGGGCAAGGGCAGAAGGCGAAGTGCAAGGCGAAGCACGGGCCGGCGCAGGCCCTATAAGATACTGCCCGCAGCATCCCGCGCTTTCAGCGGTTCATGCGTATGCCCCTGCTTCCGACACTGGGCGCGCCTCAGAGTCCCAACACCTTCGGGAAATCGGGGAACGACTCGTTCAGCATCTCAAAGCCCTCGATGTCTACGGGCGCTTCTGCCCGGAGTCCCGCCAGTGCCAGACTCATGGCCACGCGGTGGTCGCCGTGGGCCTCTGCCGAAGCGCCGCCGGGGATTGACCCCGTGCCGCGGATCAGAAAGCCGTCGGGATACTCTTCCATGTCTACCCCCAGTTTGCGCAGCTCGGCGGTCATAATCGCAATGCGGTCCGACTCCTTTGCCCGAAGCTCTGCCGCGTCGCGCACCAGCGTTTCGCCCTCGGCACAGGCCGCGGCAATCATAAATGCCGGGAACTCGTCAATCATCCGCACCACCAGATCTCCGCGAACCGACGTCCCGTGCAGGCGTGCGGCCTTCACGCGGATATCCGCCACCGGCTCGCCCGCCATGACCCCTTCGTTTTCAAAAGCAATATCCGCACCCATCGCCCGCAGCGCATCTACGATACCGGTCCGCGTCGGATTGATGCCCACGCGTTCCAGCACAAACTCCGATTCCGGCACCAGCGTGGCAGCCACCATCAGAAACGCCGCACTCGAAATATCCCCTGCCAGCTCTGTATTCAGAGGCTTCAACGGCGTTTCCTGCGGCAGCACCACGGCCCCGTACACCCCATCGCCCAGATTTTGCACGTGTGCCCCCATCGCCGAGAGCATTCGCTCCGTGTGGTCGCGCGACGGACCGGGTTCCAGGATCGCCGTAGGGGCATTGCCCGACAGCCCTGCCAGCAGCAGGCAGCTCTTCACCTGAGCCGAAGCCACAGGCAGCGTGTAGTTCAGCGAACCGATCTCCGAGGGACGAAACGTCAGCGGCGCACAGCCGTCCAAGGCTTCGACTTGGGCACCCATCATCCGCAGCGGCTCCACAATGCGGTCCATCGGCCGGCGCCGCAGTCCCTCGGAACCGTCCAGCACACACGCCGTGCCGGCGCCGGCCAGAGCCCCCGCCAGCAGACGAAACGTCGTCGCCGAATTGCCGCAGTCCAACGGCCCCTCTGGCGCCTTAAAACCGTGCAGACCCACCCCATGCACCGTCAGCACATGCGCCTGCTCATCGAGCGACCAGTCCACGCCGAGCGCCTTCAGACAGCGTAGCATTGCGCGGGTCACGCCGCCGATCAGAAACCGGCGGACCGTGCTTGTGCCCTCCGCCAAGGCGGCGAACAGCAATGCGCGGTGCGACAGTGACTTATCCCCCTCCGGTCGGTAACTCCCGCGCAGCGGCACCGCGCGGCATGCAATCCTCTGAGTCATAATCAAGCTCCTCAATGCGAACCAAAACCACTTCACCTTAGCAAAACCGCGCACCGCAGGCAAGCCCCGTCCCCGCTCCGCTGCTTCTGCGGCATACACTGCATGCGGCACGGGGCCTCGCACGGGGGCTTTCGCCGCATGACCTCTGTGCTCTGCGTCGCAGGCGACGCATGCTGAACCGGACGGGGGCTGCGCCCCACGACCCCGCAGGCTTCGCTGCCGCCTACGGCGGGCCTTTGCGCGGGGCCTTCGCTGCCGCCTATCGGCGGGGCGACGCATGCTGAACCGGACGGGGGCTGCGCCCCACGACCCCGCAGGCTTCGC
>SAMEA104404097__coassemble_675_pt1 | contig 32271 bp, 25 predicted proteins | sample SAMEA104404097__metabat2_high_PE_096 | metagenome-assembled genome bin SAMEA104404097 (sample SAMEA104404097) | Balaenoptera acutorostrata | reverse complement strand
ATGAACGTCCGCCAAAGGCGGGATAAACGTCCGCCAAAGGCGGGATGAACGTCCGATTTTCCGACCGATGGCACCCTTCGAAACGGGGCCTGCGCCTTCTTGGCGAAGGCCCCGCTTTTAAAAGGGGCGAAGCCTGTACACAACCTTCGCTGCCGTCTTTGGCGCACCTTTAAGGACTTACGTCGGTTGCGCCTTCTTCGACCGGCGACTTACTCCCTGCACGCGCACCCTTCGCCACCCCCGCGAGGGTGTCAACCCGCTTAAAAAGAGGGTGTGGGGCATCGCCCCATCTGAAACTGTTCTCTGTTCACTATCCACTGTTCACTATCCACTATTTCCGATGTCTACCTTTGCCTTCCATACCTACGGCTGCCAGATGAATGTCCGCGAGAGCGAGGCAGCCGCCAAAGCGCTAATCGATGCGGGGCACACGCCTGCCGTCGACGAAGCTGCTGCTGATATCGTCATTGTCAATTCCTGCTCCGTCCGCGCCAAAGCAGAAGACAAAGCGCTCGGCAAGCTCGGACTCCTTTGCGCCACCAAGCGCGAACGTCCAAACCGCGTCATCGGCCTCATGGGTTGCATGGCCCAGCGTCTGGGTACCGACATCTTCAAAAAACTGCCCTCACTCGACTTCTCCATCGGCACACGCTGTGCGGACCGCATCGCTCCAGCAGTGCAGGCTGCACTCGAAGGACAAGCCACGCTGGCAGTAACGGATTTACATGTACAGCCCGATGCGCCCTCTGGCCACGTCTGCAACGGCGGATTTTCCGCCTTTGTGACCATTCTACTCGGCTGCAACCGCCGCTGCACCTACTGCATCGTGCCCGATGTGCGTGGCGACGAGTGGAGCCGTCCAGCCCGCGAGGTACTAGAAGAAGTACAAAAACTAGCCGAGACCGGCATCAAGGAAGTGACGCTACTGGGCCAGTCGGTCATGAACTATGGCCTACGCAACAAAGCCTGGTTCGATGACGATACGCCCTCCCCAGGCGGCTACGTCATTCCCTTCCCGCGCCTACTAGAGGCCATCGCCGCCATCCCTGGCATCGAACGCATTCGCTTCACCAGCGCTCACCCCTCCGGTGTCAATGCCGAACTTACCCGCCTCTACCGCGAAGAACCTAAACTCTGCCACCATCTGCACCTACCCGTCCAAAGCGGCTCCACAAAAGTCCTCTCCCGAATGCGCCGCGGCTACACCCGCGAACAGTACATCGATGCAGTCACCCGCCTGCGCGCCGCCGTACCAGACATGTCCGTCACCACCGATATTATCGTCGGCTTCCCTGGCGAAACCGAAGAAGACTTCGAGCAAACCCGTACCATGATGGAGGCCTGCAACTTCGACAACGCCTTCATCTTCAAGTATAGCCCGCGTCCTGGAACCGTCTCCGCCACCTGGGAAGACGACATCTCGGAAGAAGAAAAAAACCGCCGCGACCATGTCCTCCTCGCAGATCAAGACCGGCGTGGCATCCGCATGAACGACGCTCTCGTCGGGACCGTACAAGATGTCCTCGCCGAAGGCCCCAGTATGCGCAATAAAGAACGCTGGTGCGGACGCACCTCCTCCAACAAGATTGTCATCTTCAATCCCCCCGAAGACATCCGCCCCGGCGACATCATCAAACTCACAATCGCCCGCGCCGCCCCACAGACACTCTACGCCGAAGGTATCGACGACTAACAGAAGTTTCAGTATCTGTAAAAGTTCAGATGCGACAAGCGAACAAGAAAAGGATGAAACCAAATCCTGTAAACAAGCGAAAGGGCCTCCGCATGACTTAAAAGTCAACAGCTCTACCCATTAAAGGTGCCTTTGCAGCTTGTCAGGCGTAGCCCAGATGAAAGCCCGCTAAAGGCGGAATGAACGCTTTTCTACCGCCTTCGGTGCACCTTATGGGACTTACATCGCCTGCGCCTTCCCCGACCGGCGACTTACTTCCTGTACGCGCAATCCCCCGCACCTGCAAGAACGCCAGCCCGCTTTAAACGAAGGTGTGGAACACCGCCCCACCCGAAACTGTTTACTGTGTAGACACCGCGAAAGGACAACCATGAATCGCAGATTTTTTCTAAAACTGAGCGGTTGCGCGCTATTGGGCACGGCCAGCAATCTCTCCGCTGCAAGTATCGCAGCTGACACCACCGTAAAGCATGCCCCCAATATCGTTTTCGTTATGGCGGACGACTTGAGTCCCTATGAACTCGGCTGCTACGGCCAGAAGAAAATCCGCACGCCGAACATCGACCGTCTGGCCCGCGAAGGCATGCGCTTTGACACCTGCTACTCCAGCTGCCCCGTCTGTTCGCCCTCTCGCTGCGGACTGTTGACTGGCAAACACATGGGACATGCCCAGATTCGAAACAACTGGGAAGCAGGACGCTTCGACCCTAAGGGAACGGAAGGCCAGTGGCCGCTTACTGCCGACACCGAGACCATTGCCCGCGTGCTGAAACGCGCCGGCTATGTCACTGGTGCCTTCGGCAAATGGGGCATGGGTGGACCGCACACTGACGGCCAGCCAATGAAGCAGGGCTTCGACCGCTTTTACGGTTACAACTGCCAACGCCATGCCCACCAGTACTGGACACACTTCCTGCGCAGCAATAACGAGATTGAGCCACTGGATAATCCCATCATTGCGCCGCACCAGCGTCTGCCCAAGAAGGCCGACCCGAACGATCCCAAGAGCTACGAACGCTACTTCGGCCGCGTCTACGCTCCCGACCGCATTCTCGAAGAAGCGGAAAAGTTTGTCAAAGCCTCCGCTGGCAAACCGATGTTCCTGTACTATGCCACGCCATTACCCCACGTCGGGCTGACTCCTCCAGAAAAGGAGACGGATGCTTACAATTTCCCAGAGACACCCTACCGCGGCCAACAAGGCTACGCACCTCAGCGCCGTCCCCGTGCGGCCTATGCCGCCATGGTCTCGCGTATCGACCGCGAAGTCGGACGCATCGCCGAATTACTGAAGGCCTCTGGCGAATACGACAATACTCTCTTCATCTTCACTGGCGACAACGGCACCACCTTCAATGGTGGTACGGACCGAAAATTCTTCAACGCCACTCACAACCTACGCGCCCACAAGGGGTCGGTCTATGAAGGCGGTCTCCGCGTACCCTTCGTCGCCGCCTGGCCCGGGAAAATCCCCGCTGGAACGGTGACGACCGACCCAATCTGGCACGTGGATATGTTCGCCACCTTCTGTCACGTAGCCTCCTTGCCAGCCCCGAAGCAAACGGACGGCACCGACATCGTGCCCCTGTTGACTGGCGAAGCCAAGACACTGAAGCGTCCACCCTTCTACTGGGAATTCTCGGGCTGGCAGGCTCTCCGCCGCGGTTCCATGAGCTGGATTCGCCCCCCGCGGAAGCCGACTGAGCTCTACGACCGTAGCACCGACCCCGGAGAACGAAAGAATCTAGCGGCGACCCGTCCCGACCTGGTCCGCGAAGGTGAAGCCCTAATGAAGGGGGCACACATCCCGCACCCGCAATTCCCGCTTCCCGACGAAAAAGGCAACCCCATCCGATCTTTCTAAACGGATCCCCCCCGAAAACCCGCGGCACGGCCCCTCGATCCGTATCGCGGGTTTAAAATCTTCAGATAAGTGCGGCACAAGTGCCCACTCCCATATCGAAACATCTCCAGATTTTATTTTCACGTAACACGCAATCCCTTATAAACAAATCACAAACATCCGACACTGCTCACCATCAGCAGACATTTCAGGCATTTTAAATACCCCCTGTCACACACAATAACCTCCCGCCCGTCAGCCAGCGGTCCCGACAGATTTTCTCTGCGCCAGACCAACACCGTCCGCCGTAGACAGTGACACGAATTGAAGTTCATTTTAGGCTTCATCATCTGTAATGTGCTATACTATTGGGCGTTTTTGAATTTTATGGCCTTCGGGCCGACAGAAAGGGTTTTCTATGGAACGTGAATATCAGTTGCGCATTGAGAAACTTCAGGCAGCCATGGGCAAGGCAAATATCGATGCCGTATTTCTGTATTCGTCCGTCAATCGCCGTTATTTCACAGGACTGACGACCAGTAACGGGCTACTGTTGGTTGAACGCGAAGGTGTCCCAGCGTTTTATACCGACTTCCGTTATCTCGAGGTTGCCCACCGCGTACTGAAGGGCTTTGATGTCCGTAAGTTCAAGCCAGCAAAGGAACAGCTAGCCGATTACATTGCAATGTCTTCTTCCTGGAGAACCATCGGGTACGAGGGGACACTTACGGTGGCGCAGTTCCTGCCGCTGCAAGAAGCGATGTCGCATGCACGCTGGGAGAGTATCAGCACGCTGCTATCTTCCATCCGTGGCATCAAGTCCGCGGCGGAAATCGACGCGTTGCGCCGTTCGGCAACGGCCAATGATGCGCTGTTTGCCGACTTGATGGAAACCTTCCATCCTGGCATGAGTGAACTTGAAATGCTCCGTCAGTTCCGTATGAAAGAAGCGGCCCGCGGCCTGACAGAATCGTTTGACCCCATTCTCTGCGCGGGTGTTAATGCCGTAGAATGCCACCACCGACCCGACGACACAGTGCTCGCCCCCAACAGCGAGTTGCTGATTGACATGGGTGTCATCGTCGATGACTACTGCTCGGATATGACCCGCACAGTTTACTTTGGCGACCCTACGCCGCGCTTTAAGGAAATTCACGACATTGTGTTGGAAGCCAATCGTGCCGTCCGCGAGGGCGTGCGGCCTGGCATGCGCTGCTGCGACGTGGATGCCATTGCCCGCAACATCATCAAACGTTATGGTTACGGCGAGTACTTTGACCACAGCCTTGGCCACAGCGTCGGTATCGAGATTCACGAAATGCCATCCTTCAGCCCAACCTGCGAAACGGTCATCGAGCCAGGCATGGTCATCACCGACGAGCCAGGCATCTATATTCCTGGTGACACTGGCGTGCGCATCGAGGACTTGCTGGTCATTACCGAGAACGGCTGCGAAGTACTCTCGCAAACCCCGCACGAGATTGTCATCCCCTGCTGAAGCCTAAGGAGCGGAGCACGAAGGCCGCACACGAGGCCTTCGTATGGGGCCTTCGCTACCGCCTGACGGCGTGCGCCTGCGAAAACACCGCGAAGGCCCTATACTTCACCGAATCCAATACTCAAATTGAGACTATGAACAAAGAAGAACCGAATCTTGAACGTATTTCCTGTCTTGTCCGCGAGCTTCTGGTGGAGCTGGGCGAAAATCCGGACCGCGAAGGTCTGCTGAAAACCCCAATGCGCGTAGCAAAATCGCTCGCCTTTCTGACACACGGCTACCGGCAGACACCACAGGAAGTACTGAACGGTGCCATTTTTGAATCCACGGCCAACAACATGGTTATTGTGCGCGACATTGAGGTCTACTCAATGTGCGAGCATCATATACTGCCTTTCTATGGTCGCTGCCATGTAGGCTACATTGCCAACGGCCGTGTTGTGGGACTAAGCAAGGTGGCGCGCATTGTCGACTGCTTTGCCCGCCGACTACAGATTCAAGAACGCCTAACCGAAGAGATTGCTCATGCTATCCAAGAAATCACTGGTGCTGAAGGTGTCGGCGTAGTGATGGACTGCGCCCACCTATGCATGATGATGCGCGGCGTGGAGAAGCAGAACTCTAAAACTATGACCTCGTCCCTGCTCGGCTCATTTCGTACCGACCCGACGGTCCGTGCCGAATTTATGAGCCTGGTCAACCGTTGAGTCTGGAGCCGTTCCCATGGAATATAAAGGCAGAATCCTGCTTCACGCCTGCTGCGGCGTCTGTGCCTCACACTGCGTCCGCGTGCTTAAAGCCGACGGATGGGAGCCTGTCCTATTCTATTCCAACGCCAACATCTGGCCAAGCGAGGAATACACGCGCCGGTTGCATGCCGCCCAACAACTAGCTGAGGTCGAGCAAATTGAATTTGCCGAAGACCCGCCCGACCACGCTCGCTGGCGCGAAGAAGCGGCCAAAGGCTTTGAAGAGTGCAAAGAGGGCGGTGCCCGTTGCGCCCGTTGCTTCAAATACTCGCTGACGCGGGCCTTCCAGTCACTGAAAGAGCTACGCTGTGATGCCTTCACCACTTCGCTCTCGGTATCCCCTCACAAGCGCAGCGCCACCCTGCACGCCGTAGGGAAACAGGTCGGCGGAAATTTATTTATTCCCTACGATTTCAAAAAAAAGGACGGCTTTCTGAAATCCACCCGCCGGGCGGATGAGCTGGGACTGTATCGGCAGATATACTGCGGCTGCGAGTTTTCCGTACGCCACCGCGACCCCTTCCGCACCATTATTCTGGGCATGGGTTACCGGGGACGCATCTACGCCCGCTGGGCACTAGAGCATCCTAGCGACCTGACGGTCACGGCCATTGCCGACCCCGATCCAGCAATTCGGGAGGAGTGGAGGCGAAAACTCGGACTACCAGAAGATCGCTGTTTTTCCGACTGGCGTGTAGCGTTCGACGGATTTACCGCGGAAGCTAAGGATGCCCCCGAAGCTGCAGTCATTGCTCTGCCTGACGCGCTCCACTTCGAGGCTGCGATGCTTGCTCTCGACAAGAACCTTCATCTGTTACTCGAAAAGCCCATTGCCGCCACATGGGACGACTGTGTGGCGCTCAACAACGAAATCAAAGCGCAGCAGCGGGTGGTTCGCGTTGGCCATATTCTGCGCTACACGCCTTATTATAGACACATTACCGACATTCTTCGCAGTGGGGCACTGGGCGAGGTGGTCAGCATCCGGCACATAGAGCCCGTAGGGTATGCGAAAGCCGCACACGCCTTTGTGCGCGGTCCCTTTGCCGATACAGCCAATGGTACGCCGATGATTGTACAAAAGTGTAGTCATGATTTCGACCTCTTCTCATGGTGGATTGACAGCCCCTGTATTGCGGTACAGTCCTTCGGCGAACTGTCACACTTCCGTCCAGACCAGGCGCCGGCCGATGCCGCTGCGCGTTGCACCGAGTGTCCCAAGGAAACCGAGCGCAACTGTCCTTTTTCTGCGGTCCGCATGTTGCGCGACCGCGCCGATTTACGCTACGCTCTGCCAGACTCCTCCGATGTTGGCATCGAAAAAGAGCTCGCTGGCCGCTACGGACGCTGTGTCTACACCTGCAACGCCAAGGCAGTAGACCACCAGCAAGTAAATCTGCTCTTTGCTAATGGTGTCACCGTTAGTCACTCCATGGAGAGTTTTACGTGGGGACGCGACCGCGAGACAGCAATTTTTCTGACGCATGGTGAAATCCGAGGTGATGCACGCACCATCACGGTCAAGAATTTCCGCACCCGCACGGAGACCCGCTGGGATGCAGCCCTCGAAACAGGCAACGCAACGCACGAGAGTTCATACGTGCTAGGCAACGCTGGCTTGATGCATGACTGGGTCACGGCCATGCGCACCCTGCCTGCCACTGAACGCTACCGCAGCTTCCATAGCTGCATACAAGCACATGCCATGGCTTTCGCCGCAGAGTTTTCGCGCCGCCATAACGGCATTGCCGTCCCACTGGCAGCCCTGTAAGATGACGTACAGTGCCTTTATGCTTGCACTCCGGGACAGATTGAGCCATAATATATGGCCGTTGTTTCTACCCGGAAGGACTTCACTGTCATGAAAAAACTCCAAGGCCTGATTGCCGCCCCCCACACACCGTTCTGCGCAGACGGTTCGCTGAATCTTGATCTCATTCCGCGCCAAGTGGATATACTCCTGAAGCAGAAGGTTATCGGTGCCTATATCTGCGGCACGACTGGCGAGGGGATTTGCTGCTCCGTCGCCGAGCGCAAACAGGTTATGAAGGCTTGGGCCGATGCCGCTAAAGGCAAGCTATTCGTCATCGCCCATGTTGGTGCGCTATCGGTAACCGATGCGCGCGAACTTGCCGCCTACGCCCAGGAACTGGGACTGGATGCCACCAGTATCGTCCCGCCGAACTTCTTCAAGCCCGGTAGCATTGATGCGCTGATTGATTATCTCAACAGCGTGCTCTCCGCCGCCCCGAATCTGCCCTTCTACTACTATCACACTGGCATGAGCGGCGTAACCTTCGACATGGAGCAGTTCTTGATTAAAGCCGACGGCCGCATTCCTCAACTGGCTGGCATCAAGTTCAACTACCCCGATCTTTATATGTACCAGCGCTGCCTCCGCGCCTGCGGCGGTAAGTACGACATCACGTGGGGCATTGATGAGTGGTTCGCCGGCGCACTGGCCTGCGGTGCCAAATCAGCCATCGGCTCCACCTACAACTATGCCGCTCCGCTCTACTATGATATCTGGGATGCTTACCGCAACGGCAATCAGGAAGCAATCGACAACGGCATGAACAAGGTATGTCGCATTGTCGATCTACTGGTGAAATACGGTGGTGTCGTGGGCGGTAAAGCAATGATGGCCATTCACGGCCTTGATATGCCGACCGTGCGTCCTCCGCTAACCAACCTCTCCGAGGAAGCCCGCGCCGAATGCGCTAACACCGTCGCAGCCATCCTCGCAGAATAATCCCAACCCTGCGCCCCACTCCCCCCCCGTAAGTGCGCCACCGTAACCGCAGCCCTCTGCGACCAAGGTGTAGCCTATTTACTTTTCAAAAAGGGGTGTGGGGCAACGCTTTTCTCGCAACTATTCACTATTTACAACTAATCACTGCGGCACCCCTCGCCGCATATCTCCCATGTTAAGTAACGACCGACTTCAAAAACTGGCGACTGTCTACCACGACGGCCTAATCTGTGACGTGGTTCCGTTTTGGATGGAACACGGTCTGGACAAAGAATACGGCGGCATCATGACCGGTGTCGACCGGCAGGGCAACCGCATCGACGATGATAAAGGTGTCTGGCAACAGGGCCGCTTTGCGTGGACCCTCGGCTTTCTAGCTAACCACATCGAGAAGCGTCCCGAGTGGATTAATGCCGCCAAGGGTACCCTCGAATTCCTACGCAAATACTGCTACGACCCCAAAGACGGGCGCATGTATTTCCATGTGACGCGCCGCGGCGACCCCATCCGCAAACGCCGCTACGCCTTCTCCGAGAGCTTCATGTGCATCGCCTGCGGCGAATACGCACGTCTCACTGGGTCCGACGAATACGCCGACCTCGCCCGCAAAACCTATAAGATTTACGGCGACCACGTGGACTTTCCCGCGAAATTCACGGATATTCGCCCCACGCGCGGTCTCGGCCACCCCATGATCAATATTGTCACCTGTCAACGCCTGCGCGAGAGCATCGGCTATGAACAGGCCAACGAACGTATCGACCAGGCCATCGCCGACATCAAAAAGTACCACATGAAGCCGAATATCCGCTGCATCATGGAAACAGTGTCACCCGAGGGAGACATCATTGACCATATCGACACGCGGACACTGAATCCCGGCCACGCCATCGAAGGTGCCTGGTTCATCATGAACGAAGGAAAAATGCGCGGGCGGACCGATTATATCCGCATGGGCCTCGATATGCTCGACTGGTCCTGGGAACGCGGCTGGGACAAAGAGTACGGCGGCATCCTCTACTACCGCGATGTCTTCAACCACCCCGTCAGCGAGTACTGGCAAGATATGAAGTTCTGGTGGCCCCACAACGAAATCTGCATCGCATCGTTGCTGGCCTATCAGCTAACTGGCGACGAGAAGTATGCCCGCATGCACACCCTCGCCCACGACTGGACGCATAGCCACTTCCCCGACAAACAGTACGGCGGCTGGTTCGGCTACCTCTCCCGCGATGGCCGTGTCTGCTCCGACATCAAGGGCAATCTCTACAAAGGCTGCTTCCATGTGCCGCGCATGCAGTACGAGTGCTGGAAGCTCTGCCGCGAACTTCTCGAAAAAGGGACACTGAACCTTGTCTGAGTTCCTCAACGGCATTATCGCCCACTTCATAGAACCTGCGCTCTTCTGGGAGCTCTTCTGGTACCTCTTCGCTGGCGCCTGCTCGACCGTCGTCAGCCAAGTAGGCTACTCGCTCTGCTTCCGGAAGTATGCCATGAGTAACGTGCGGTCCAAGATTATCTCTTGGACCGCCGCTGCCACTACCGCCTTTGTTCTAATGCGCTATCTGGCCTTCTCAGCCACCGAAAGCGGCTTCTGGCAGTCCGCCTGGAAGTTTTACTCCACCCGTATCGGCACCGCAGTCCTGACCGTTGTGCTCATGTGGGGCCTCATGGACAAGTGGCTGAAGTGGGACCTCACCGACCGCGAGCGGGTTCGCACTGAGTACGGGTACAAACCCGAGCTCATCAACCTCATTGTCACCATTTTTGAAATCGTGCTCAACTACTTCATCGCGAAATTTCTAGTCTTCTGACCGATTTACCGACTCCGATGCGCCATCTTCTCCTCTCCCGTTATTTCTTTCCGTCACTGCCGCGTCTAGTGCAGGCCCGCATCGCCGTCTGCTGCTCCTTCTTCATCCAGGGATTCACCTTCCTTTCCTGGGGCTCGCGCATTCCGGATATCAAAATTGCACTGGGGCTCGACGAAGCACAGCTCGGACTAGTGCTGCTGATGATGCCACTGGGCGAGTTTCTATCCATGATGCCCGGCGGCTGGCTGATTAACCGCTGGGGAAGCCGGAAGATGCTACTCGCCGCTGGTGTGCTTTATCCACTAACAATCTGCCTAATCGGACTCTTTCTCAGCAAGACCATACTATCACTTGGGCTTCTATCCGCGGGCGCGTTTGCCAACCTTTCCTCGCTCTCCGCCAATACACAAGGCGTGCGACTTGAGCGTTTGTATAAGCGCAGCATCATCGCCCTCTTCCACGGCATGTGGTCCATCGGCGGGTTGACTGCCGTAGCACTAAACATGCTGCTGGCACGCTTCGCCGTATCCGTGCAGATGCACTTTGCACTGGTCTTCGTACTCTGCATCTCCCTACTCGCCTTCTCGGGCGGCAACTTAATGATGACTTTCCCCGCGGCCGCCACGGACGAAACGAAACCGAAGGCGCGTTTCGGCGGTTGGAAGCTGACACCAGCCCTCTTCTGGATTGGCATCGCAGCGTTGGGCTGTATGAGCTGTGAAGGCACCGTCTATGACTGGGCTGGCGTCTTTATGCGCGAATCCGTCGGCGTAGTCCCCGTCATCCAGAACTACGGACTCTTTGCCTACCTCTGCACGATGGTGACCATGCGCTTTGTGGCGGACAATCTAATTAACCGCTTCGGGATGCGGACCGTGCTACTCTTCAGTGGGCTCTGTATCTCTGGCGGATTGGCTGCCGTCATCGCCGCGAGTGCCCTGCCCGTCACCGCCGCTCCCGTCGGCGCCATGCTTGGTTTCGCCATCGTCGGCATCGGCACCGCACCCGTAGTCCCTCTCTGCTGCAGCATGGCTGGTAATCTGAAGAACGTCATCCCCAGTATCGGTATCACCATCGTATCCTCCATTGGCTTCTTTGGCTTCCTCGGCGGCCCCCCCTTCGTTGGTGCCATCGCCCACGCCACCTCCCTCCGCCACGCCTTCGGCATCATGGCCGTCATCGGACTCTCCGTCATCGCCGCCACCCTCAGCCTCAGCCGCATGCGCCACAGCAGCATCTTCTAATTTCCCCGCCCGCCCCCTATTACCACCATGCCCGCCTCACCCGAAGCGACTCCCGCTCAACAATCCATCTACCGCATCTTGTATTAAATTAACGCCTCTTTGCAGCTTTGTATTCATTTTAAAACATTCGCGCCAACGATGCTCTCTGGCACAGCAAACGTACACTTTGTCAGTTCAGGAAGCTTCCGTCAGAGCCTATTGAAGTGTAAATGCGAAAGGCGGGAATCGTGAAAAAATGAGCAGAAACAAGCATTTTGAAGGGGGTAGTTGCTCTTGCATGAATGAAAAACTGACATTTATGCACGCTTAAGGCGCTTTACCCGATGAATAGCAGACGCTCTCCGAAGACATCACGATGGATCCCCAAAACATTTTCTTTGCTGGCCTTCTTTATCATCTAAGCGCAAATCACCGAATTTTTTATAAACCAGCGGCCATGGCCTTTTCAGCACGTTCATCGATACGAGTCTCTGGGCATCGGCATTAGCTGGAGTACTCAATACGGTAGTACACCGTTTTTTCGAAAACAGATGCGAACAGCCGACCTCTGACAGGAGATCGGCTGTTTGGCCACGGTCTATGAGGCTGTTTTATCGGAGGTATCCGAATTCGGGGAGGGAGCCTCGGTGGGAACAAACATATCAGACGGCGTGTCGCATTCAGAGGGAGAAACCGTCTCAGGGGCAGCGGGGGCGGTAATACCGTCAATATAGCGGCGAACAGTGATAGGGTGAACTTTAAGGCGGCGAGCAATGGCAGCATAGGTTAGTCCGGCTTCAAACATTCGAATGACAGTTTCTCCGCGGCGCTGCAATTTAGGAACGGGGCGACAACCGATGGGGCGCCCCAAGTGAACTCCTTCGGCCCGCCGCCTTGCCAGTGCCTCGCGTGTTCGCTGAGAGATGAGATTGCGTTCGATTTCTGCAGAAAGTCCGAACGCAAAGGCCAGCACTTTACTAGAGAGATTATCTCCCAAGCGGAAGCCGTCTTTGACAGTCCAAAGCCGAATGTCGTTTTCCAGACAACGATTAAGGATTTCAAGAATCATGAAGAGCGAACGTCCCAGGCGGGAGAGTTCTGCGCAAATAATCATATCGCCGCGATTCAGGCGCCGGAGGAGTCTACCCAAGGCACGTTTTTTCCATACAACGGTCCCCGAGACGGTTTCTTCAACCCATCGATCGATACTCAATCCGTTGTTTTTACAGAAGCGTTCCAGCTCGAAACGCTGATTTTCGACTGTCTGTTTGTCTGTTGATACGCGGATGTATCCGTAAACCATAATTCTTCTCCATTTTCGGCCACAGGGCCGGTCTGTGTCTTCTTCTGTCGGCCGGCATTGCCGGCAGGTTGGCACCGGGGCTGTTCGCGTCGGCACCGCTGTGCTATAATGCCGGAAGATGTATGTTTGCCGAATATCGGTACGTCCCGGGCAGCCGGAAGTCGCAGACCGACGATTCGATGTATTTTCCCAAGGTAAAGCCGTATGCCGGAAGCCTCCTTTTTTGCAGATTTGAGTATAGTAATTGCCGTTGCTGCGGCAGTCGGTCTTCTTTTTTCGCGTTTCAGTCTGCCGCTGACAGTCGGCTACATTCTGGCGGGCATCATTGTCGGACCAAATATTCCGCCAGCGCTCATCAGTCACGAAGGAAACATTCGAATGCTCTCGGACTTAGGGGTGATGTTTCTAATGTTTTCCATCGGGCTCGGCTTCAGTTTCCGACAGGCTCGTCGACTGGGCGGCGCCGTGATTCTGCCAGCGTTTTGGGATGTAGCCTTTTCGACATTGGGCGGGTATCTGCTAGGGCAGTTCCTAGGGTGGACTCCAATGGAGAGCTTTCTGCTGGGACTGATTATCTGCGATAGTTCCACCTCCATTGCAGCCAAAACACTGGGCGAGCTTGGCTGGCTACGGCGGAGATTTGCCCAGAACACCTTTGCGATTGCGTTGATTGAGGATGTGCTAGCCATCTTGCTGATTGCAGTGCTCAATGGGCTGGGGCCAGTCTCGGGAGCGGGAGGTGATACGCTACCCGCCGTTGCGGGCCAGCTGGGAACACTGGCACTGTTTCTAATTGGGGTCATTATCTTTGGCGTTCTGTTTGCCCCCCGACTGATGAATCATGTCACAGACCGTTACGGGGACGAGACGGTGCTCCTTTCTGCGCTGGGCATCTGCTGCGGGATATCGTATATTGCCCAAGAGGGGCTGGGACTATCGCTTGCGGTGGGAGCATTTTTGGCTGGGGCAATCATTGCCGAAGCCCGGGCACGGCGGCGCATCGAGCGCGTGGTGCAGCCCATAACCAATCTCTTCGCTGCGGTTTTCTTTGTTTCGGTCGGGCTGACAGTCAATCCCGCCGCCATTTGGCAGAATATCTGGATTATTCTGCCAGTGACTATGCTGATGATTCTGCTGAAGTTGATCAACTGTACAGTCGGGGGCATTTTGGTGGGCGAAGCTCCGAAAGATGCCTTCAAAACTGGCATTGCCATGGGGCAGGTGGCGGAGTTTTCTTTTATCATTGCGGCGCTAGCGCACACCAACGGACTATCCGACCTTCCACTGTATCAGATTGCCGTCGGTACCGCACTGCTCTGTACGGCAACCAACCCCTGGTTACTAAAGTATTCCGACCGACTATACAGTGCCACAGCCAAATATATCTCACCTTCAATAAAAGAGTTACTACCACTTTACCGTCATCGCCTAGAAACACTTCGCCATCAGGCCTCAGGGGCAACACTACTGACCCGATTGCGAAATCACGCGCTGATTGCGGGCATCAATCTGTCAGTTGCCGCCATTCTGACCGGCGGGATACGGCTGGCCGCATCCCTGCCACCAATCCGTTCACTGGCAGTATCGGTCGATGAAGCTTGGCAGCCACTGACGGTATTTGGCATCCGTATCCCGTTTTTCGGGCTCTTGTTACTGACGGCTGCGCTATTGCTGACAGCACCAGTATTTTGGGCAGCCTGGCACAATTGGATTCACATTGTCCATCTGCTAACAGAAGATACACTTCCGGATCGCTGGTCGCGTCGGTTGATTCGCGTCCGTCGGTTTCTGCAGACGTGCCTAAAGCTCATTGGACTTTACGGGCTATGGGTTTACGCAGCGATTCTGCTATCTGGATTGCTGGGCAACCGGACTCTACTCTTGACTCTGTTGGTTTTTGCCGCAGCTTTGGTGGCACGTTTTTCAAAGCGGATTCGAGCAGGGTATCAACGTTCACACCGAATACTGATACGTGCCTTTGACGTTAACGAGCTCCCCAAAACAGATCCAGCGACGATGGAGGCTATTATTGCAGTGCACACCGAAACGGTCGTACTGCCGCCGGATGCGGCCTGTGCGGGCAAGACGCTAGGCGAATTAAAGCTCCGCTTTGAAACAGGCGCTTCAGTTGTTTCCGTAAGCGGAAGTGCAGGCATGAATGTCTCTCCCGGTAGCAACACGCGACTGCTTGCTGGCGATGCGCTGGTTATCGTCGGCTCCGACTCGGAGCTAGCCAATGCCGCCGAACGACTGACCCGCCGGATCGACGAGACTGGCAACAGCAATGACCATCCACAGAAACACTGCGTGGCGCAGCTTCCAACAGAACACTCAAAAAATCCTAACCTTCAACAGAAAAAGCCCCGCTAAACAAGGCGATTGAAGCGCAACTGAGGGGGGAAACCGTATTTTTACGCTATAAGCTGTAATTCTTTGTTTCTCCTCGCTTTCCCGACCTACAGTCTGTGCTATAATAGTGCCGCATTATCGGCAATCTGCCGATGTCCCGACATTAACAGAGGTTTTTATGAAATACATTTCCACCCGCGGGCAGTCGCCCGCCGTCAGCAGCATCCGGGCTCTTCTCAACGGCATCGCACCGGATGGCGGCCTCTATGTGCCTGAGCGGACGGTTCCCATGCAGCCGGGCAGCGATTATGCGGACACCATGCTCCGCTTGCTAAAGCAATTTTTCGATGAAATCCCCGAAGCGCGACTGGCAGAGTTCGTCCGCCGTTCGGTCGCAACCTTCCGCTCGCCCGAAGCGGTACCGCTGGTCGGCTGCGGGAACGGATTGTACTTTTTGGAACTTTTTCACGGACAGACATTTGCTTTCAAAGATGTCGCACTTTCCATGCTACCCCATCTGCTGCAGTATGCTGCCGAGCAGGAGGGCGTGAAGCGCGTCTGCATTCTGACTGCGACCAGCGGTGACACGGGCAGTGCTGCCATGAACGGTTTTGCTGGCGTGAAGGGGACGAATGTTCTCGTATTTTATCCAGCTTCAGGCATTTCCGAGATTCAGCAGCGGCAGATGGTCTGCTGCCCCGCGAACAATGTTACAGCCTGTGCGCTTGAAGGCAATTTCGACGATGCTCAGGCTGGTGTAAAGCGGGCATTTGCGGATGCAACGCTTCGTGCACGGGCCGAACAGGCGGGTTGCCTGATTTCGTCGGCCAACAGCATCAATATCGGTCGTCTGATTCCGCAAATCTGCTACTATCTTGAGACGGCACGTAAGCTCGGCCAACCCTTTGATATTGTTGTGCCGACTGGCAACTTCGGTAACATCCTGGCAGCATATTACGCCCGCGAGCTCGGTGCGCCCATCGAGCGATTGACGGTGGCCTCTAATGCCAACCGCGTTGTCTGCGACTTCATCAACACAGGCGTTTACGACGCTCGCCGCGAATTTACCGTAACTAATTCGCCGTCGATGGACATTTTGGTATCTTCAAACATCGAACGCCTTCTGTGGATTTTAACCGAAGGCGATGCGGCTGCGGTCCGTGCCATGGAGACTTCATTGCGTGATACTGGCACCTTTACACTGCCAGAAGATGCTTTTACCCGCATGCACGAACGTTTTGCTGCTGGCTGGGCCTCGCCCGAAGAAACCGAAGCCGCCATTCGTGAAATTAAGGAAATATACGGATACACGGCAGATCCACACACCGCCATTGGCTACAAGGTCAGCAAAGATTTGCCCCCGACAGGCCGCCCGACAGTGATTGCAGCCACAGCCGCCCCCGCCAAATTCCCGCTGACCATGGTACACGCACTGCTCGGCAAAACCTGCGAAGATGTCCGCTCGGCCATGGCTCTGCTCGGCGGGGCAACGCCAGAAGACCGTATTGCAAGCAATCTGCTGAATGCACCAATCCGCTGTACCGATTCAACAACGTGCGACGGCATTACGGAGACGGTTATCCGCACCTTCGGCCTCTGAGCCCTGCCCACGGCCGTCGATGATTCTCAGTCTCAGACACAGTGACGGAAACTTCTTCCTGACAGGCGAATCCTTCGGGAAGCCAGTTTCCGATTTAATCCTCCGCCACAGCATCCGCTACCTCTTCCACGGGTGGGAAAAACCCGTGACTGAGGGGCGAGGGGTGTTGCAGGTGTTACTAAATATTACGCGCGGACTGACATCGCCGCTGATTATTTACGGAAAAAATCTCCGCGATGCTGCAGATGTACTCCCATTGGTACTTCGGCTGATTGCAGCGGGTTATATCATTCCCCGACAGACTAACGGCGAAGCTCGCTGGTTCCTAACGGTTTTACCAGCTGGCGCCGACCCCGTACTGGCTCACGGACTGGCCGATTTGTGGATGCGTACATGTGCCTCGACAACGCTCTCGCGCGCGCAAGCTGTCAAGGGGCGTTTTTACACTGCAGACGATGCCTGGATTTCAGCGCTACGCTCGCCATCCGCCAAACAGGAGTCCCCGTCCGATGAGCTAGATCGGCAACTACGCGACTGGGCAGCCCCAATGTTTGAGGGCGGACGGATGCAACTACCGCTTGTACCGGTGCGCAAAGAAGACGGCTGGCATCTGACATTTCCTGAGCAATGCCGTGGCTCTGGTGCGGCCAGACGTTCTTGTCGAGCGACCAACCTACCGTCCGGCATCCGTCCGCTTCAGATGAAACTGCCGACGGAAACGCTACGCTTACTCGGACAGGCGACAGCCGTTGCTCCACTAATGTCACTACCGCAACCCTGGGACGATGCGCGTTTTCTCCGCTTCCTCCGGGAGGCGGTCCCCGCCCTGCGCGCAGCGGCCTTTTCCGTTCCGCTGCCGCCCGAACTGGAAGCCCATGTACCGACAGCCGTAGAGACGGCCGTGAGCATGAAGGGGGATACAGTTCGAGTAGACAGGAGCATCCAAATCGGCGACCTGACACTTTCAGTCGCGGAGGCCCAAGCAATTCTGGACAGCGGTGAAGCATTGGTTTTTATACACGAAGCCTGGCATTACATCGATCACGAGGCGTTGCGGCGAATCTTGAATACCTTGGGACCAGGAGAGCTAGAGGCCCACCGTGCACTTCCCCTGCTGATGGCTGGCTCCCTACGCATTGCACCGGGAGCATCCGACGTGCAGGCATTTCTCCGCGAAATCACCCAGCCACCGGAGGTCCGTCTGCCACTGCGCCATGTGCTTCGGCCATATCAGGCACAAGGGGTTTGCTGGATGATGCAGGCTGCCGCGCATCGGCTCGGTGTCTGCCTGGCCGACGATATGGGCCTCGGCAAAACCCTGCAGACAATCTCTCTGCTGCTATCCAGAACCACACCAGGAAGCAGCCACCCCTCGCTGGTTGTTGCTCCACTGACCGTACTTCCGGTCTGGGAGCGAGAATTTTCCCGCTGGGCACCGAATTTGCGGATTTTGCGTCATGACGGTCCAAACCGCATGAGCGGTATTGCATTTGCCCGACATGCCGAAACGGCAGATGTGGTCCTGACTGCCTACGGCTACCTTTGGCGCGATTATACGGCACTGCGCCGATTGCGATGGAACTGCCTGGTTTTGGACGAAGCTCAGCTAATTAAGAATCCAGCCGCACGTCAAACGCAGGTAGCCCGATCTCTTGCAGCCGATTTTCGCCTGGCACTGACCGGCACTCCAATTGAAAATCGACTGGACGACCTCTGGAGCATTCTGGACTTTCTGAACCCAGATCTCTTTGGAACACGCCGCGATTTTATTCAGTCTTACAGTAATCCGAAGCGACTGCGGCGTGCCGTTTCGCATTTTCTGCTCCGTCGACTGAAAAGCGATCCAGATATTCTTTCTGAGCTGCCGCCAAAAATCATGCAGGAACATTATGCCCCGCTGACACCGCAGCAGTCTGCGGCCTACGATTATGCACTCGCCGAATATACGCGCAACCGCTATGAGCTGCGCCCATCCGAGCGGGCCGGAGCCGTATTGGGACTGCTGACTCGGCTTAAACAGATTTGCGACCATCCTGGACTGGCAGCTGGATATGATTCGGAAGGATCGGACAATATTGATGCTGGACACTCGGGAAAATTACTGACGCTACTACCGCTACTAGACGATATTCTCGAGCACGGTGAAAGCGTACTTATTTTTACGCAATTTGCGCGGATGGGGCGGTTACTTCAGCGCGTACTGGAGGAGCGGCTGGCCCATGCCGTACCTTTTGTCCACGGCGGACTTTCAGCAGCTGCGCGCCGGCAGGAGATCGATACCTTTGACAAAAGTACGAGGCCGGGAGTTATTATTCTATCACTGCGCACAGGGGCCTTTGGCCTAACACTGACGAAGGCCAGTCACGTGGTCCACTTCGACCGTTGGTGGAATCCTGCCGTTGAGGCTCAGGCAACAGATCGAGCCCACCGTATCGGACAGACCCGCACAGTGGTCGTACACCATCTTATCTGTCGCGGTACGCTGGAAGACCGTATTGACCATCTTCTTCGCGAAAAGACCGATTTAGCGGAGTCGATTGTTGCACCTACGCCAGCAGCATTGCTTGCCCGACTCCCGGAGAATTCACTGCTGGGGCTTCTTGAACGAAGCGAGACTTCAGTCACGCCGCGCGCAGATGAAAGTCGAACAAGATCCGAATAAAAGTCCGCCAACGGCAGGATGGATGATGAGCCGTTAATGAATAAAGCGAGCGCACCAGATAGAGCCAGCCAACGGCGGGGCTTTGTGCTATACTACGGCCATGCAATACGCCTTACATGAAATTTTTGAAACGTTGCAGGGTGAGGGCGTTCAGACGGGACGGCCCTGCGTTTTTGTCCGTTTTTCTGGATGCAACCTGGCCTGCCCATGGTGCGACACCGATTTTTCGCCGAAACTACACCTAAAGGCTGAGGCACTAATTGAACGTATTGTTGCCTGTACGCCGCGCAGTATAATTTTCACAGGCGGCGAACCGTTGCTGCAACCGGGGCTGCTCCCGTTGGCGAAATCGCTGAAGGAGCGTGGTTTTTGGCTGGGCGCAGAGACGAACGGTACGATTGAGCCAGCGCCAGAGTTGCGCGCTGTACTGGATTACATTGCCACGTCACCAAAACTCGGGGCCCCAGTGTTGCTCAAGCGCGCCAATGAGGTACGTCTCGTAGTGGCTGATGGGGTGACCCGTGCCTGGTGCGAATCGATACGATCCGCCCTGCCCGCCGATGACTATTTTCTCTCTCCGTGCGATGTGAATGGAACCCTTCGCATGCTACCGGCCATCCGTCTACTTGGCGAACTGAACAGCACATCGCCGATGCCGCCCTGGCGGCTCTCCGTTCAAAGTCATAAACTGGCCAATATTCCCTGACCGACGGCAGGCTCCGTTTATGCATATCCCTTTTTTCAAGGAATTTTCATGACCCCTTGCGAACAAAATGAATGTATCTACAACGGCCATCGGCTGATTAAACTCACTCCGGCTCGTCCCCGCGGCACGCTGATTTGGTTTCACGGCGGCGGCTGGATGATTGAGCTCGGCGAAGACTCCGTCGCCTGGGGGCGCGATCTCGCCAAAGCCACTGGATTATGCGTACTGATGCCTGACTATCCGCTGGCCCGCGAATGGCAGTATCCCCGTCTGAATGGCTGGTGTAGCGACTGTTGGCGCGATTTGGCACAGCAGTCTGAGATATCTGCGCCAGGGCCGGTGCTAATCGGCGGCGACTCCGCTGGCGCCCATCTGGCGCTCTGCGCACTACCCGCGCGCCGGCCCGATGCCGCCATCTTTGTCTATCCCGTCACCACCCTGCTGCCAGTGCGCAACATGGGCTCCTGGAACAACTTTCGCCGCGGATGGCCACTATCGCCACGGCTAATGGATTACTTTTACGATGCCTACTGCCCCAACCAAGAAGATCGTCTCGGAGCCTCACCACTGGAGCAACTGGAAAATATCCCCCCGACGCTGATGATTACCGCCGGCGAGGACATTCTGGCCGACCAGCAGCACGCTTTTGCCCAACGGTTCAGCGTATCCCAAAAAGTTTACCCCACGGCCCACCACATCTTTCTCTCCCGAGAAGAGGGACGCGAGCACCGCGCACAGGCTCTAAAGGACATCGCTGAGGGGGTTAAGCGCTTCCTCGAACAGGGGCGCTTCTAAAGCGGCCGATGACACGTTACGCATCTGGGCGTAGCGTGTCAGATTCTAGGAGCCTGTAGGAGTATATCTGCGGGCTGTAAAAAGTGCCTTAAACGTGCATAAACTTCGGCTTTTCAGTCATGCAGGGACTACTGCACTCCTTCGACATCCTCGTTTCTGCCCACTTCTTCCACTTTTTCGCCTTTCAAATCTATACTCCTACAGGCTCCTAGCGCGCGGAAGATTTCCTCATTGGAGTTGGCTAAATCTTTGATTTCGCCAAGACAACGGGTGGTGCCGTCGTGGACTGTGACGGCATAGCATCGATCGTCCTCGGTATCCCACAGCTGAATGGATATGTCGCAGTGTACAAGCAGCGACAGCTTGCTCAGAACCGTCTCCTGTTCACCGCAGAGCGCGCCAAACAGGGTATTGCTACAAATACCAATAAGGGCGAAGCGATAGCTACTATCCTTAACGTCCGGTTGGCCTACAGGCTCCAGGTAGAGAAATTCGCGCGAGGCGGCCGTCGGGGCATCCTCCCCGCTAAACTTCAGCGAGGTAGTCACGGTCTGACGGACATCTTCGGACGCGGAGAAACCGAGAATGATGCGGATACTGAATTCTTTAAAATCGTCCATAGCGCTCCTTAACGTAGCAGATTATTGATTGCGGGATCCATCAGCTGCACGCTCATGTGGGAATCGCGTCCGCGGTTGGGCGTGCGGTAGGCCCAGAGAATTTTTTTATCGGGTGTCACTTCAAAAATGCCAATTTGTTTCTGGGGGTTATAGCCGTAGCAACCAACAATGAGATTGCCGTTAGGCAGCAAATGCATCAAGGTCATATTGACGATTGGTCGCCCAGATTTGCAGGCATCAAACACCCAAAGCACGTTGCCGTCGGGAGCAAAGCGAGTAATTTTGTTTAGCGAAGTTACATAAATGCTGCCGTCAGGAGCGCGCAGGGCGGCGAAAGCCAGTCCGGGCACCTTCAGCGTACGCTGTAGTGTGCGGTCAGGTCCGTAAACTTCCACCATATTGAAACCAGAGCGGCAGACCAGTGTCACGCCGTCAGGGTAGCGGCGAACCATGCGCAGTGTCTGATGGCGGTTGGCTTTATTGAGCGGCACCTCGATAACGTTGACGGTCTCACCATTAGGTGTGACTTCGAGGATACGGCCAGTGCTGTTTTCGCCAATGAGCGTATTACCGTTGGGCAGGCGCTGAGCGGCGAAGGTAGCCCCACCGGTAGTATCCTTGGAGGCATATCCCCAGACCCGTTTACCGGCGGCATCAGTCTCCCAGACACCGCTGTCGGCGGCCAGCATATGGCCGTTGGGCATCAGCCAGCCATCGGTGGTATTGCCGCCGTTCCAGCGACGGAGCACGGAGCCGTCGGTATTCAATAATGCGTAGTAGCCACTGCCCGCCATAAACAACGGATGGGTCGGGCGACCACCCTCAAAGCCTGCGGCAGATAGCAGACCAGCGAACAATAAGCTGCCCCCCAGGAGAAGAGCACATGGCGTAATCATTATTTTCATAGCAGAACCTATTCTATAAGAACGACATTCACGAAAGCGTCCTGTGGCGACAGCCACCCGCAATCCACTATCGTTCATCGGCACGAAATGCGCCATTTAATCTTCAGTATTTATCGGCACCGCAATCTTTTCAGTATTCGAGACAGTGGCAAACCGCCCCATCGTGTTCATCGGTCCCGAGGCCAAGGTGCTTTTTCTCAGACTCGGAGAGCAGGCAGAGCACATTACCAACGCCAAGGCGCGTGCAGCCCATCTCCAGATAAGCCTCAGCATCCTCTCGCGTTCGAATTCCGCCAGAAGCCTTCACTTCGATTTTATCCTCCGCTGCGGCCACCAGCGCCCTTACCGCTTCAGGAGAAGCCCCGCCAGCGGGATTGAAGCCAGTGGACGTTTTTACAAAGGCAGCACCAGCACGGATGGCGCAGACAACACCCTTGTTCATCTCGGGCTCTGTCAGTAGGGCGGTTTCGAGGATAACCTTGACCGACTTCGGGTAGACAGCCGTCACGACCGCGCGGATTTCATCTTCTACCGACTCGGTGTCGCCATCCTTCAGGGCAGACACATTGATAACCATATCGATTTCATCGGCCCCAGCGGTGGATGCCAACTGCGCCTCCATTGCCTTCAGCGTACCAACGGTATTACCGTGCGGAAAGCCGACTACAGCGGCCAGCAATGTATCGCAGTCGCCGAGGCATTCTTTGGCAAAGGGTACGTCGCAGCTTTTCACGCAAAGACATTTGATACCGAGCGCTTCGCAGAGTTCAGCGGCATGCAACAGCGCGTGCATGGAGACTTCGGGCTTCAGCAGGGCATAATCAAGAGTTTTCAGTAACGATTTGGCTGTCATGGTATTCTCTTCAATGTTTTAACACGGTCGGCTGCAAGCGCAGGGTCATAGTGTGCGCTTCACCAGGATCCAGCGTCACCGCAGCATCGACCTGATGCGGATTGGCGGGTTCGACACAGACAAAATGGCGGGAGCCGTCCAACGGTACGTCGCCCATGGAATGCTTCAGTGAAGGATTCCAGACCACAACTGCGCCAGTGTCATCTGCTGCGATGCCAATGGCCCGATCCATCACTGGATCCTTCACCGCGGCAAGAATGTCAGCCTTTGGATAAATCCGGTCATGCGGAATGTCATCACTGAAGGCGATGGGCCCGTCTTCCACGCCGTACACACCGACTTTGCGAATATCAGCCACGCGCAGATAGGCGTGAAAGCATTCACTGTAGGTGAATGGGCGGTTATCGAGATTACGAGTCTGCAAGTCAAGCGTCAGGCAGTCCCCCAGTGTCACCGTCAATTGCAAATGATAACGATAAGGCCAAGCTGGATGCGTTGCAGTCGCCTCTGTCAGTTCAAGTACCAGGACAGTTTCAGAGGAACTATACTCAGTGGCAGCCACGCTCCAGAGCGAACGGCGAGCAAAACCGTGCGTATAAGTGCCCTCAGGCATGCCATCGAACGGCTTACCGAACCAAGGCCAGCACACGGGGATACCGCCGCGAATGGCTTTACCCTGAACAAATTCGGCCAAGGGACTCATCCACAAAGTATCTTGAAATCCTTTGGCACGATACGAAAGCAGATGCCCCCCGTAGACACTCACTTCACAGACCCCCTGCGGCGCCAGCAGCACAGCAATCGGGTCACCACCTGGCCCTTCGCGAAAAACAATGCGCCCATCGGCGGAAAATCGGCGATTCAGTTCATCTGCAGTCACATCCATGACCGACTCCTTTCCCGGCATCGCCGGACAATATCAGTACAATTTTTCGAACGCGCCTTTATCAACGCGTTTGAGCTTATGAAAGCCAACCGCTTTGGCGCGGTCGTCAAGTTTGGATTTACTACGCCCAAGCGCGGGAGCGGAAATCAATTTCACAAGTTCGGCCCCGCAGTGCGGGCAATGCGTCAAGGGTGGGTCGTCCAGCCTGCGCATCGCCTCGAATGGCAAACGGCAAACCTCACAACCGCCCCGAGAGTCGCGGGCACGGTAATCATACATCGGCATAAAACTTCGCTTCCTTTCTTGCCTCTTCTTCATGAAAATCGACAGTAGAAATACAGACTATAAAATACCACAAATCGCCGTGACGGGCTTTCATGCGGTAGCCACCCCCGTTCACATCTGGCACAGCCTTACCGACCTACAGGCTCAGCAACCGCGCCTGCTTTACGTAGCGACCGTCCGAGCATGCGTCCATCGTCCTCCATCTGAGCCTCTAGCCAAATACGCTCCTCCGATGTTTCTGGCACGGCATACTCCTCGCCAACAAAGTTAAAAAACACCGTGCCTTCCGGTGCCGATGCGCGCATCGTCTTCGTCTGAGCATCGGCAATATACGTCGAAATTATCTTTCCGCTATCGCGTTGATAGTTACGCCACTGTTCTTTTGTCGGCGGTCGGACGGTCACTATCCGCATCTGTCGGGCCCGATAATATGATACCGAACACGGAGTCCGCCCCCACTCTACATTGTCAAGTGTCACTGGTAAACCGCGCGGACAGCTGTCAATCGTCCATTTGGTAAACGGCCCTCCGCAGCCAGTTGTCAACAGCCCCACCAAAGCAATCCAGACTACCATACGAATGCAGTGTATCACAAGCTCCTCCTTCCCGCAGGATATGTTATCAACGTATACCGACAGCATAGCACAACCTCAGCCACCGTGTCCAAATGTCGTCAAACTCAGACTTACTCCTAATTCTCAAAAAAATCGGAACAAACTATCACCACTAAAATAAATTACTAATTATAAAAGTTTTGAAGAGAAAGTATTTTTAAGAATCTTCACACGAATCCGTGGTAACTATTGAGGAGATTTCGCACCCCTCAACCATCCCCGCACGCCTTTCACATCCCCGCACGCCTTTCACATCCCCGCACGCCTTTCACATCCCCCAAAAATTATAAAGGTAAAGTTGACAACCGAATATATTCCACCACACTATTGAATAAATTTAAATAATAAATATCTACAATCAAATAATTTACACATTCAAGCACACAAACCCAATAACTACAGATATTTCACGATATTTCGTAATCAATTCATCAATTTTCTAGAAAGAGGCATTATACCTCTACATTAAAATCCGTGACGAATGGATGCCTGGAGCCAATAAAACGCCATAATCACTGCTTATCAAAGCGCATCGCTTCATTCAAGGTACAATTGACTCCATTTAAACAATGGAGCGCATCGTGTTCCGCCTCAACAATTTTCCATTGAACCGTTGACAATCTTACCATGAGAAAGTGACTATCATCATAGGAGGGCAGCTACCGTTATCATGGAAGCCCAGGAGCCTGTAGGCGTATATCTACGGGCTGCAAAAAGCGCCTTAAACGTGCATAAACTTCGGCTTTTTCAGTCATGCAGGGGCCACTGCACTCCTTCAAAAGATTCGTTTCTGCCCATTTCCTTCACTTTTTTTTCGCCTTTCGCATCTATATTCCTACCGATCCTCAGCTAATGTTACAGCATTTCCTTATCCAAACGCTGCTAAGCATCATAACAATAATCGTAGTCATGCAAGAATATTTCACACGAGATGAAACATATAAAAGGGCACAACGATGCGCTAAGCGAGACTGTCGCTTACCGTAGATTCGCGTGAGGCCCCCTCATTGTTATGCGTTTACCCTGGACATCCGCAGCGCAGTCGGCGGAAATATGTTATACTATTCACAAATTTAGCTGTTTGTCGTTTGACTGAGGATACCCCATGACCTATTCCACTTGGTGCCGTCTCTGGACTGTTCTTGTTTTTTCTTTTTCATTTGTGTGGTTTGTGCTGACGTCGGCATCTGTCCCCTATCCTGGGGCCTCTTCTGATTTTCTGTCATCACTCTGCTATCCAGGGTTCCTTCCTGCGGAGATGCAGACGCCGCTGGATGCGCTGGGAGCACGGGCGGCCGTGCTGCTAATCGACCCGAAACATTTAATGCTCGCCATGAGGTTACTGTCCGCAGCTCTCGGTGCACTAATTGCCGTGGCGATTTTCCGCGCCTCACTGGCTTGCACCCATCTTGCCTACGCGGAAGATGAAACCGTTCCCGAACTTGCAACAAAACGGACTTCGCAGGATTTTTTGGCACTGGGAACAGTTACTGGCTTCGGTGCGGTATTGCTTTCGATAACCTCCCTCCCACTATGGTCGCTTGCCACCCGACCTCAACCCCACACCTTCACCGTCCTGCTCACCATGGTACTGCTGGCATTTTCCCTCGGATTACGCTGGCGTTGTGCCATTGACTGCGCATGCCATCGCCCCCCGACCTTCCGTCGGCGACTACTGATGGGGCTGATTTTTGGCTTTGCAGCCTTCTTGGGCACCACCGCCCCCACCCTACTGCCCGTATCCGTCCTAGCGATGACACTCTCTGGAGCCGTCATCATTCGTCCTGAAACGGAAGGCCGCTCAGCCTACTTCATCTGGATTATCCTCGGCATCATCGGCGGACTGGTCCTGTCGGTCATTTCCGTTGCCAGCTGGCATGCAGTCTTTTCCCCGGAGCCAGACATCTCGCCGTTGCGTCTATGGATTGGCTGGATGCAGACATCGGTCCCCCAGCTGCAGGCACTGCTCTTTACCTTTGAAGGTGCCGTTCCCCTCGTTCTATTTTCTCTGGGGGCGGTCCTCATCCTCGAATGCATTCCCACAGCCTTTCTCGTCCTGTTCCGCCCGCTGCCGGGCTATTTCATCATCGTCGCCCTCTGCGCAGTCATTCTGCTCCGCTGGCCCGCGGCCTTTTGGGAAACCCAGTCCGAACCCTCGGCTCTGGCCGCCGTCGGCATCCTACTGATTCACATGTCCGCCGCGCTACTGGTCGGCTCCTGGTGCCGTCACCTGCTCGATGCCAATGCCGCACTTCCCGCCCGCAAAGCCTATCTACGCATGATTCTCCTATTCACCGTCTTCATCCTGCCACTAACGGGCGCGCTGGCCTATCTAAATCGAACCGACGGCGCAGGGCTGGCCGCCAACCAGGTACTAAAAGACCGCTGGGCCGTCTATGACGCAGGCCTCCCCGAAGAGGCTTCGCTCTGGCTCAATCCCCCCGAAGACACCTTTGACATCCCGCTACGCCGCTACCTCGCTGGCAAACCGCTAGTACCGGCCACCAATACCGACGACCCGATGAAGCAAATCCAGCTCGGCGGCAAAACGCTAGAGACATGTGCCGAAACCGATCCAGCACTCAGCGCCCTACTGACGGTCGGTGGCAATGCCGTCATCGACTACCTGACGCATTCCGACATCTACCACAAATTTATCGTCAGCGGCGATAATCGCCCCAACGACCCCAAGGCACTGACAGAAGCAGCTCTAGCCATTGAATCTTCCAATTACGGTGCCACGTCCGTCGGTCGACATCAGGCGGCACGTCTGCGCGACCGTGCTGCACGTGAAATCATTCTGCAGACCGAAGCACACGCAGTCCATGGCACCCCCGCCGAAACAGCCAAAGGGCTAATTCAAGCACTGACACTCTCTCCAGATAATCCTGCCGTGCTACTAAACCTACTAGCCGTGCACGATGCTGGACATCCCATCGATAACAACCTTCGCCGCCGTGCGAGAGATGTGATTGAAATCTCCCCTTGGCTCCGCAGTCCACGACCTGAACAGGCCCGTGCCTTTGAACAAAAATACGGCAAGATTCGTTCCCGCACCTTCCTCTCCGCTGCGCGCCTCTATAACCTTTGTCGCGGACACCGCCCCGCCGTTAGCGAGGCTCTCCGTCGTCTGTATAAGGAACAGCACGACACCCTATCCGACCGTGAACGTCTAGCCGTACTGGTCGAACTGCCCGAAGCCGAAGCCACCACACTCCTCCACCGAAACACCCCCTCCGAAGCTGAGCTTGAATTCTACCTCTGCGCCTACCCTTGGACTGCCCCCTCCCTAGAACTCTACGCAAAACACCAAACTCTCTTTGAAAACAACGACTGCATCTCACTAATGTATAGTGCCATGCGGCCGTCGGCTCGCGACCGTTTCATCGAAAACAAGCCGCTCTCTTTCTTCCATCGCGATGGACGCTTCGCCTATGCCTGGCTGCATGTCGGCACGCTCCTCCAGCAAAAGAAAATAGACGAAGCGGTCGCCTTCATCTCTGGCTTCAGCGTAGCAGACCTGGCCACTCGCCACCCCTTCCTCACCGAACGCCTCCGACTGCGCGTCCTCAGCGACCTAAAACAAGACCATCCTGGCCGTGCGCGCACACTGCTGGAGTCTTGGCTCCGCTCCAATCCGCTCCAGTATGCACTGTGGACTGCCCTGTTTGAACTATCTGACGACGATACCGTTGCAGACAACGCATCCGACCCCGTTCGCGAATGCCTTCGCCATTTCCCCTACCATCCGATTGCCTCCGCCCGCTTTGCGGCCCGCCTTCGGAAATCCGCTGGCGATGCCGCCGCGGACCGTTACTGCGAGGCTCTGAAACGTGCCGAAGCAGAACTATTCACCCACTAAGGCCATGCCATGCTTACCCGTGATTTTGACTACGCTCTTCCCGAAGAACTGATTGCCCAGGTCCCCCCCGCCGTTCGCGGCACCTCACGCATGATGGTGCTCGACCGCAGCAAACCCGTTGGTGTCGAACACCGCTCCATCCGAGATATCACTGACTACCTCCGCCCTGGTGACTTGATGATTCTCAACAACACCCGCGTTTTTCCCGCCCGCATCCTGGGCAACTGGCAGGATACGGGTGGTGCCGCTGAGCTTCTGCTATTGAACAACCTCGAAGCCGAATCCGCCGCCAACGGCACATACTCCTCCCTTTGGCGCTGCATGTGCGGCAGTGGACGGAAAGCTCGCCTAGGCCACACTATTGTCTGCGCCGAAGGCAAGTTGACCGCAGCCGTCACTGACCGCGACAATGAAGGTATCTTCACAGTGCGCTTCTCCTCAGACGAACCGCTGATGACCGTACTGGACACCTACGGTCTCACACCTGTACCGCCCTATATTCATCGCGATGCAAACGACCCAGCCCTGGCCCGCTTAGACAAAGAACGCTATCAAACCGTCTATGCCAAAGAAGTCGGTGCCGTTGCAGCACCGACCGCCGGACTCCATTTCACGGAAGAAATCTTCGCCGCTCTCGAAGCCAAAGGTGTCCGACGTGCCTTTGTCACCCTGCACGTTGGCCCTGGCACCTTCAAACCTGTCACTGCCGAAAAAGTCGAAGATCACCGCATGGATGCGGAATACTACTCCGTCCCCGAAGAAACCGCCCGACTCTTCCATGAAACCCGTGCCGCCGGCGGACGCATCGTCGCTGTCGGCTCCACCTCAGTCCGCACCCTCGAAACCGTCTTCGCCAAACACGGAGACATCATTCCTACCCACGGCAGCAGCACCGCCTTCATCTACCCCCCCTATACCTTCAAGGCCGTCGATGTCATGCTGACCAACTTCCACCTGCCCCAGTCCACCCTAATTATGATGATCTCCGCCCTAGCAGGACGCGAACGCATCCTCGCTGCCTACAAAGAGGCCGTCCGCGAACACTATCGCTTCTTCTCCTACGGCGACTGCATGCTCATCCTGTAACACCCAAAACAGCAGGCGCACCGCCCCTCGTTAAAAAATAGTGTAGCGGCAGCTCCCGCAACTATTACCGAGTTTTCCGTTTCGAGCCTCAGGGAATCTCGGTTTACTTTCGTTGGATGTTACTATCCACTGTTCACTATCCATTTTCTACTATTCACTTTCATGTCCCATCTTTACGCTTTCATTATGGCTGGTGGCCGCGGCGAACGCTTTTGGCCCCTATCGGTTTACAGCCGTCCGAAACAGTTTGTCTCCCTCTTCGGAGGCCGTCCCCTTATTGCCCATGCCGCCGACCGACTGGAGACCGTGGTACCGCGGGAGAATATCTACGTCATCACATCGCAGGACCTGGTGCCTGCCACACAAGCAGCCCTGCCCGATATCCCCAAAGCCAACATCATCGGTGAACCGATGGGGCGCGATACCGCCGCAGCCGTAGCGTTGGCCTGTGGTATTACGCTAAAACGCGATCCGAACGGTGTCGCAGCCATTTTGACTGCCGACCACCTAATGGCTGATGTTTCTGCATTCCGCCGCGTACTAACCGACACCTATAGCGTCGCCGCGAGTCGGCCAGTAATTGCAACCATCGGCATTGCGCCGACCTTCCCAGCCACTGGCTACGGTTACATCGAATGCGCCGACACCCTAACCACCGATGCCGACATCGGCACACCGTTCCGCAGAGTCCGGCGTTTCGTCGAAAAACCCGACCGCGCCACCGCAGAAGCCTACCTCGCCACTGGAGCCTTCGTCTGGAACGCAGGTATGTTCATCTGGCAGGCTGGCATCATGCGCGAAGCCTTTGAAAAATATGCCCCTGCCTGGCTACCGGTCATCAAATACCCCGATGCCATCCGTACACTCTACCCTACCCTGCCAAAACTCTCCGTCGACTACGCCATCATGGAAAAAAGCGACAGTCTCGTGGTTGCCCGTGGTGATTTTGGCTGGGATGATGTCGGCTCCCTACCCGCCATCGCCGAACACTTCCCTACAGATGCCGATGGCAATACGGCCATCTCTCCCGCAATCACACTAAACAGCACCAGCTGTATCATCGCTGCCGAAGGCGACCAACGAACCACCGCTCTGCTCGGTGTCAGCGACCTGATTGTTGTCCATACCTCCAAGGCCACTCTCGTCTGCGCAAAATCGGCCGCCCAAGATATCAAAAAACTCGTCGCAAAACTGCCGCCCGACCTAAAATAAGCGCTTTGCTGCGCAGGCGCCATCGTGAACAATGAACAGTTGCAGGCGGTTGCCGCTATACCGCCTTTTTAGCGGGCTAATATCCTTGCCACCTAATGGCAGGCCTTGCACGAAATCTTCGCAGCCGCCTAGGAGTCTGTAGGAGTATAGATGCGAAAGGCGAAAAAAGTGAAAGAAGTGGACAGAAACGAGGATTTTGGATCTGAATTTCGCGAGCGTATATCATGAATACCTTTCAACCTCAGGTTTCTTAGGGTATCCGCGCTTCTTTTCTAACACCTATTCTGACACGTAAATCGGTTCGCATCCTGATAGAAATTCGAACCCAAATGCTTTCGTTATATCGACCTGGAGTCCAATAAACGATGTCACTATTTTTTAATCCTCGGCGTATTCAATGAGCTGAATCGTACGCATTTCATCCAGTACATCTTTTGTCGTTGCAAGATGCTTCTTTAAATCTTTTGATTTCCAGGTGTAAGTCAGATATGCACTTAAAATTAGGCTTAGGAAGAGCAAGAAGTGACGACCGGCCGCACCTTCTTCAGAACTAGCACATATCCGATCACCAGACATCATGGATTTTCCCCTTCTAAAATATTTTTCCTGTTCATCTATAAGTTTATATTGAAGACATGCTTCAAATGCATAAAGTTGCAAACCAATAGTTGCATTGGAAAAGAATCCTGAAAGCAGTCGTTTCTTTTCAATCTTCTTTTGATTGAGTGCATAAGAGACGAGCACTCTTTCATTGGAATCATATTTCAGCGTGCAGTACGAATAATCCCGCTTAAGGATAGCGTCACAGGGCAATATTTCATGATTATCCAAGAGGCTTCTAAGGGCTGTTCCTTGAATGCCGATTTCTTTTTCAGTAGATTTAATTCATGAGTTCTTCTTTCTGTTTCCAAATAGATATTTATTTTTAGATTATCGGCTGCGACAACTGCTCCGTGCGTTC
>SAMEA104404097__coassemble_611_pt1 | contig 34428 bp, 18 predicted proteins | sample SAMEA104404097__metabat2_high_PE_096 | metagenome-assembled genome bin SAMEA104404097 (sample SAMEA104404097) | Balaenoptera acutorostrata | reverse complement strand
GGCCCCCAGGCTGCTTACCTGGGGAGTACCCCCAGACCCCCAGGCTGCTTACCTGGGGAGTGCCCCCAGGCCCCCAGGCTGCTTGACTGGGGAGTGCCCCCAGGCCCCCAGGCTGCTTGACTGGAGAGTGCCCCCAGACCCCCAGGCTGCTTACCTGGGGAGTACCCCCAGGCCCCCAGGCTGCTTACCTGGGGAGTACCCCCAGGCCCCCAGGCTGCTTGACTGGGGAGTGCCCCCAGACCCCCAGGTTGCTTGACTGGGGAGTACCCCCAGACCCCCAGGCTACTTACCAGGGGAGTGCCCCCAGACCCCCAGGCTGCTTACCTGGGGAGTGCCCCAGCCTGCGTGAATGCCGAGTGCCGAGTGCAGTGTGCCGTTTTGATGACTGCTGCACCGTTTTTTTTTTTTTGGTGGGGTGGCGCAGGCGGCAGTTTGCTGAGCTGGGGTATAGTATAAAGAGTATTGCGGAAGAGGCCGAATTCGGGGCGTTTGGTGTGTTTTGGGGGCTGAAAAGCGCATGCTGCGGTGAGTGGTGTATTTTTTTTGTGTTTTGAGGTATTTTTGCTTGAAGTTTGCGGTGTATTTTGGTATTTTTTAATGGTTACGTATAGGGACGAATTGTCTTTATACGCCGTCAGCCTCTGCGTTTGGATACAGCCGTCTACTGTCCGGCGGGGGTTCGGCATCTGCCGGGACGGAGGGCGTTGAGAGCCGCCCGCGTCTATTGTCGTTAGACCTTTCCGGGGTGCGCCCCGGTTGATTTGAAAGACAAGTGAGGTATCACGCATGGCCACTAACCAGGATCATGTTTTCGGAAAGCTGAAAGCTGCTTCTCAGCCGCCGAATTTGATTGAAATCCAGACCAAGTCGTTTCACGATTTCCTGCAGGCTGACGTCAGCGCCAGCAAGCGTGCGAATATGGGGCTTCAGGCAATCTTCAAAGAGATTTTCCCTGTAGTTTCCAAGGATGGACGTTTCACCATCGATTTCGTCCGTTACAATCTCGAGAAGCCCCGCAAGACGGCGTTTGAATCGCTGCGTGACGGCGATACCTTCTCGGCTCCGCTGCATGCGACGTTCCGTCTGAAGGACGGCGACGAGGTGCGCGAGGATGACGTGTTCCTGGGCGAGGTGCCTCTGATGACGCGTGACGGTGCGTTCATCATCAACGGTGCTGAGCGCGTGATTGTCTCCCAGTTGCACCGCTCTCCTGGCATCTGCTCGGAGAAGACGCTGCACGCTAACGGTCACGAATTGAACTCTGTGCGCATCATTCCCGACCACGGTTCTTGGATTGAAATCCAGTTTGACGCATCCGACATCATGTGGGTGTATCTGGACCGCCGTCGTCGCGCCCGTAAGTTCTACGTGACGACCTTCCTCCGTACGCTCGGTTACGATACGGACGAGAAGATTCTCGCGCTGTACTACTCTTTCCACACCATTTCGACATCCGACAAGTGGAGTGACGACGAGCTGGCCAGCTATGTGCTGAAGGACGATTTGATTGACATCAACTCCGGCACCGTGCTTGCCCGCCGTTACGATCCCGTGACGCCTGCGCTGGTCGACCTGGCCAACCGTGCCGACATTCCTCTGTTCGACGTGGTCGATACCTCGTTTGACAAGGGCCTGCTGATGAAGACCCTGAAGGTCGACCTGACGCACAACGAAGAAGAAGCCGTCCGCGACATCTTCCACCGTCTGCGTCCCGGCGATCCCGTGACCGACACGAATGCCCGCAGCTATGTGCATTCCCAGTTCTTCGATCCTCGCCGTTACGACCTCGGCTACGTGGGCCGCTATAAAGTCAATCAGCGTCTGAAACTGATGGACAAGGTGGACCTGAAGCTGCGCGTGCTTTCCGACGACGGCATTGAAGTGGTGGAAGCGCTCCGTCTGTTGCTCAACATCACGACCGGCCGCGAACACGTGGACGATATCGACCACCTCGGTAATCGCCGCATCCGCACGACTGGTGAACTGCTGGAGAATGCTTGCCGCGTGGGTCTGTCCCGCACCGAGCGTCTCATCCGCGAGCGCATGGGCGCCCATGACCAGAACTCTTCTGGCGGCGTGCTCTCTCCCGTTAAGCTGGTCACCTCCAAGAGCCTTTCCGCAGTGATCCAGGACTTCTTCGGCCGCTCTCAGCTGAGCCAGTTCATGGATATGACCAACCCGCTTTCTGCGTTGGCCCACAAGCGCCGTCTCTCCGCACTCGGCCCGGGCGGTCTGTCCCGTGAGCGCGCTGGCTTCGAAGTCCGCGACGTTCACCCCACCCACTACGGCCGTATCTGCCCTATTGAAACGCCTGAAGGCCCGAACATCGGTCTGATTTCCTCCCTCGGCCTTTATGCCCGCGTTAACCAGTATGGCTTCATCGAAACCCCGTACCGCTATGTGCGCGACGGTCGCGTGACGGATGAAATCGTCTACATCGATGCCGATGAGGAAGAGAACCACACCATCGCTCAGGCGAACGCTCCGCTCGATGAGAATGGCCGTTTCATCAAGGATACCGTCAAGTGCCGCCGCCGCGGTGAGTTCGAGACACTTCCTCCGGAAGAGATCGACATGATGGACGTGAGCCCGATGCAGGTGATTTCGATCGCCGCCGGTCTGATCCCGTTCCTTGAGCACGACGACGCCAACCGTGCGCTGATGGGTGCGAACATGATGCGTCAGGGCGTGCCGTTGATGCGCACTGAGCGTCCCCGCGTCGGGACTGGCTTGGAGCGCATTGCCGCGGCCGACAGCTGCGTGACCGTGCTCGCCGAAGAGGATGGCATCGTTGCTTATGTTTCTGCAACGGAAATCGTTGTTACCAAGGATGGTAAGTGCCCGCCGCGCGTCCGCAAGGGCGAAAGGGTGAATGGCTGCCGTCGTTACACGCTGGAGAAGTTCCGTCGTTCCAATGCGGGCACCTGCGTGAACCAGAAGCCGATTGTGAAGCTCGGCGACCACGTGACAAAGGGTCAGCCTCTGGCAGACGGTCCTGCGACCGATGCCGGTGAACTCGCCCTCGGTAAGAACCTGATGGTGGCCTTCATGCCGTGGCGCGGCTTCAACTTCGAAGACGCTATTCTGATTAACGAGCGCTGCGTGAAGAACGATACCTTCACCTCCATTCACATCAAGGATTTTGAATGCGGCGCCAAGGATACCCGTCTCGGTGCCGAAGAAATCACCCGCGACATCCCGAACGTCGGTGAGGAGCAGCTCCGCAACCTCGGTTCCGACGGTGTGGTCCGCGTGGGTGCTGAAGTCCGTCAGGGGGACATCCTGGTGGGTAAGATTTCGCCCAAGAGCGAAACCGAACTGGCCCCTGAAGAGCGCCTGCTGCGTGCTATCTTCGGTGAAAAGGCTGCCGATGTGCGCGATACCTCCCTCAAAGTCCCGCCGGGAACCAAGGGTATCGTCATGGATGTCCGCGTGACCAATGCCGATCCGAACTCTGCCCTTCGTCTCAAGAAGCTGTCCAAGCCGACCAAGGGTGAGATGATGGATGACGGTGATTCTGTGGAATCCTACCTCGATGGTGCCGCTCTTACCAGCGATACCTCCGCTGCCACCGATGGCCGCCAGGCCGAAGATATCCGCCGCCGCAAGGAGGCTCAGATTCTCGACAATATGGCTAAGGATTTCGCCGACCTGTGGCTGAACGACAAGTTCTCCTTCGACGTGGTCGATACCAACGGCGATATCATCATCCCGAAGAACCGCAAGGTCACCAAGACCCTCCTCGCGAAGCTGGCCGAAAATCACGACCGCATTCAGCAGATGGAGAACACCGACCGCCAGACCCAGTTCGAGAACGTGCTCGATAAGTATGCTCCTAGCTTTGCTGAGCTGGACATCATCGGTATCGAAGGTCTCGGTGACGATTCCATCCTCAGCGAAGAGCGCGTGGTCAAGCAGGTCCGTGTCTTCATCGCTGAAAAGAAGAATCTGTCCGTGGGTGACAAGCTCGCAGGCCGTCACGGTAACAAGGGTGTTGTTTCCCGTATTCTCCCGGATTGCGATATGCCGTTCCTGCCGGATGGCCGCTCCGTCGATATCGTGCTGAACCCGTTGGGCGTGCCTTCGCGTATGAACCTCGGTCAGCTGTTCGAGACGGTGCTTGGCTCGGCCTGCACCGAACTGGATATGCACGTCAAGACCCCTGTGTTCGACGGCTGCCTGGAATCGGAAATTGACGAGCTGCTGGCCAAGGCCCGCAAGCACCAGGAAGAAAACACCGCTCCCGGCACTGTGCCGTGGATTAGCCCCGACGGCAAGAGCGTTCTCTATGACGGTCTGACCGGCGAACCCTTCGGCCAGCGCGTCGTTGTCGGTACCATTTACATGCTGAAGCTGCACCACTTGGTTACGGACAAGATCCACGCCCGTGCCACGGGGCCTTACTCGCTGGTTACTCAGCAGCCTCTGGGCGGTAAGGCGCAGGCCGGCGGTCAGCGTATGGGTGAAATGGAAGTGTGGGCTCTGGAAGCGTACGGCGTGGCCTATGCGCTGCAGGAACTCCTCACCGTCAAGTCCGACGATGTGGTCGGCCGCACCCGCATTTACGAGACCATCGTCAAGGGCTCGAACACGCTGGAAGCCGGTACGCCGGAATCCTTCTCCGTGCTCGTCAGCGAACTCCGCGGCCTCTGCCTCGATATGCGCCTGCACGGCGACAATGTCCCCGAGGAAGAACCGGCTGCCCCCGCCGCTGCCGCAGTCCCGCCCGTCACCCTTTAATCTTTCGGAGGCTTTTCAGAGATGAGTCATTACGCTGCGAAGGAAATGTTCAAGCTGCCCGCCGATGCCCAGTATGATGCCGTGAGCATCACCCTGGCCTCCCCCGAGACCATCCGCGGATGGTCTCACGGCGAGGTGAAGAACCCCGAGACCATCAACTACCGCTCCTACCGTCCCGAACGTGACGGCCTCTTCTGCGAACGCATTTTCGGACCGACGAAGGACTGGGAATGCTCCTGCGGTAAGTACAAGCGCATCAAGCACAAAGGCATCGTCTGCGACCGCTGCGGCGTCGAAGTGACGCTCGCCCGCGTTCGCCGCGAGCGCATGGGCCATATCGAACTGGCGGTCCCCGTCAGCCATATTTGGTTCTTTAAGTGCAACCCCAGCCGCATTGGTGCGATGCTCGACCTGTCGAGCACCGTGCTCGAGCGCGTGCTCTACTACGAAGACTACCTGGTTACCCAGCCCGGCGAAACCCCGCTTCAGGAAAATCAGCTCCTCACCGAGCAGGAATACAATGAAGCCGTCGAGAAGTATGGCGCCGAAGCATTTGAAGCTGGCATGGGTGCTGAAGTTATCCGCACCTGCCTCAAGCGCCTCGATCTGGACAAGATGATGGAAGATCTCGTCCAGGAGCTCGAGAATACCCGCTCTAAGCAGACCCGCAAAAAAATCACCAAGCGCATGAAAATCGTGGAAGGTTTCCGCGAATCTGGTGCCAAGCCCGAGTGGATGATCCTCGAGGCGCTGCCCGTGATTCCGCCGGAACTCCGTCCGCTCGTTCCCCTTGAAGGCGGCCGCTTCGCCACCTCCGACCTGAACGACCTCTATCGCCGTGTGATTAACCGCAACAACCGTCTGCGCAACCTGCTCTCGCTCAAGACGCCGGATGTCATCATCCGCAACGAAAAGCGCATGCTGCAGGAAGCCGTTGATGCGGTGTTTGATAACGGCCGTCACGGCCGTGCCGTCGCCGGTGCCGGCGGACGTCCCCTCAAGTCCCTCAGCGACATGCTCAAGGGTAAGACCGGTCGTTTCCGTCAGAACCTGCTCGGTAAGCGCGTCGACTACTCCGGTCGTTCCGTGATTGTGGTTGGTCCTCACCTGAAGATGCACCAGTGCGGTCTGCCGAAGAAGATGGCGCTCACCCTGTTCGAGCCCTTCATTATCCGCCGCCTGAAAGAAATCGGTCTCTGCCACACGGTCCGCACCGCCAAGAAGATGATCGAACAGCAGAAGCCCGAAGTCTGGGATATCCTCGAAGAGGTCACCAAGGGTAAGACGGTTATGCTCAACCGCGCCCCGACGCTGCACCGACTCTCGATTCAGTCCTTCGAGCCGGTGCTGATTGAAGGCGAGGCTATCCGTTTGCACCCGATGGTCTGCACCCCGTTCAACGCCGACTTCGACGGTGACCAGATGGCTGTGCACGTGCCCCTCTCGGTGGAAGCCCAGCTCGAGAGCCGTTTGCTCATGCTCTCGACCAACTCGATCTTCTCTCCTGCTTCTGGCGATTCTAACAAGACGCCTACCCAGGATATCGCGCTCGGCTGCTACTATCTGACTGTTCTCGGTCAGCAGGATCAGATTCACAAGCGTGCTGCCGGCAAGGGCATCCGCCCCAATGTCGAAGAGCACCTGCCCCTGTTCGGCTCCTTTGACGAACTCGAGCTCGCCTTCAACGACGGTGCCGTTAGTGTCCACGACCGCATTTGGATTAAGAACCCCGACTATGGCCACAAGGAACGCCCCAACGGCGATCCGACCGCCAAGATTCTCGTGACCCTCGTTGGCCGCGTCCTCTTCAACGAGGTCTGGCCTGAGGAAATGGGCTTCTGGAACGACAAGGTCACCAAGTCCACCCTCGGTAAGCTGATTGTTCAGTGCCACCAGGTCGTCGGCCATGACCGCACCATCGATATGCTCGACCGCCTGAAAGCGCTCGGCTTCGAATGGGCCTGCCAGTCTGGTGCCTCCATGGGTATCAAGGATATGATCCGTCCGCCGGACAAGGATACCATCCTCGAAACCTCCGAGACCGAAGTTGCTCGCGTCCAGAAGCAGTACGCCCAGGGTGTCATCACCGAAGGTGAACGCAAGGGTAAAATTACCGACATTTGGTCTGGCGCTACCGAACGCATTGCCGACTCGCTGTACAAGACCATCGAGTCGAACATCTCGCCCGACAATCCGAACCCGACGGACCTGAACCCGATCTTCATGATGGCTGACTCTAAGGCGCGTGGTTCGCGTACGCAGATTCGTCAGCTCGCTGGTATGCGCGGTCTGATGGCTAAGCCGAACGGTGAAATCATCGAAACGCCGATTACCGCCTCCTTCCGCGAAGGCCTCTCCGTGTTGGAATACTTCACGTCTTCCCACGGTGCCCGTAAGGGTCTGGCCGATACGGCTCTGAAGACGGCTGACGCCGGCTACATGACCCGTAAGCTCGTCGATGTGGCGCAGGATGTCATCATCACGAAGCAGGACTGCAATACCATGTCCGGCATCGAGATGAAGGCCATGTACCAGGGGTCCGAGTGCAAGCTCCCGCTCTCCAAGCGTATCATCGGCCGCACCGCCCTCTACGAAATCCGCGACAACGACAACAATGTTCTCGTGGAAGCCAACGACGAAATCGACGAAGTCAAAGCCATCGCCATCGAGAAGGCTGGTATCGAATCTGTCTGGATTCGTTCTGGTCTCACCTGCGACTGCAAGCATGGCATGTGCGCCAAGTGCTACGGTCGTGACCTCTCCACTGGCAAGGCTGTGGAAATCGGCACCGCCGTTGGTATCATCGCTGCACAGTCCATCGGTGAACCTGGTACGCAGCTCACGATGCGTACGTTCCACGTCGGTGGTACGGCTTCGACGGCTCAGGAAGAATCCGAAATCGTCCTTAAGAAGGATGGTATCGTCAGCTACCGCGACCTCCGTACGGTCGAAGTGCAGGTGAACGATAAGGACCTCGGCGAAGTGACCGCTTGGATTGTTCTGAACAAGAACGGCTCCGTGGCCCTGACCGACGAAGAAGGTTCCGAACTCGAGAGCCACTCCATCCAGATGGGTGCCACCCTGTTCGTCGCCGACAATGCCAAGGCCTCCGCCGGTGTCCGTCTGGCCACGTGGGACCCGCACTCCGTGCCCACCATCGCGGCGGCTGCTGGTATGATTGTCGAAGATGACCTCGAAGAGGGCATCACCGTCAATACCGAAGTCGACGGCGCCACGGGTGCCCGCAAGCGCACCGTCACCGAATCCCGCACCACCCTGCGCCCCCGCCTCCTCATCAAGGAAGTCCCCGAAGGTGTCGATCCCGCGACGCTCGACCCCGCCGACCTCAAGGATCTCGGTAACTTCCCTGTGACCGCTGGTTCGCAGATCATGGTGAAGCAGGGCGATATGGTCAAGCCTGGTGATATCCTCGTTAAGATGCCGCGCGGCGAAAACAAGACGAACGACATTACGGGTGGTCTGCCCCGCGTCGCCGAACTCTTCGAAGCCCGCACGCCCAAGGATGTTGCCGAAATCTCCAAGATTGATGGTATCATCGAATTCGGTGCCGACGAACGCGGCAAGCAGGTCGTGGTCGTCCGCGACGAGCTCACCGGTATCTCCGAGAAGCACCTCATCCCGATTGCCAAGCGCATCGTCGTGTTCCCTGGTGACCGTGTCCGCCGCGGTCAGCAGCTCACCGAAGGCTCCGCCTCCCCGCAGGAAATCCTCGATGTCTGCGGCCAGCAGGAACTCCAGCGCCACCTCGTGAACGCCGTTCAGGAAGTGTACACCGCACAGGACGTGAAGATCAACGATAAGCACGTCGAAATCATCATCCGCCAGATGCTCCGCAAGATCCGCATCGAAAACCCGGGTGACACCGATTTCCTGTACGGCGAACAGGTCTCCCGCCACGTCTTCGAAGAAGAGAACGCCCGCATGGCCGAAGAAGGCAAGCGCCCCGCCGAGGGTAAGCCCGCCCTCCTCGGTATCACCAAGGCCTCCCTCGAAACCGACTCCTTCATCTCGGCCGCCTCCTTCCAGGACACCACCCGCGTCCTCACCGAGGCCTCCACGATGGGCCGTGTCGACGAACTCCGCGGCTTCAAGGAAAACGTCATCCTCGGTCACCTCATCCCCGGCGGTACTGGCTTCCCGCTCCACCGTTACATCAAGATGGTCTCCCTCGGCACCCCGATTTCGCAGGACGAGATGGATTCCATCTACGGCAAGCGCGATGCCAACGGTATCGAAAAGGACTCCATCGAGATCCCCGAAGAGGAACAGGTTAACGACAGCGATGGTCTCAGCGACCTCCTGGCTCCGGTGATGCGTGACGACGAAGAAATCGATACAATCGATCCCACTGACGCCAACGGCGACTCCGACGATATCGACTAATCGGTCCCCCGATTCAAAAAAAATCCTCCGCAGCGATGCGGGGGATTTTTTTTGGGGGTGGGGGCACGCCGAGCCCCATCCCTTTAAAATGTCGCCTGGCAGGCGACCTTTTGGGGGTGGGGGTGTCCTATACTGTGCGGTGTTGATTCCAAAAAGGAGTCTGTTACACAAAGCAAGGAGGTCTGTTATGGACGACACCAACGAAAACGCGCAGACTGTGCGCAGCGAGAAAACGGCGGGGCAGGGCGAAGGGTCTGCGAAGGAGAACTTTGTCGAGGTTATCTTTGTCATCGACAAGAGCGGCTCAATGAGCGGCACGGAACGTGACATCGTTGGCGGCTTTAACACCGTCATTGAAGAACAGAAGAAGCTCCCTGGCAAAGTGGCCGTGTCGACGGTCTTCTTCGATGCCTACCGCCGAGTGCTGCACAATCGAGCCCTCATCGACACCATCCGACCGATGACCGTTGAGGATTATCAGCCCAACGGCACGACGGCCTTGCTCGATGCCGTCGGTTTTGCGCTGCACCACATCGGCCACATCCACCGCGATGCACTGCCTGACCAGGTGCCAGATAAGACCCTCGTTATCATCATGACCGATGGTTACGAAAATGCCAGCCGTTACTATACCGAGGATAAAGTTCGCCACGACATCCGTGTCTGCCGCGAGAAGTACGGTTGGGAGTTTCGCTTCTTCGGCGCGAACATCGAATCCGGCGATGTCGCCGAAGCCATCGGCATCGAACGCGACTGCGCCGAAGATTTCTTGGCAGACGGTGAAGGCATTGGACGTGTCTACGAAAATGTCTGCTGCTGCATGCGCGCCGTCCGCGAGATGCCGCCACGCCGCCCGCGCTCACCGCGCCGTCGCCGTTCGTAAAAATACCTGCCTGCGCGGTTGCAAACATCGCGCAGGCATGCTATGCTCTGGAATATCCGTAAGATTAACAGGAGGTCTGTATGCCGTTTGAAATTGTGACTGGAGACATTACCGAACAGCAGGTCGATGCTATTGTCAATGCTGCCAATAGTTCCCTGCGCGGAGGCGGTGGTGTCGATGGCGCCATTCACCGCGCTGCCGGTCCGAAACTGCACGAAGCCTGCCTGAAACTCGGACGCTGCCCCACGGGCGAGGCGCGCATCACGCCTGGTTTCGACCTGCCCGCCCAGTTTGTCATTCATACCGTCGGCCCTATCTGGACTGGCGGCCAGCGTGGCGAGGCCCGTCTGCTGGCCTCCGCGTGTCGTCACTCCCTGGAGCTCGCCGCCGAAAACGGCTGCGTATCCGTTGCCCTGCCGCTCATCTCCGCCGGAGCTTACGGCTATCCAGGTGAAGAGGCACAGGATATCCTAATCGAAGAAATTAACCGCTTCCTCGAGTCGCACGAGATGTTGGTGCGCCTGGTCCTCTTCGATAAAGAGGAGCTACTCATCGGCAACGTGCGCAAACTTATCCGCGACCGCTTCCTGGACGGATCCTACCGCGGCCACGAAGACGAAATCGAGGCCTGGTTCCGCGAACAGGGTTGGCGTGGGCGGGACCCATTTGAAGAGAGTAGCCACAGCTGCACCTCGATGGCTCCTGTGGAAGGCGCTGTGCCGTCCCCGCGGCTCAAACGGGCCGCGAGGCGGAAACTTCCTTCCGATTTGAAGGTGCAATACAGTCTTGACCTGTCGGAGATGTTTCCGGAGTGCCGGAGGGAGGTCAAGGTCAGCCGCCACGCGCTGCCCGAGGTGCACGAATCGGTACCGCAGCCGTGCCTGCAGGAGGCCGCCGAGCCGATGCCGACACTCGAGGATTTCCGGAAGGCCAAACGCGAGACGTTTTCCGCGCTGCTGCAGCGCCTCATCCGCGAACACGGCCTCCTGGATGCGGATTGCTATAAAAAAGCCAATGTGGACCGGCGGCTCTTTTCGAAAATCCGAAGCAATCCCGATTATCAGCCGTCCAAGGCAACGGTGATGGCGTTTGCCGTGGCGCTGGAGCTTACCCGCGAAGAAGCGGATACGCTGCTGGCCTCCGCCGGCTTCATGCTCTCTGATGCCATCTTCTTCGACCGCCTGCTCGACTACTGTCTGCGCCACCATATCTACAACGTCACTAAAATCAACCTGCTGCTCTATACCGCCGACCAGCCCCTGCTGGGACGCGGATAGTCTGTTCGGTAAGTCCGGAGGAAGGCCATGTCGTTTGAAATCGTCACTGGGGACATTACAGCCCAGCATGTCGGGGCCATTGTCAATACGACCGGCCCAACAATGGTGGACGGTGCCGATTTACTTCCGCCCCACGCTGGTCTGTGGACGCGGTTTCGTTTTTGGCGGAAACACCGGCATATTCTGCCGCCGCAGCTCGGGGAGGGCGTCACGGGGGCCATTCACCGTGTGGCTGGACCAAAACTGGCGGTTGCCTGCAGAAAGCTCGGGCTCTGTCCTGTCGGCGGAATTCAGGTGACAGAAGCCTTCCGGCTTCCCTCCCTGTATGTGTTTCATACGGTGGTCCCGGAGCGGCAGGGAGGACAGACCAATGAATTGGATGTCCTTGCGAAGCTCAGCCGGTCTTTGATGGAGGCCGCCGTCCGGCAAGGAAGTCTGTCGCTGGCGATGCCGCTGCTCGGCGCCGGCGAGCGGGGATATCCGTCGAAGGATGTCTATCGGGTTCTTGTGCGGGAAATTTCTGCCTTTGTCCGGGACCACGATTTGCGTGTGGTGCTGGTGCTTTCGCCGGACTATCCTCCGAAGAAAGATGCCGACTGCCGCAGTTTGGCGGCGCACTTTTCCACTGCCTCGGGGGCGCAGATGGACGGAGCCCTTTTGTGGAAATTTATCCGGATGGCGCAGTGCTACGGCTTCGATTTGCCGGAGCCGCCCAAGCCAACCAAGCCGAAACCCAAGCCTGAGCCCAAAACCGGGACGGAGCCCGATACCGCTTCACGCGGGGATGTGCGGTACTGCATTTCGGGGGTTGGCACCTATCCTCTCAGATCGGGTCGGTATATGGATCCGATTGAGGCGCAGCGTCTCATCGAACGGATGCAATACGAAATGGAGCATAAACCGCGGCCCGACAGCTTTTCCAGCGTTCTGCTGCGGATGATTCGGGAGCACCGCATGACCGAAAGCGAATGCTACCGCCGTGCCAACATCGACCGCCGTCTCTTCTCGAAAATCCGCAGCAACAGTTTCTATCAGCCCGCCAAGACCACGGCACTGGCCTTCGTTATCGCGCTGAAACTGTCCCGCAAAGAAGCGGATGAACTGCTCGCCCGTGCGGGTTTTGTCCTGTCGGACGCGATTATGGCGGACCGTTTGGTTGCCTTTTGTCTGGAAAACAGGATTTACGATATTCATCAGGTCAATCTGCTGCTGTATGAAGCCGACCAGCCCCTGTTGGGCCGCGGATAAGGTTAAGATAAGGAGGTGTCTGTGCTCTACACCGAACAGACGAAGAAAGCGATGCGTCTCTGTTATGAGGCGCACCAAGGGGTGATGGACAGGGGAGGGGTGCCCTATGTATTTCATCCGTTTCATCTCGCCGAACAGATGACCACCGAAGACGAAACCATTGCGGCCCTGCTGCACGATGTGGTCGAAGATACCGCGATGCGCCTGGAGGACATCGCGTCCATGGGCTTCCCGAAAACCGCGCTGGAGGCCTTGCGTCTGCTGACGCATGACAGGAACGAAGACTATATCGAGTATGTCTGCCGCATCGGGGCTAATCCCGTGGCGGCCGCCGTAAAGATGGCGGATCTCGCGCACAATAGTGACCTGACGCGTCTTGATGCCGTGGATGACAACGCGTTGCGTCGCGCGAAAAAATACAGGCTCTGCCTTCATCTGCTAAAGACCCGCACCATCACCGACGGTATCTGCTGCTTCACGATCCCCATCGACGGCAGTGATGCCCCTATCCTTCTCAAGGCAACTCAGGAGCGATTGCTCTCCTATTCGCTGAACGGTCGCCCCCTGACGCGTGCCGAATTCACCGCCGCCCTAACGCGTGCTTCCCTCTGATAAAGGGCTTGCACGCAGGTCCCGCTGCCGCAGTCCAAATGTGTTATACTGCAACGTATGGGTGAACTTCCTGTGAAAAAGGTTCCCGAGGCATCGCCCGATTTTGCGGCGATTCATACGGATGAGACGATTTATGTGGATAAGACCGCATATTTCTATCGGCTGATTACACAGAACAGGCAGTTCGCATCTTACTTTATTGCCCGTCCCCGCCGTTTCGGAAAATCGCTGATGCTGTCGACGCTCCGTTATATCTTTGAGGGACGGCGCGAGCTGTTCAAGGGGCTGTATATCGCTGAAGAGACCGACTATGACTGGCCGGTGTTTCCCGTGGTCATGGTGGATTTTTCGGCCGCTCTGGTGACGAACCTTACCATCTTTGAAGAGATGTTTGCCCGTGTCATCCGGAAGGCGTTTCGTCCCTTTGGCTATGTCTATAATGTATCCCTGTCGCCTGAGGCCAATTTCGCGGATGCGATGGACGATTTGATTGCCGAGCGTGGACGTGTGGTCGTGCTGATTGATGAGTACGATGCGCCGATGGGTCATGCGATGGCGGATGCCGGAATGGCGGCGTATGTCCGCAAACGACTGTCGAACTTCTTTGTCCTGCTGAAATCTTACAACAAAGACATCCGCTTCATGATGCTGTCCGGCGTATCGAAGTTTGCCCAGCTGTCGGTCTTCTCTTCGCTGAATACGCCGAAGGACCTCTCGTTTGATGCCGACTATGCAACGATGCTCGGCTACACGGACGACGAATTGGACACTTACTTCCGTGCGCATCTGCTGCAGCATGCCGGAAAGATGGGCAAGGCCTACGATGCGTATCGCAGAGAGTTTAAATCCTGGTACAACGGCTACTGTTTCGCCCCCGGTGCCGAAAGTGTCTACAACCCCATTTCCGTCGGCCTCGCGCTCGATGCCAAACCTGCTGAATTTGGTGCCACGTGGATTAGTTCCGGACCACCGGCGATGCTTGCAAATTATCTGCACGAAGCTCCCAGCGCATTGAATGAATCTATTTTCAGTACAGAGGTCACCTCAACGCCTGTCGAACTGGGTAGTACGTCGGAAATCGGTTCCATCGCGCCGCTGCCGCTCTTTTATCAAACGGGTTACCTGACAATCGCCGGCGAGAAATCAACGCTGTCCAAACTTTATCTGCGTATTCCCGATGAGGAAATCCGCCGTTCGCTTTATGCGTTTTACATTGACCGCTTGGCGGATCACACCCGGCGCCGCTGGCGCGAAGATGCACTGAATCTGATTGAGCACGGGGAGTTTGGCGCGTTTCTGGACGAACTGAAAGATCTGTTTGCGGAGATGCCTTATGGTTCGCTTGAAGTGCCAAAGTTGATTTATGAGGGGCAGTACCGGCGTATCCTGATGTTTATGTTTGGGTCGCGCGGTATTCCCTGTGTGGCCGAGAAGGAGCAGTCTCATCGCAATCGCTCTGATTTGGTGGTGTTGTTTGAGCATTTTGTCTGTATTTTCGAGCTCAAAAACAACGCATCTCTGACGGCTGAAGATGCCTTGCGCCAGATTCACGACAAGGACGATGCCAAGCCTTACCGTCACACGGGCAGGCGTCTGATTTTTATCGGCATTGTCTTTAATCCCGACGACCACACGATTCTCGATGCCCGGTTCGAAGAGCAACCCCGTTCTGACGGTTGATGCGGTGGCTGGCGTAAGTCCTTTTTCGCCGGCATACCCGCTTGCGCGGTGTGCTATACTGTTAGTGTTATGGATACTGCGCTTTTTGATACCTTCGACCGGGACCATCTGTGGCACCCGTATACTTCCACTGTGAACCCGCTGCCGACGTACAAGGTGATGTCGGCGAAGGGGACGCATATTACGCTGGCGGACGGCCGCGAGCTCGTGGAGGGTATGAGTTCGTGGTGGTGCGCGATTCATGGTTACGGCAATCCGGTGCTGGTGAAGGCGTTGCAGGACCAGGCGGCGACGATGTCGCATGTGATGTTCGGCGGGCTGACGCATGACCCCGCCATCGAGCTCGGCAAACTGCTGCTGGAGATTACGCCGCCGTCGCTGACGAAGATTTTCTATGCGGACAGCGGTTCGGTGGCGGTGGAAGTGGCCATGAAGATGGCGGTGCAGTACAATCCCGCCAAGTCCGATTTCCTGACCATTCGTTCCGGCTATCACGGGGATACGTGGAACGCGATGAGCGTCTGCGATCCGGTGAACGGTATGCACGGACTCTTCGGGTCCGCACTGCCGCGTCGCTTCTTCGCCCCCTCGCCGATGTGCCGTTTCGGTGAGGCGTGGAATCCGTCCGATTTCGAGCCGATGGCGGCGCAGATTGAAGCGCACCGCGATACACTGGCTGCGGTGATTTTGGAACCGATTGTTCAAGGCGCGGGCGGGATGCGTTTTTATCATCCCGAGTATCTGAAGGCGCTCCGTCAGGCCTGCGATGCGGCCGGCGTGCTGTTGATTTTCGACGAGATTGCGACCGGCTTCGGACGCACGGGCAAGCTGTTTGCCTGGGAACATGCCAGCGTTGAGCCTGATATCATGTGTATCGGTAAGGCGATTACGGGTGGCATGATGACCTTTTCCGCGGTGCTGGCCTCGGACGATGTCGCGGAACGTGTCTGTTCTGGTGAGGCGGGTTGCTTCATGCATGGGCCGACTTTTATGGCCAATCCGCTGGCCTGCGCGGTCTCGGTGGCCTCCACAAAGCTCCTGCTGTCGCAGCCGTGGCAGCAGACGGTGGGTGCCATTGAGGCGCAGCTGAAGGCGGAACTTGAGCCTGCGCGCAGGATTGCGTCCGTGGCGGATATCCGCGTACTCGGCGCTATCGGCGTGATGGAGACGAAGCGTCCGGTGGATATGGCCGCGACGCAGAAGTTCCTGGTGGATCGCGGCGTTTGGCTGCGTCCTTTCGGAAAACTGATTTACACCATGCCGATGTACGTTACGCCGCCGGATGAGCTCAGTGAGATCACCGGAGCGATGACGGCCCTGGCACAGGCGATGGCCGACGGAGCGTTATGACTGATTTTGTCCCCAACTTTGTTTCGCACGAACATCCGCAGCAGGCCGCGTGCGGCGAACGGATTGTGCGCCGGCTTCAGGAGCACGGTTACGAGGCGGTCTTCGCCGGTGGCTGTGTGCGCGATGCCCTGCGCGGCGCACCGGTGAAGGATATCGATATTGCCACCTCCGCCACGCCCGACCAAATCGCGGAACTTTTTCCCGCGCAGAGTATCGGTGTGGGCAAGTCCTTCGGCGTGATGCTGGTGATTGTGGACGGCGTTTCCTTTGATGTGGCTACCTTCCGTACGGACGGGGGCTATCAGGACGGACGTCATCCCGAGTCCGTGGCCTTCGACTCTGCTGAACACGATGCTCTCCGCCGCGATTTTACAGTCAATGCCCTCTTCTATGATCCTGTGGCCCAGCGCATTGTCGACTACACGGGCGGCGAGGACGATCTGAAGGCTGGTATCGTCCGGGCGGTGGGCAATCCAGTGACGCGTTTCCGAGAGGACCGACTCCGGATGCTGCGCGCGGTGCGCTTTGCTGCGGTCTGCGGTTGGAAAATCGAATCCGCGACATGGGAGGCGCTCTGCGCCGAAGCGCCCGCCCTCGGCTGCGTCAGCGCTGAACGCATCCGCACGGAGTTTGTTCGCATGCTCTGCGAATCGCCCGTGCCCTCCAAGGCGATGGACATGCTGCTGGCGAGCGGTCTGCTTAGGGAGTTTTTCCCCGAGGTTGTGCGTCTGAAAGGGTGCTTGCAGGACCCGCAGTGGCATCCCGAGGGCGATGTGTGGAACCACACCTGCAAAATGCTCGATCTTCAGCCCGCGCCGCGCGACCCGGAACTGGTCTGGTCCGTGCTCCTGCACGATATCGGCAAACCCGATGCGCTGCGCGTCGGTACGAAGCCGGACGGATCGCCCTGGTATCGCACGCCTGGCCATGCCGATATCGGGGCGGAGATGGCCCCTGGCATTCTTCGCCGTTTCAAAGAGAAGCGAGAGACCATCGACCGCGTGACGGCGGCGGTGCGTCATCATATGCAGTTTGTGGAACTGCCCCGTATGCGCACCACCACGGCGCGCAAGATGTTGGGACGCGACACCATGCCGCTGGAGCTGGAACTGCACCGCCTCGACTGCCTCTCCTCGCATGCCAAGCTCGACCTCTACACTCTCGCAAAGGAGACGATTGCCTCCTACGCAAATGAGCCTATCCTGCCGCCGGCCATCGTTACAGGAAAGCTACTCATTGGTCTCGGATGGAAGCCCGGTCCTGCGATGGGCAACCTGCTGAAAAAGCTGTACGAGCGTCAGCTCGAAGGTGAGGGACGGCTCGCGCTGTACACGTCGGTGTTCGATGTCGCCCCCTGCCGCAGCCGTTCCGGACGCACGAACGTAGCGTTCGAGATTTATCCTGGCGATACGTTTGAGCTGCGTCCGCTTTGGGATCGCCTCTGCAGCGAATCTGCGTGGAATGTGCTGCTGGTGGTCGGTCTGGGCGTGACTTGGACGGAGCCCTACAATCCTCAGCGTCGACTCTACCGACTGGTGGGGGATTGTGCGGGCAATGCCGAGCTGCCGGATCTTTCGGCTTACATCCGTTTGGGGTGCTGAGGCATGTACGCGCAGGTGGCCATCGAAAACGTTCCCGACCAGCTCTTTACCTATCTGATTCCCGAGGGCATGGCGGTGAAGACGGGGCAGCAGGTCACGGTGCCCTGGATGCGTATCCTGCGCAAAGGGTATGTGGTTTCCCTCAGCGAGATGTCCCCCTATCAACCCAAGCCGGAAACGAAGCCTGTGCAGGAAGACCTCTTCGGCGAGGCTCCAGCGGTCAAGGGTATCAAAAAAATCGCTGCGGCAGAGGATCCGCTGCCGTACTTCTCGGAAAATACGCTGAAGCTTTTGCGTTGGATGGCCTCCTATTATTCAGTCGGCTTCACGCTGGCGCTCCGAAGCGCCTTGCCGGCCCCCGTCCGCGAGGGCGGCGCACGTGCGCAGGAGCGTTATGTCGTGGCCCCGGTGGTGCCGTTGCCGCCCGGACTTCCCCCGCTGAATAAACGCCGCAAAGAGCTTTACGATGAAATTGTCCGTGTAGACGGCGGACGCATGGCCCAGGTCTGCGACGAACTCAAAACCTCGCCAGCCACCCTACGCCGATTGGCGGATCTCGGCTATATTACCTGTGAACGTCAGGTGCTGGCCCGCAATCCACTGGCAGGACGCCGCATCCTGCCGACCCGTCCGATGCCGTTGACACAGGAACAGGAACGCGCACTGGTCGCCATCCTAAAGTCGGATCGCCCCGTCCTGCTTTTCGGCGTCACTGGATCAGGCAAGACCGAGGTCTACATGCAGGCCATCGCCAAGGTCCTCGAAGAGGGACGCGATGCCATCGTGCTGGTGCCAGAAATCTCTTTGACGCCGCAGACGGTCAGCCGTTTTGCGGCCCGTTTTGGCAAAGTGGTGGCCGTGCTTCACAGTGCGCTGAGCGACGGCGAACGTCATGACGAGTGGCATCGCATCCGACGTGGCGAGGCGCGCGTGGTGGTCGGCCCCCGGTCCGCGGTGTTCGCCCCGGTACAGCATCTGGGACTGATGATTGTGGACGAAGAACACGACAGCGGTTACAAGCAAGATGAATCGCCCCGTTACTCCGCCCGCGATGTGGCGGTGGTGCGTGCGCAAATGGAACAGGCGCGCTGTGTGCTCGGATCGGCCACGCCGTCCCTCGAAAGTTGGCACAATGCCACAGAGCTCGAAAAGTATTTCCTCGTGCGCATGCCATCGCGTGTCGGCTCCAGCCAACTCCCAGGCGTAACCACCATCGATATGCGCGAGGTCGCCGAGCCTGGACAGCCCGTGCCGCTCTTCAGTCCGCAGCTCCTCGAAGCTATGCGAATCCGCCTCGCCCGCGGCGAACAGACCATCCTCTTCCTCAATCGACGCGGCTACGCGCCCACCGTCCAGTGCTCCAAATGTGGTTACACCTTTTCTTGCGAACACTGCTCCACCAAGCTGACCTATCACGAAAAGGACGACACCCTCCGCTGTCACCTTTGTGGCAGCTGGCGCCGTCCGCCCGCCCGATGCCCTGAATGCGGCGAAGGCATCTTTAAACATCTTGGGGCCGGCACCCAGCGCATCGAGGCCGTTTTGCACAAACTGATGCCCGCCGCGCGGGTCATCCGTATGGATGCCGATAGCACGTCGCGCCGCCACAGCCACGACGAACTTCTTTCCGCCTTCCGCGCGAAGGAGGCCGATGTCCTCCTCGGTACCCAAATGATTGCCAAAGGCCTCGACTTCCCCAATGTAACCCTCGTCGGCATACTGGCGGCAGACCGGTCGCTCAATATCGCCTATGACTTCCGCGCCGCAGAACGGACATTCCAGCTCATAGCCCAAGTCTCAGGACGTGCCGGACGCGGTGAGCTGCCAGGCGAAGTCTTTGTCCAGACATTCCAGCCAGAACATCCCGCCATCCAAGCCGCGGCCGAGTGCGACTTCGAGGGCTTTGCCCGCGGCGAACTCGCGGACCGTAAAGCCTGTGAACTGCCCCCTTATAAGAAACTCGCCTGCATCACCCTGTCGGGCGAAGATAGCACCCGCGTCGAATCGGCCGCAAAAAACATCGAGAAACGATTGAATACCTGGCCCGGACTCGATGTCTCACCTGCCGAACCCGCCCCGCTGGAGCGCAAGGAAGAACGTTGGCGCTGGCAAATCCTCGTCCGCGCCGATGCCTCCAAAAATATCGCAGCCGCCTGCGACCGCTTCATCCCCAAAGAGAAACGCATCACCAAAGACCTCCGCCTCATGATCGATATCGACGCCGTCTTTCTCTCTTAAGGGAGATGTGCGGGACGGTCCTGTTTTTGTTATACTGCCGACGTTGATGCGTTGTCCTCGGAGCTGCGGTAAAATCGCTGTGATATGCTGTTGGCAAACAGGACGGATGGCCGAACCGCAAAACTGGAGATGGCGAATATGGATACCGACACGGAGTCTGATACGAAAAAGAAGCCCGCAGCCAAGAAGCCTGCGGCCAAAAAGCCCGCGAAGAAGACGGCTGCCAAGGAGCCTGAGATTAAGAGGGCGTCGATCAGGATAACGTTGAAGAGGGACGACTCCAATGAACGGTATAAACGGATACAGGAACTCCAGAAGGAGGCGGAGTGCTGCACCGTTGAGGTAAAGCGTCGGAGGTTGATGGCTCAGCTATCCGAATTAATCGTTGAAGAGGTTCATGCAGAGGCTGAGGACGGCGATGTCACGAAGATGATTCAGCTGTCCAAATGGTATGCGACCGGATTTCTTGTCGACAAGGATTCCAAAGAGGCTGATGAATGGATGAGTCGGGCGGTGACGGCGGGGGCCACGTTGGAAGAGATGATGGACGATTCATGTGTTCCCGATTTCCTTAAGGAGGGCAATGGGGATGATGACGGCGATATCGAGGACGATTTTCCGCATCCTTTTACCCAACGTATCACCGTCGATGAGATGGACGACGGCTATGATGACGAGGAGGATTTTCCCGAGGACTTGTTTGACGACCCCGAGACGGCCACGCCGGAGGCGATTGAGGCCAATGCCCGGACGATTTTGGATGCCGTCCAGGTGCGCTGTGACTCCGATGATATGGAAGAGCAGGAAGGGGATCGTCTGATGGCTTTCCGTCTGCGCCGTCTGGCAAAGGTTCCGGCCTATGCCGCCGAGGCACTGGCGGGACTGTCCTATTGTTATGCGGGCGGATACGGTGTTCGCGAGGTCTCCGGTAGCAATATGTTCCGTTGCCTCACCCAGTCTGCCGAGCAGGGATTTGTCGGTGCGATGGTTTCCCTGTCGGAGATGTACGAAGTGGGTGATTTCGTCGAAGTATCCCCCGAAAAATCTGTCGAATGGGCCGAAAAAGCCGCAGCGACCGGTAAGGTTGAGGGGCTTCTTCGTTTGGTCCATGTCTATATGGATGGTGATCTTGTTGATGTGAATCCGACCAAGGCCTTTCGTCTTCTCAAAACCGCTGTCAAGACAGGCCACCCCGCGGCCCAAATGCTGTTGGGCGTTCATTTTCTTTACGGTCTTGGAACGAAGCCCGATCGTGCAAAAGGGCTGCGCTTTCTGAAACGTGCCGCCGAATCTGGTGATTCGACGGCGAAGGATTATTATTGTAAGGCTAAAGCTGGCATCGAGATTATGTTCTGATTCGCTACCGACCATGGGGTAGATGAACGCATTGCAAAACAGAAGTCGAAGGATATGAGTACCGTAAAGAAGCCTGCGGGTAAGCAGACGATGAAGGATGTGAAACGCTGAAGGTGAAAGCGTCTGGGGATCGTTTCAATCGGATTATGGAGCTTCAGAAATAGTCGGATCGCTGTCTCAGTGAAGAAAAACGTCAGATGCTGATGAATCAGGCGGGACGTCTGATTACTGAAGAGGTTTGCGAAAATGCCGAGGCCAGTGATGTTGGATACGCTGGGTGTCTCGGAGCGCCCGTGCGCGTCCCCTGCCTCTATATGCTATAATGGCGGACGTTATGGCATTGATTACTCTCAAACATGTGACCGTGGGCTTCGGGAATGCCCCGGTGCTGGAAGATATTTCCCTTTCTGTAGAACCTGGTGCCCGCGCTTGCGTTACTGGACGCAATGGCGAAGGTAAATCGACGCTTCTTAAGGTGCTGGCAGGCATTTTGGAACCCGATCGTGGTGAAATCCTGAAGGATGCGTCCGTGCGCGTGGCCTATTTGCCGCAGGATGTGCCAGAAGACCGTCTTGGTACCGTTGGCGAAATTTTGCATGCTGCGGTGGCCGATGAGGCCCGCAGTCATATCGCCGATGCGCTTTGCTCGCAGCTGGGACTCGATGCGGACCGCGCATTCAACGCGCTGTCTGGTGGATTGCGCCGTCGTGTGCTGCTTGGTTGTGCTCTTGCAAAAGAGCCTCATCTGTTGCTGCTTGACGAACCAACCAACCACCTGGATGTCGATTCTATTCGCTGGCTCGAGAAGTTCCTGCAGAACGCAACCTTCGCCTGCCTCTTTGTGACGCACGACCGTGCATTTTTGCGCGCCGTGTCCAAATCGGTTTTTGATCTCGATCGTGGCATCCTCTCTGGTTGGGACTGCGATTACCGTACCTTCTTGCAGCGTAAGGCGGATTTGCTTGCCGACGAGGCTGTGTATTGGGAGCGTAAATCCAAAAAGCTGTCTGAAGAGGAAGCCTGGCTTCGTCGTGGCGTGAAGGCGCGTACCTGTCGCAATGAAGGTCGTGTCGCAGCCCTAATGAAGCTGCGCCAGGAGTTCGCAGGCCGACGCTCGCAGACAGGGACCGCTTCGCTGAATCTCGGTAATGCCGAGCGCACGGGCGATTTGGTTTATCGTTGCGAAAACGTGACCTTCGGCTATAATCCTGAAAAACCGGTACTGAAGGATGTGTCCCTACGCATCCTACGTGGTGAACGCATTGGCATTTTGGGCGAAAATGGTGCGGGGAAGTCTACGCTCCTGCATCTGATGCTGGGGCAACTGACACCGCAGTCTGGCACGCAGACCATTGGATCGCGCGTGCAGCCTGCCTTCTTTGATCAGCTGCGCTCGGCACTCAATCCTGATGCCACCGTCGCCGAAAATGTCGCGGAGGGTAAGGAGTATGTCGTTGTCAATGGCATCCGCAAGCATATCTTCGGCTATTTGGGTGATTTTCTCTTTACGCCAGAACGTGCCCGCACCCCTGTTCGTGCGCTCTCCGGCGGCGAACGTGCGCGTCTGCTTCTGGCACGGCTCTTCCTGAATCCTGGGAACCTGCTGGTGATGGACGAGCCGACGAATGATTTGGATGTCGAAACGCTTGAACTTCTCGAAGAGGAACTGGCCAATTATAAAGGCACCCTGTTGCTCGTGTCGCACGATCGTGATTTCATCGACCACGTGGTGACCTCTGTGCTTACGGTTGAGAATGGTACCGTAACCTCCTGGCCCGGCGGATATACCGATTGGCAGACCGCTGTCGAACGTCAGCGCGCCGCCGCCGCATCAACAGAGAGCTCCGACGCGAAAAAGCAAAATAACACGCAGCCCAAGCGCGACCACTCCGCAACACGCCTTTCTTATAAGGAACAGCAGCTCCTGAAAACCCTCCCCGGAAAAATCGACGAACTGGAGAAAAAAGTCGCTGATCTGAATGCGGCACTGACTCAACCCGATGCCGATTATGCCGCGCTTTCTGCTGAATTGGCTGATACGCAGGCCGCGCTGGACGAGGCTGTCGAACAGTATTTCGAGGTGGAAGAACGCGCGGAAGCACTCGCAAAGTAAAACTTTCCCCACGCGGCCTCCGCAGCCGCTGAATGAAACGGATGCCGTAACGGGTGTCCGTTTTATTTTTATTTAATCTATACGGCTGCAGTATGTTGAGGTGATTTATTTTCAGGGTGTCCATCCCTGGTGTCCGGCCATCGGCGAGGCTGGTCCGTCCCGAAGAACACGGTTTTCCAGGGACGGATAGGGGGAGCTTTTGCGAAAAAAATGGAAAAACAAAAAACATGCTTGACCCCTGCGGGGGCATATGCTACTGTATGGGTACTTTTGGCTGTGGTATGCACATCCTACGGAGGGGTGGCCGAGTGGCCGAAGGCAACGGTTTGCTAAATCGTCGTGCTCTTCACAGGGCACCGGGGGTTCGAATCCCCCCCCCTCCGCCATTTTAAATACACAGTTTTATAAAAAATGACTCGCCCCGTCAAACGCTTCTTGCGTATGATGGGGCGGCTTGCTATTATATGTAGTGAAATTTGTTGCCAGATTCCGGAACAAAGGAGCTGTTATGATGCGTTATGGAATGTTGATTGCAACGCTGGGCCTGATGCTCGGCGTCGGTACCGCCTATGCCCAGGATGACGGATTCGGTGATTTCGCCGATACTGCCGCACCTGCCGCTTCCGCCGAAAACGCGACCGCCGAAGACGGCTCCTCGGAGTCGAAGGCCATCCGGTTCGAGCCTATGGTCTATGTTTCCAATCTGTCTGGTGTCGAAGCTGGCAAGCCCGATTCCTTCTTTACCGTCCTGGATCGCGAGGGACGCAAGTTCTCTGGCAGCCCTTACAAGGCCTATCCTTATTCCAGCACCTTTGAACTTTCCCGTGGTGCCGTTATCCGCCTGCAGTTTGCTCCGATGACATACGGCACTGTGCGTGGCCCCGCATGTATCAAATTCGGCCATGAAGGCAACGATTGGCGCAAAGTTTCCATGACGCTGTCCCGCGGCGATCTCAAGCTTGCTGTTGACACCAAGGCCAAGGAGGGGCAGTTTACGCTGATTACCCCTATTGGCAGCTTCACTTCGCTTGCTGGTATGTTCCGTGTTCACGTGGGGGATATTGCGGATGGTAAAATCTCGGATGACGATTTTGGCTTCCGCGTGCTTTCTGGCAAGGCTGGCTTCTCTGGCCTTCATTACAGCATGCCTGAGCTGAATACTGCCAATCAGTTTGTCTCCGCCGAAGGTAAACATGGTGACGATTCCCGCATGACTGGCAAGGTCGGTGAGATGAAGGTGCGGTTCCCCTCTGCCGATAAGGCCAAGCCCGTCGAACTCGCCCTCTCCCCGGGGGCTGTCGTGAAAATCGGTCGCGAAAAAGCCCCCTATTCCGACAATTGGGTTGTCTCCGTTCTTGCACTTTATGCCAATGGCGAGGCAATGAACTACTTCTGCTTCGTTGATAACCGCGAGGGGCGCTCTTTCCACACCGGCGAACTGATTGCCGAACTTCTCCCCGAAGAAAAGCCTGAAGAAGATGCGGAAGATGTGGCCGATGCCGATGCGCTGGACAGCGCACCCGCAGCTGTCGGTGGTGCCGCCTCTGGTGATGGTGCCTTCGAGGATTTTGGCGATTTTGGCGAGTTCTGAGTCCCGCTTCACTAAAGTGATTTTCCCGGAGGCCATGACGGTCTCCGGTATGTTTAACAAATAAAGAAACGTTTACGGATATGTTTATCTATCATTTCTCCCGTCTGATTAAAAGTAAACTTCTTTGGGGCTTTTTGGCCCTGCTGATGGTGTTCGCCTTTGTGGTGATGGATTCCTGCTCTGGCGCGGACATCGCCTCTAACGCATCCGGATATATTGACGGGGAAGGCGTTGACGGCAAGGTTGCTGCGGATGCCTCTCAGACCGCGACGATGCTCAATGGCCCGGCTGCTTACTATCTGCCCATGCAGGCCCGTATCTTCGGTGCCGCCGTTCGTGATGTCGATCGTTCCGATGACTGGAGCGCCCGCGCCCGCCAGAACTGGAAAATTATCGCTGCCCGCACCGTTGCCGACCGCAACGGACTCTGCGCTGGCGAACGCGCCGGTGTCGCCGTGCTCGAACGCACCTTCGTTGACCAGAACGGTGTCTTCAATCCCTCCTTCTATCGCAACTTCCTTGCACAGAATAACTACGCGGATGCCTCCTCGAAGCTCTTTGAAAAGACCTTTTCTAATGTCTGGCTACCCGCGCAGGTCATGACCGCGACCGTGATGAACTCCGTCGGCTGGGTCTCTCCCATGGAGCTCGACTTCGTGCTCAATGCTGGCTACGACACCACCACCGCCTACGCCGCCACCCTGCCCAATCAGTCCGACCTCGCCAAAATCGATGTCACTGATGCTCAGCTGAAGAACTGGTACGATACTCACACCAAAGAATACAAGGTCCCCGAAGCCCGCACAATCGCTTATGTCGAAGTTCCCCTCAAGGGCTTCGCCGATAAGGTGAAGGTCGAAGACTTCGATGCCATGCAGTATCACGAAGACCATCCCGAAGAGTTCCGCGGCACTGGCACTAATGCCACCAAGACCCTGCCCTTCGAAGAAGTCAAGGATAAGGCCATCGCCGCCGTCCGCAATGCCAAGGCCCTCGAACAGGCCATGATCTTCGCCAATGAAACCCTCGTGCCTCAGGTCGTCACCTCCTCCCTCGAGAAGGTTGCTAAGCCTTACGGTGCAGTGAACACCTTTGAAGCTCGCCAGGACCGTCCCTTTGGCCTCCAGAAGGCCTCCGATGTGGTTGCCGCCGCGTTTGAAATGGATCTCGAAGAGACTCCCGTCAATGCTGTGGCCGGCACGGACCGCGTCTACCTCTTCCGCCTCACCAAGGTGACCCCTGAACACATCGCCCCGCTCGCCGAAGTGCGCAACCGCGTGCTTGCCTCCGTCCGTCGCGATATGCTCTCCAAGCGTCTGAAAGCCAACGGTCAGGCACTCCGCGACCTGCTCACCAAGAAGCTGGCCGCCGAATCCGATTTCGCCAAGGCCGTGGCTGCCTGCAAGACCGAAGGCCTCACCGCTTCCACCGCGATGACCTTCGTCGTCAACGATGCCGCCACACTGGACATCTCCAATCGCACCGAAATCATCCAGGCTGCCTCTCAGCTGGGGGTCAAGGGGCTGTCTGACCCCATTGTAATGCCGGATGACACACTTCTTCTGGTCTATGTGGCCGACCGTAAGCCCGGTGATCCGCTCGCCAAGACCACGGCGAAGTCCAATGTTGCCGAAAGCCTTAGCTTCGCATCGTCCCTCCGTATGACCACCGATTGGCTCAATTGGAACCTCGACCGCAATCCGCCTACCACGGATGCCGCTGGCGAAATTCCCCTCCTTCGCGAGGATGCCATCGAAGAATAACAGCGTGCAGCCCCGCTGCCCTGTTTTCAGGAGTCCGTAGATATACCCCTACAAACGCCTAGGCCGCCTTCGGGCGGCCTTTCTTTTTCCGCTTTCCAGTAAAAGCCCCGCTTTGAGCAGGTACCGCTCCCGCAGCACCCCTGCAATGGCGGCTCCTCCACGTTCTGTGCGGGGCTTCTGTTCACGCCCCGTGCCACCCTCTCTGCTCCGCCACGGCTCCATTCTAAAAAGCCTTGTGGGCGAAGCCCTCCCGAAACTGTTCACGGTTCACTGCTCCCAGTCTTCCTGCGACTTTTCTTTGTCTGGCCTGATTCATCCTTGTGGCAGGGGTTGGTTTTTTGTTACAATAACAGCGTTATGCGAGTGTTGTATGTATTTATCGACGGCGTTGGCTATGCGCCCCCCGGAGAGACGAACCCTGTCTGTCCGGTGGTTTGCCCCACGCTGTGCCGTCTGATGGCATCAGCAGTGCGCCTAGACGCCTGCCTCGATGTCCCCGGTCTTCCGCAGTCGGCGACCGGTCAGGCAACGCTTTACACGGGGGTGAATGCCTCCAAGGTGATGGGTCGCCACAAGGAAGGCTTCCCCGGCCCCACCATCGTAAAACTGTTGCAGGAAGATAACATCTTCAAGGTGTTGACCCGCCGCGGCATGAAGGTCTGCTTCGCGGATGCCTATTTTGCCGATGCGGCCGACGAGTTGGCGGCGCGCCGGTTTAAGAGCGTGACCACGATTATGTCGCTGACCGAACCCGATACGCTGCGCTTTCAGAAGGATATGCTGGCGGGCAGGGCGGTGCTTCACGATTTGACGCGCAAGGCCATCGTTCCCAAAGGGTACATCGGTCCGCTGATTACGCCTGAGACCTCGGCTGAGCAGCTGCTGTCCATCGCCGCCGAGAACGATTTCACGCTCTTTGAGTACTTCCTCACCGACGTGGCCGGCCACTCGCAGGATTACGGGCGTGCCTCGGAGGTGCTGCGTTCGCTCGACGCGTTTCTGTCGACGCTCATGGACGGTCTCGACAGCGATACGCTCTTTCTGCTGACATCCGACCACGGCAATATCGAAAATCTCGGTACCCGTGGCCATACTTTTAACCCTGTGCCTCTGGCAACCATCGGCCCGCATGCGGAAGAGGTGCGTGCGGGGGCAGCGTCGCTGATGGACGTGATGCCCAATCTGCTGAAGGTAATGTGACGCTTTTAATAACGGAGCCCCAAAGACAAATGTACCGATTTATTATGATGACCGTGCTTGGTGCGTTGCTGCCGGCAGTGATGACTGCCGCACAGCTAACCGTCAATGCCCCTGCGCTGAAGGACATCTTTTCGAATGATGCCATCCTGCCTGTCGTCGGCGCAGATCCCTTGGCCTTCTCCGAGACGATGATTGTGCGCACGTCTGCAACCTTTACGTTGCCCACGCAGACACCAGACTTCGCCGCCGTGCGCGGCGACAAACTTGCCGTGGCGGCCGATATAGACGGCACCGTGCTGGTGGCCGATGCTACTGGTTGGATCAAATCCTCCGTCAAGGTGGCGGACGGCGAGACTGTGGCTATTGAGGCCATCGGCAGAACAACTGCGGACAGCAAACTACAGTTTGACGTGAAGCTTACCCGCTCCGGGCAGGCTCCCGAGACCGTGCAGGTAACCTCGCCAGCTTCCAATGCTGCCACCTCTGCCGTCACCGAAATGGTCTTCTCTGGCATGGGGTCCGCAACGGATATCTCTGTTGCGCAGGTCAAGACAGGGATTCTGCCCGCACCCGAAGGTGGATACCAGGATCCTGCGCAGGTCGATAAGTATGTGGCCTGGGCCAACGATGCGAACAAGGGCAAAAAGATGGCTGATGCCAGCGAGGAAGCGCAGCAGAATGCCTTTGCCATGAATGTCGGCGGTACACCGAAGCTTGAAATCACGGCGGTCGATACGGCCAAGAAGACCATCACTGTACACGGTGCTTATGTGCCGAAGTCTGGCGAAACGCTTGATGCGCCGTTGGATAAGATTAACGGGACGCTGTATCTCACCTATTCCGACAGTCTGAGTGGCATGGTTCATGTGACGGATCAGGCGGTGACGGTAGCTGCGGACGGCGACCTGACCGTGACACTTCCCAAGGGGGCGGTCTTTGTGAAGGCGACCGTCTCGCTGGTGAAGCCGCCAGCCACCTTGACAAAATGACCTGAAAAGTTATACACTTTTATCGTATTTTTGACCTCTTTAACCCTTACTCAGAAAGAGTCCGGATTCATGGAAGACAACAAGAACAGCGCGTACGCCAAAGCCGGCGTGGATATTGACAAGAAAATGGGCGGCATCGAGATCATCAAGAAGATGGTCAAGACGACCGTGACCCCCGGTGTTGTCGGCGGTATCGGCAGCTTCGGAGGCCTCTTCAAGAGCCCTGGCGAAGATACGCTCCTCGTCGCTTCCGCGGACGGCGTCGGCACCAAGCTCAAAGTCGCCGTCATGGCCAACAAGCATGACACCGTCGGTCAGGATATCGTTAACCATTGCGTGAACGACATCCTCGTTCAGGGTGCCACCCCCCTCTTCTTCATGGACTATGTCGGCTCCGCCGTCTTTGATACCGATATCTTCTCGGCCGTCATCTCTGGCCTCTGCAAGGCCTGTGCCGAAAATCAGTGCGCCCTCCTCGGCGGCGAAACTGCTGAAATGCCTGGCCTCTATCCTGTCGGCGAATACGACCTCGTTGGCACCATCGTCGGCCAGGTCAAGCGGGATAAGGTCATCACTGGCGAAAAGATTAAAGTCGGCGACGTCCTCATCGGTCTTCCCTCCGAAGGTCTCCAGACCAACGGCTTCTCCCTGGCCCGCAAGGTCATCTTCGAAGATGAAGGTCTCAAGCCCGAAGATCTCCTTCCTGGCACGGATATGACCTGCGCTGATGCGCTTCTCGCCGTGCACAAGAGCTTCCTCAAGCCCGTCACCAATGTGATGGACAAGGGCATTGACATTCACGGTATGGCCCACATCACCGGCGGCGGCTTCTACGACAATATCCCCCGCGTGCTCCCTAAGACGGTCGATGTCACCATCGACTCTGCTGCCTGGGAAGTGCCGCAGGTCTTTAAGTTTATCTGCGAAAAGGGCGGCGTTGCCAAGGTTGAAGCTTACCGCGTCTTTAATATGGGTATCGGCTTCATCCTCATGGTCGATCCCGCCGACGTGGGTGCTACCCTGGCTGCCCTCGAAGAAGCGGGTGAAAAGCCCGTCGTTATCGGTGGTGTCAATCCTGGACACAAGGTCGTCCACGTGCTCTAATCCTGCACCGTGTATGGTATATCACGAAAAAGCTCCCGCGAGGGAGCTTTTTTTGTTTGGGATACCAGCGTTGGGCCTCTGAACATAGCCCCCCCGAATAGACGCGCTTGGTCGCGGTCGCAGTTCGCCATGTCTTGCGTAAGATATTTTTGGGTTCCCTGTGAGGTCGCTGACAGCGCAGCGGTTTCGGGAAAATAAAGACGGTTACGTGTTTATCCATCGAGAGCGCATTCATTTGTACGCGGTTATTTTTTCGATAAAATGAGAGCGTTTTGCGGATGAAGACTCTGTTACTATAGTTGTGAAGTGTAGCAATTAGATGGAGCTTGTTTTATGATGACCGTTAAAACTGTTTCGACGGGGCTTCTCGGGGCACTGTTTGCTTTACCTGTCATAGCTTCAGTCAACGCCCGGTATGTGGTCGTTGACATCCCCAAACCTGCTGCAACGCTGTCGCTTGCGGAGGTTCAGGTCTTTTCCAACGGCAAAAATGTTGCGCTGACGGGAAAAGCCATACAGACGGCCACCAAATATGACGGTGTTGCCTCGCGTGCCATTGACGGAAAGACGGATGCTAACTTCCGTTCGGGCACCATTACCCACACCCCCGAAAATCAGCCCAATCCGACTTGGGAACTTGATCTCGGGAGTGAGATGCCGATTGACACGGTGACGGTCTGGAGCCGCGGCGAAGGGTTTACGGGGCGTTTGGACGGCTTTCGCGTGACGCTGGCCGACCGTTCCCGCACCGTGCGCTGGGATGCCACGCGTGCTAAAGCCGAACTGTCCAACACCTTTAAGATTGGTGAGGCCAAGAGCAGTCGCGCGCATACGCAGCTGCCCACCTTTGCGCAGCTGCGGTCGCTCACCCGGGTGACTTCCAATCTGAAGCGCATCAATCCCGAGGCACTCAGTGCCGCCCTTACAGCCTATGCAGACCTCTATCCCGAGCGTTATCCTGATGCGGATACCTTGCAGAAGCAGATTACTGCCGTTGCTGCGACCGTAAAGGCTGGCAAGGCGACCATGGAAACGGCCAAGACCTTTCGCGACCTGCAGAAGAAGGTCTTGCTCCGCCATCCCGCCGTTGACTTCAAGGAACTCCTTTTCGTGCAGCGCAAGGGCAAATCAGGTCTCTTCTCTAACTGGACTGGCAACTCCGGTAACCAGGGCCACACCAACTGGACCCTGCGTGGCTATAACAACGACATCATGCGCGGCCCTCTCTGTCAGGATGATGCCAAGGACGGCAAGGCCAAGTCTCTGCGCCACTCCCGCGCCTTTCTCGGTGACCTCTGCCTTGACTGGGATGCCAAGAAGCTCCTTGTCTCCTCCGGCGAAGAGAAGTCTGGTCCCTGGGGCCTCTACGAGATGAATCTTGAGAGCGGCGCCTGGACGAAAGCCTTCGAAGACCCGAATCCGAAAGTTGACTACTACGACGGCTGCTACCTTCCCGATGGACGCATCATCTCTGTGGCCTCCATTGGCTTTCATGGCGTGCCCTGCGTCGGCGGCAAGGACTTCGTCGGCAACCTGCACCTGATTTCAGCCGACCGCAAGACCTCGCGTCGTCTGACATTCGACCAGGACAATAACTGGAATCCCGAGGTCTATCCCAACGGCCGTGTCGTCTTCCTTCGCTGGGAATACACCGACTCTGCCCACTATTTCTCCCGTGTGATGATGACCATGAACCCCGACGGTTCCGACCAGCAGGAGTTCTACGGTTCCAATAGCTACTGGCCCAACTCCCTTTTCTTTCAGCAGCACATCCCCGGCAGCTCCACCAAGTTTGTCGGTATCGTCTCTGGTCACCACGGCGAAGCGCGCAAGGGCGAACTCGTGAAGTTTGATGTCTCCAAGGGCCGTATCGAAACCCAGGGCGCCGTCCATAAATTCCCCTTCCGTGGCAAACCCATCGAAAATGTCACCAAAGACCAGCTGGTCTCTGGCAAACCCCACTACTTCCTGCATCCTCGTCCGCTCAGCGAGGACCTCGTCCTTGTCTCCATGCAGTACCGTGGCGAGAAGTTTAAAATCGTCCTGGTTGATACCTATGACAACGTCCTCACCCTCTGGGAAGGCGAAAACGGTGCCGATCTCTACGAGCCCATCCCCCTGAAGGCGCAGAAGAGGCCCGCTTACCGTCCCGATATGGTCAACTTGCAGAAGAAGACCTGCAACGTCTATATGTCCAATGTCTACCGCGGACAGAAGACCCTCGAGGGCGTACCCAAGGGCACCGTGAAGAAACTCCGTGTGTGGCACTACATCTACGCGCCCCGCATGGCTGGCGGCCACTACGCCATCGGCATGGAAGGCCCGTGGGATGTTCGCGTCCTTCACGGTACCGTGGATGTGGAAGAAGACGGCTCCTGCATGTTTGAATTCCCCGCCAATACCCCGCTTGCCGTTCAGCCCATTGACGAAAATGGCCACGCCCTGCAGATGATGCGCAGCTGGCTCGTTGGCATGCCTGGCGAAACCATTTCCTGCATCGGCTGCCACGAAAACCAGAACGCCGCCGCCCCCTCTGGTCAGGTCACCGCAGCCTCCCGCCGCGCCCCCCAGAAGGTTCAGCCTTGGTACGGCCCCGTGCGTGGCTGGGGCTTCGATCGTGAGGTTCAGCCCGTGCTCGATCGCAAGTGCGCAGGCTGCCACAATGGGAGGAATCCTGCCAAAAACGCCATGGGCCAGTCCATGCCTGCCTTCGTCTACAAGCCGCATCAGTGGAGCGGCTTCTCGCAATCCTACATCGATCTGCACCCCTACGTCCGCCGCAACGGCCCCGAGGGCGACTACCATGTGCTCACCCCGCTCGAATTCCACGCCTCGACCTCTGAGCTCTTCCAGATGTTGAAGAAGGGTCACCACGGCGTGAAGCTGACGAAGGAAGAATGGGACCGTCTGGGCACTTGGATCGATCTCAACGTCCCCTACTTCGGCACCTGGACCGAACGCGGCGTCAATCAGGACACCCTGCGCGAACGTCAGGCATATGCCAAGCGCACCGCCTACACCGATTTCGATCCCGAAATCGTCCTTAATCCCTACAAGCCCGGCTCCGTGACGTTCGAGGCTCCCAAGGCTGCCCCGAAGGCCACTCCCGCTCCCGCATTGGTCGGCTGGCCCTTCGACGGCGCCAAGGCCCGTTCTGGTAAGACGCTTGAACTCGATGTCGGCGGCGGCCATAAGATTGTCGCGGCCGAAATCCCCGCCGGAGCCTTCATCATGGGCTCCAATGCGGAAACCCCCGCTGAAATGCCCGCCCACTGCGCCTTTGTGGCCAAGCCCTTCTATATGGGTACTACCGAAGTCACCATGGGCATGATGCAGCAGTTTGAGGCTGACTTTGAAAACGGTGTCTACGACAAGCACTACAAGGATCAGGTCAATCGCGGTTACTTCGTGAACGGCGACAGGCTCCCCGCCATCCGTGTCAGCTACGATAAGGCCGTCGCCTTCTGTAAATGGCTTTCGGCGAAGACTGGACGCAATGTCCGCCTCCCCACCGAAACCGAATGGGAATACGCCTGCCGCGCCGGTACCGATACCGCCCTGAACTACGGGGACGTCAACGCCGACTTCGGTAAGCAGGCCAACCTCGCCGATATCACCATGAAGCAGCTCGCCGTTCGTGGTGTTGATCCCAAGCCCATCCGCAATCCGGACAAGTACTGGGATTACGAACTGAAGGACACCCGCAGCAATGACGGCGTGCTTCATCTCGCGAACGTTGGCTCCTATGCCCCCAACGCCTTCGGTCTGTACGACATGCACGGCAACGTCGCCGAATGGACCGCCTCGCCCTTCACCGCCTATCCCGGCGGTCCAGGCTCCGAAGCCTTCAATCCTGCGAAGAAGGTTGTTCGCGGCGGCAGCTGGCATGACCGTCCAATCCGCGCCACCTCGTCCTGGCGCTGGGCCTATCCCGCCTGGATGCGCCCCTACAATGTCGGTTTCCGCGTTGTCATCGAAGAATAAGCGCTCCTCACCATCTCCAAAAAGCCTCGAAGACTCTGTGCTGCGGAAGGCTCCCCTGGGAAGGCGAATGCGGGGATTTTCATCATGGGTTCCCAGCTTTAATGGGAATGCCAGGGAGATTTATCGGATAGCCTGGTCGAGATAGCAGGTGAAGCCTGCGCGAAGCCCCAGATGCCGTGCCCGCAAGCTCCACGAGCTCCTGCGAATCCTGAGTACTGATATCCGCAGAAACGGCCTCGCTGGAGAATTGCAAGTAAAATGCAACAGATGTGTACGCTTTGGCATTAAATCATAA
>SAMEA104404097__coassemble_610_pt1 | contig 34434 bp, 30 predicted proteins | sample SAMEA104404097__metabat2_high_PE_096 | metagenome-assembled genome bin SAMEA104404097 (sample SAMEA104404097) | Balaenoptera acutorostrata | reverse complement strand
GCAAATACGCCGCCCCGCATCTCGGTAAAGGCATTCCCGTGTTTGCCATTGGGCTAGTCTTCGATCCCGTCGAGCACACCCTACGCGACACCGCATGGAAGCAGCTGTCGCCGCAATAACACCATGCGCGCCTGAAGGGGGCTCCTAAAAAGGCTCCGCCCTCAGAAGTCAGAGAAGTGCCTGCAGACCTATCGGAGCGCCCCTGGGCTTTCGTTGTGCGCTTACTGGCCGACTGCTTCCGCCGTTTTGTGAGCAAAGAGCTTTCGCCCTCCAAAAAGAGCAGCGTGGCGGTAGCCCCATAGCCTCACTTGGTAAGGCGGTCGTACGCGGCATTAATAGCGGCCATGCGCTCGGTAGCATCCTTCATCATGCTTTCGGGAAGGCCCTGGGCCTGAAGGCGGTCAGGGTGAAGTTCTTTCACCTTGGCGCGGTAGGCTTTTTTGATTTCTTCGTCTGTGGCGTTCGGCTTCAGTCCGAGCAGGGCGAGGTCATCGGCACGGGATGGGCCGGATGGAGCTCGGTAGCCACTGGAGCTGCCAGACGAGGAGGAGGCTCCTCCACCGAAGCCGCCAAAGCCACCGAAGCCGCCAAAGCCACCGAAGCCACCGAAGCCACCAGAGAGCGTTTGACCGGTCATGCGCAGGAAGATTTGTTCGGCCGTGAGACGCGAGATACCGAAGATTTGCGCGGCACGGATGAGCATATTGCGATTACCCGATGTGATAACGCGGTCCGCCGTGGCAACTCGAATCATGAACTGGAATGTCAGAATCCGGACTTCACTGTTATAGCCATTGCGCGCAAACGCGTGAGCCGCAGCCTCGAAATCCAAGATATTGTTTTTACTGGCATTAAAAATTCGCTGCGCGTAATCACACTGTACCGGCGAGAGTTTTAGCTCTTGAAAGATGCGCACAACATGGTCGATTTCTCGTTCGGAAACGCGTCCATCGCTTTTGGCAATTTTGGCCAGGAGCGGCATCAATAGACGCAGATACTCTGGCAGCAGCTCCTCGCCGCGTTCGTGTTGGCTGGCACCCGAGCTGCTGCCATTTCCTCCGCGCAGAACACTGGATAGGTTATCCCATAGCGCACGGAAGAGCCAGAAGAAGAAGAAAAATGAAAGAATATTCCAGAGACAGCCCATAGGTCAGAAAATAGTAAATAGTGAAGGCGTGTTACGCCGATAAAAAAAAATGACAGATAAAGGATAAATGATTTCGAATAGGCCTAGGAACCTGTAGGGGTATATCCACGGGCTGCAAAAAGCGCCTTAAACGTGCATAACCTTCGGCTTTTTCAGTCATGCCGAGGCCACTGCGCTCTGGACCTACGCGTCGGCGGCGCCCAGACGCTGCTGCATATCTGCTGCTGCGAGGGCATCCAGAAGCGGGGTCAATTCGCCTTCCATGACACGGTCAAGGGAGTAAAGGGTGAGGCCGATACGGTGATCGGTGAGACGGTTTTGGGGGAAGTTGTAGGTGCGGATGCGCTGGGAGCGGTCACCGCTGCCGCGCAGGGTCATGCGTGTGGCACCGGCAGCGGCCTCGGCTTCGCTGCGCTGTTTATCGAGAATACGCGACTTCAGTACTGCGAGCGCCTTTTCTTTATTGCGATGCTGGCTACGCTCATCCTGGCACTGCGCCACGAGTCCGGTGGGTAAATGGGTAATGCGGATGGCCGAATAGGTGGTATTGACCCCCTGCCCGCCGTGACCGCCAGCACAGAAGATATCAATACGGAGGTCGGAATCGGGAATATCGATATCATCCTCGGCCTCGTCCGCCTCAGGCAATACAATCACGGTAGCCGCAGAGGTGTGGATGCGACCTTGGGTTTCCGTCACGGGAATACGCTGCACGCGGTGGCCGCCGCTCTCGAAACGGAAACGGCCGTATGGCTGTTCGCCGCCACTGACCGTGAAAATAATTTCGCGGTAGCCGCCCAACTCACCAGGCGAGGAGTCCATCACCGAAATCTTGTAGCCATTGGTCTCGCACCAACGGGCGTACATACGGAAGAGGTCACCGGCAAAGAGTCCAGCCTCGTCACCCCCAGTGCCAGCACGAACTTCGAACATCGCATTGCGGTCATCAAGCGGATCGGCGGGCAATAGGGCGCGAAGGAGTTTTTCTTCGAGTTCCGGCAGTGCCGCGTCGGCACGCTGGATTTCTTCCTGCGCCAATTCGACCATTTCAGGGTCTTCTAGCATTTCCTCGGCACTGCTTTTGGCATCCAGAGCCCCGAAGTAAGCCTCTGCAGCGGCATCGATGCGTTTTAGCCGTGCATGCGTACGCAGCACCTCGCGGTAGCGAATGCGGTCGGAGGTGACGGCGGGATCGGATAGCTGCGCCTCTGTTTCAGGAAGAGCCGACAGTGCGGAAATAACAGCAGTACGGTCAATCATTTAAGGTAGGGGAGATAACAGATGAAAAATAACCAATAACAACTTACAGTTATTGTGCGGGTCCGCGCCCACATTCCCATGCGCCTTGCGCGGGGAACAAAAAAGCCGGCTGGATGCAATGCACCGACCGGCTTTTTCGAGGAAAACGCTATGCGCTTACTTAGCGGACTTCTTGCCGTAGCGCTGCATGAACTTGTCGATGCGGCCTTCGGTATCCATCACGGTCTGCTTGCCCGTGTAGTAAGGATGGCAGGCAGAGCAAACGTTGCAGGTCATTGCCTTCACCGTCGAACGGGTGTGGATGACGTTGCCGCACGCGCAGGTGATGGTGGCGTCTTCGTACTTGGGATGAATGTTCTTCTTCATGACTTGTAAAGCCTTTCTACCTCAAAAAAGTCCTATTAGAATACCACATCAACACCGATGCGTCAATTGTTTTTTTCGTTCGCCGAAAGGTTTGTGACAGCGAAAGCGGCCCTGGGAGCCTGTAGGGATATAGGTGCGAAAGGCGAAAAAAGTGAAAGAAATGGGCAAAACGAGGATTTTGAAGGCGTGCAGTGGCCTCTGCATAACTGAAAAAGCCGAAGTTTATGCACGTTTAAGGCGCTTTTTGCAGCCCGTAGATATACCCCTACGGGCTCCGAGTGGGCCTGTCAGGGTTCGAGGGGTGCCGACGGCAGTCCAGACGGCATACCGATGAGGGCAATCCCCCAACGTTCGGCCAGTTCGCGGATACGCGGCGGGTCAATCATGATTAGCCGTCCAGCCTGAAAGGCGACAGCGGAAATGCCCTTGGCTCTACAGAGCTTCAGGGTATGCTCACCGAAGACAGGAATATCGAAGCGCATATCATGGCCTTTTTTGGCCACTTTAATCATAACTGAGCCTTTACCGCCAAGTTTAGCGCCGCGTCGAAGCGTGGCATTGGTTCCCTCAAAAGCTTCGACAGCCAGCACCATTCCCTCTTTCACGAGGAGAGTCTGCCCGATATCCATATCGCAGACACCCATAGCCACGCGCATCCCGAAATCGATATCGCTCTGCTCTTCGGAGGTTGGCGCGCGGTGGGTCAGCAGGCCCTCACCTGGCAGATGCGCACCCATGAAGCAGGAGGCCGGAATTACCCGCAGGCCGCGCTGTTCAATAGCTTCAATAGCTTTACCAAAGATGGTGTGGGCATTTTTGACAGACAGTGAGGCAAGCAACGCCTTGGTCGTTGCGTCAAACCGCGTGCGAAACAGCGCCACTGGCGTAATCTGCCCCGTGAGCATCATCATGCTGTAAGAGGACTGCTCAATCCAGTCAAGCGCGCGACCAAGTTCACCAATGCCGAAAATTTTATACTCGTCGGACAGCTTCAGTGCCGTGCGCGAAACCAATCCACGGACACCGAGCACGCCAATTTTTTTGACACCAGCCAGCCGTGCGCCACGAATGGCACACTCGGGATAGGCACCGCGTCCAGCAAAAATAAGAAGTTCCGTAGGAATCATGAGCCCCCCGGTAAGTGCGGCAGCCGCCTGCACGCGGCGGGTCGTCACTCAAAGATGAAGACGATTTCGTTGTCTGCGACCCGGTGATTGGCCCGTGCCAGCTGTTCAACAAAGTACGGCGAGGTTTTGAAGCGGTCGATATCGCGATTGATAGCGGCAATGCGGGCGGCCCCTTCGTCGACCCGGCGGGTGAGATCTGAGCGAACAGCGCGGCGCTCAACCCATTCCCGGTATGCGGGCAAAATACACTGCGCCGCCAATACAACACTGACCAGCGTCGCAATACCCAACAGAGAAAATACCAATCGTCTGAAAAAATCGCCCACGGAAGAAAACCTCGATTACAATTGAATATATTATGCACATTTAAGAAAAAATTTTCAAGGGTATTTTTCAAAAAAGGGTTGAGGTATGCATTTTTGTATGCAGTCCTCTCCGAAGCATCTGCGAAACCCTGCTTTTGAATGCTTTTTGGGCTGACTCGTTTTCGTCATTTACCCCTCACGCACACCCCGCGCATCGGACTGCGCACGGGAGCCATCCTCAGAACGCGGATTCGGCCGGGCGGACAGCCTCATGAACAGATACCTTTCGTGGCTTAACACAGGACCGATACCAGGCAGCGGATATCGTTACGCACGCTCCCCCACACAAGCGCACGCCAGCCATGAAAAACCCCGCCCGGACAATGTCCGTAGCGGGGTGGGGTTGTGTGTGTAGGAGGTCTCTATAATAACACAGGCATTTTTTAAAATGCAAGCATTTAAGTGAAAAAAGTATTTTTTGCCATAATGACACAAACTGGAACGGGCCCCCAAAAGGTCTTTTCCACCATTTACAATTCGCTCACATAGCATCAAATGCCTTATTTTCACCGTCCATTTTCATAAAAAATCGGCAGAAAACTCCATAAACATGGGCTTCTGCCGATTTTATCACTAAGAGAGACTCGGGATTTATCGCATAGCTGTGAAAATAGAATACCGAAGACACGAAGATTCGGACCATTTTTCGGAAAAAAGCTGTTCTGCGTTTTTTCGCGCACTCAAGCCCCCGTCAGGGCATGCATAATCCAGAGTCCCAACGGAATGGTGACAATGCACAGCAGGTGAGTATTTAGGATAGAGGCGGAGATAAAAGGAATGTCGCCGCCGTAGACTTCGGACATCGACACACCAACCATAGCGCCGGGCATCAGCGAAATCACCGTAAAGACGAGTCGGCGGTCAGGATCGATTGGTAGGAGGCACAGAATCAGAATGGCAACCGCTGGCACGAGGACCATGCGCAGGGCTAGGGTAATCATCTGGATTCGGGAGACGAGGCCACGGAGTTTCAGATGCCCCATCCGCATGCCGCAGACAATGGCCGAGGTAGGAATGGTTGCCTGCCCCAGGTACTTATAGAGGGTATCGAGGAGGATACGGATAAAGGTATGCCCAGTCGTGGGATTCGGGTCGGGCAATCCGAGTGTGTTAGTTCCGGCAGCGATTGAGGCGAGATTGATACCAGCGAAATGAGTAACAGCCAGCAACAGGACCGCCGCCATGAGCGCCATCAGCGGTGGACGAGCGAGGGATTTTGCAAGGGAACGAAGGTGAATCTTCTGCGCGGTCAGGGTGCTGAAGCCCAGCGTCCACATGAGAGTATCGGAGGCAATCGTCGTCACGGCGACCATAGCAACCCCCTTTTCGCCCAGTGGCATGCCAGCAATCAACATAATCGGCAGAAAGGAGTAGTTGTTCATAGCGCAAGCAAAGTGGAACGCGCGTCGCGTCGGGGCCCGGTAATGACGCGCGAGTGTGCGTTTACCAATCCACCCAATTCCCCAACCCAGTAGCAAAATGAGCGCCACACCCGCCGGCAGACTCCAGTTGGCGGCAATTTTCTCTAACGTGTAGTTGCGCAGGATAGCAGAGAACAGCAGACAGGGATAAAAGACTGTAATCAGCAGTTTGGAGAGCTGCGTAGAAAAGTCCTCAGAAAACCACCTGCGCCTGGAGGCTAGAACCCCGACGCCAATCATGGCAAAAATAGATAAAATACGGATTGCTGTATCGATTATCTCAGACATAGATGCCTCGTGCGAATGGTTCGTAAAAAAAACGGCGCGATAGTTTACTCTCTTTTCTCCTACGGTACAAGCAAAAGCGCACAAATGGACATGTGACGGCCCTTTCGGAAGGAATCTAGGAGCCAGTAGGAGTACAGATGCGAAGGACGAAAAAGTGTAAGAAGTAAGCTGAAACGAGGATATTGAAGGCGTGCAGAGGCCCCTGCATGACCGAAAAAGCCGAAGTTTATGCACGTTTAAGGCACTTTTTGCAGCCCATAGACATCCCCCTACAGGCGCCTCGAATATACAGCGCACTCTGAAAGCCGCAGGACGTGCCTACAAACTGCACCATGCGCATTTAATGTGAATAAACTCCAACGTTGACATTTCATACCGATGAGAGATGAACGGCAAACACTTCCTCATCTCGACCACCTTCTATTAGGATATTAGCTAATGTTATTACAGAAGGGTAGCTACCCTTCTCTTAATAAGGTAGCTACCCTTATATCAATAGGGTAGCTACCCTAAACCTAATAGGCTAGCTACCCTAAATAAAGAAAGCTAACGCCTTCTGCATGGAAGATTGCCACAAAGTGTCAAAATTGCGCAAGCATCTTTCGTATGAGCTTGAGTCTATAAAGGGGGCGCAGGTTTGCTTCAGAAGAGGGGCTGTCGCTTATCGCAGATTCGCGCAAAGCCCCTTCCCGTCTATGAATCGCCCTATGGAATCTGTAGGAGTATGGATGCGTAAGGCGAAAAAAGTGAAAGAAATGGACAGAAACGAGGATATTGAAGGAGTGCAGTGGCCCCTGCATGACTGAAAAATCCGAAGTTTATGCACGTTTAAGGCGCTTTTTCAGCCCGTAGAGATGCCCTTACAGTCTCCTATGCGCAGGCAGAGACATCTTCTGCGCCCCAGACGCACCTGTGTTATAATGGGTCATTATGCCAGCACCGAAAAAAAAGAACCCAGCATCCACAAAGAAAGCCGCCGCCAGCAAAAAGCGTTCCGTAAAAGAAGAGGGCGAAGGAGCGCCAAGCATTGGGATACTGCGTCCGCTACTATGTCTGGCAACCGTACTTGCTGCTGGATGGCCAGTACTATCGGTGCTATTCCGAGGCATTGCCGATGTCGGTACCTCATTTGACGATGCGCGCATTGCACCATTGTTGCTATGGCTGGGCACGGGGCTTTTGGCCTGTCTGCTTTGCCGCGGACGCGGTTTTCGGGGCGATGGGAGTTTTGTGCTGTTGACATGGCTGCTCTGCGGTCTGGGCATTGTGCTACAGATGCGCCTAGGCACGTGGTGTGATGATTTTGGTAACGTAAAGACTTACCTGCCACTAACAGCGGGCCTACTGCTATTTCTCTTTTTTCTGCGCGGTGTGCCACGACATCTGTTTGAGATGCTCCTACCGAAAATTGGGCTTCTGTGTTGGCTGGCAGCACTGGGGGTGCTGGGAGTACTCTTTTTCTTCGGGCATTCATACCGCGGCGGCATGTTTCTACCGGGACAGATTAATCCGACCGAGTTAGTCAAGATTCTGCTCGTGGCGGCGGGCGCCTCTCTGTTGCCCAAATACGAGGAAGGCCTCTCCCGTACCGTACTGGGCATTCCTGTGCCACCGCTGCGCGATGTACTCCCGCTCGCCGTAGTTTGGGGCGTCCCCCTGCTCGGTGCCGTGGCTGTGCGCGATTTGGGGTTGGTGCTGATTCTCTGCCTGACCTTCATGCTGATGCTAACAGCCCTAACGCGTCGCCTCGGTTGGACCGTCTTCGGATTGGCTGCCGCCGGTGCCGCTGGATGGGCCATCCGACTCGTCTCTGCCCATTCGCGTGCCCGATTTGATGTGTGGCTAAACCCCTTTGCCGACCCTCTAAACAAAGGCTGGCAAATCGGCCAGAGTCTCTGTGCGCAGTATGCGGGCGGCCTCTGGGGCACTGGCACCGCCGAAGGCATGCCCGGCGCCGTCCCCATCGTCTCCAGCGACTTCGTCTGGGCCGCCATTGCCGAAGAGTGGGGACTAGTCGGATGCTTTCTACTGCTGGCAATATATCTTGTCTGGATTTCACATGCTGCGCAGAGCGCCTCTGACTCCGAGTGTTCTGCGGTCCGTCTCTTCGGCTTCGGCTGCGGGGCGCTATTGGGCGTACAAATCCTCCTCAACATCGGCGGCGTCACCAAAGCCCTCCCCATGACAGGTATCACCCTGCCACTGATGTCCCAGGGGGGATTCTCCTTGCTGTCAACCCTCCTTCTCTGTGGCATTGTTACCGCACTTTCCCGAAAAAACGCCTAATGCCCTCCAATAACATCTGTGGTAGCCCCCTGCCCCACTGGCAGCAATCCTGATAGAAAAACAACGGTATGAAATCTATCGTACAGGCTCCCAGGAGCCTGTACGGGGATATCTACGGGCTGCAAAAAGCGCCTTAAACGTGCATAAACTTCGGCTTTTCGGCCATGCAGGGGCCACTACACTCCTTCAAAAGACTCGTTTCTGCCCATTTCTTTCACTTTTTTCGCCTTTCGCATCTATTCTCCTACAGACTTCTAGAATATCCCCCTCCCCCGAGAGAACTGTGATATACTGCAAGATATCTGCGGATGTACGACTACGGGAGGCAAATATGCGCCAAACGTGTATGCATTTTACTTTTGCGTCTGTCGCATCATTGCGTCTGCGGGCTATCAGCATTGGCCGGGCACAGGAAATGAAATTATGTTTGACAAACAGAATATTTGCCGTTTACTTTTGACCGTCGGCATCTTATTGTCAAGTACGTCGCTACGGGCCATGTCGCCCTTGGCGGAATCGCTGAAAGATGCGTGGGCGGCACGTCCAACGCAGTTCGCGACACCGACAGCTGGGTTTGAAGCCTGGCAAAAGGGACTTCGGGAGCGTCTGGCGGCATTGATTCGGGCTCCGGAGGGAGCTCCGGAAGCCAAGGCCGATGTGCTGTGGATGATTCCCGAAAAACCCCGAAACGATTGGGCTGTGCTCTGTTATGGAGGTTCAGGGCAATCGGTCCAAACGATTCGTCAGCTGCAGGGGCAGTTCTTTTACGACCGAGGCTTTGCGGTCTGCTGTATCGCCAACCCGCCGGACGATGCAGCGCGCCTGTTGCTGGAAATGGGGTGGAGCTGGCTGGGCTACTCGGTAGCAGCAGCCAAACCAGCGTTGGCGCGTCTGCGCACATTTGCCCCGCGCGTGATTTTTTCGGGGTTCTCATTGGGCACCGAACCGATGATGGCGTTGGGTAATCTCTATGGAACAAAGGGCGATGCCTACATTTACAATGATTTTCTCTGTCGCTGCAAAGAGCGTCTGATTGTGATGGACCGCGATCCGAACGGGGTGCGGTATCTAACACCAGGCTACTTTGATGCGTTTGATTTTCCGGATCTCTGTGTGGCGCTGTCAGAGTCGCCAATGATTTTCACAGAGGGCGGACTTGACCGCGATGTGGCGGTTCTAAAGCGATGGCACCCGGAAAATATCACGTTTTACCATCAACCGAAATTTGCGAAATCAAAGCGCTTTTGCGGCAAAAAACTGCCCCGACATGTCAGCCCGAAGACATTTTTCCAATATTACAATGTTGACCCGCACAATCACAATTACAAGACCAGCCTGATTGAGCCCTGGTTGCGCACGCTTGGCGTGTCAAACCTGTAAAGTAACGGCCGCTGACCGAAGGCCAACGGCCGCTGAGTCCCGCCACACGCATCGTTCGCCAATGCACTCAGCTGCCAGGGGTAACGTAATCTTTGAGCTGCTTCAGGACGCCGCCGAAGAACCCAGTATCGCCAGTATCGGCATGTTCGGGGTTGCCGAGTCGCTGACGAAAAAGCCAGTTGAGCATAGCTTTATCAGAGAAAGCACGATGCCAAACAGCGTGGCCAGCATTGGGATATTCCGTATAGCGAGGGGCCGTACCGCGGGCCCCGAGCGCTCCAACCATTCTCCGCGAACATTCGACAGAGACGGCTGGGTCTGCACTCCCGTGGAAGACCCAGATGCTGGTGGTGCCTGCATTTTTGAGGTCCTGTTCGCGCACGGACCCGCCGGCACAGACAGGAACGGCCGCAGCGAAATAGTTGGGCCAACGCTGGATGGCATCCCAAGTACCGAAGCCACCGAGCGAAAGTCCACCAATGTAGAGCCGTTTCGGGTCGGCAGTACCATCTTTGACGAGCTGATCCAAGTAGTATTTCACGTTTTTCAGTGCTGGTGCTGGATAGCGCGGCGGCACGTAGTCCGCCGTGAAGGCGATGCGACGGACCCAAGGATTGCTCTGGGTACACTGCGGCACAAGGATGAGTGCCGGCGGCAGGGTGTCGTCAATCAGCAGGGTGTCATAGAAGGACTTAAAGGATTGCAGCTGGGATGCATTATCGGTGCCGCACTCGCCGGAACCGTGCAGAAGCACAAGCGTCGGCACGGGCTTATCTTTGGGAGCATAGCGATGCCAGACGCGTACGGGCATGGTTTCCCCCAAGGCATTGGTAATGACCGAAGGCGTAAAGCGCTCAGCCATCGCAAACTGTGCGCGGGCGGCGCCAGGCAACAGAACTGCCAGCGCCAGCAGAACGGCGCCGAAGCGTGCGGAACGAATCATCAGCGGCGGACCTCAATTTTGCCCCACGCTTCGAGCTTGGAGGCGATAAAGTCAATGCACTGCGCGTGAGCTGCTTTCGCGGTGGCACGGGTGACGGTAATGGGGTCGCCGACAGCAAAACGCACGGGGATATCCGTATTCACGGGCCCAAAGTCCTTGGTGTATTTACCAACACCAAGGAAGGCCGTCTGGGCCGCAATAGGAACAATCGGCACTTCAGCATTCTGGGCAAGCTTAATGCCCAAGGTATTAAAGTGGTGCACATCGAAAAAGGGCTGACGGGTCCCCTGAGGATAAAGGAGCACGGAGCACTTTTCATCGCGCAACATTTCTTCGCCGCGGGCGAGGACGGTTTTGAGGTCGGCACGGGGATCTGTACGGCCCACGGCGATGGTTTTGCGCGTGGAGAGGGTTAACCCAAGCAAAGGTGCGCGAAGGAGCGACGCCTTCAGCACAATGGCCGTTTCATTGAAAGGCAGCATCAGCGGAGGAAACGCAAAGGTTTCATAGAGGCTCATGTGGTTACCCACGAGCACGGCCGGGCCGATGCCTTTAAGGCGTTCAAACCCTTCGAGAATAACCTCGGTGCCCATGCGCTCAGCTTCCCAAAGAAGATGCAGACCGCATTCCTGCCAGCGATCGTTATCAAATAGACCTTTCTTCGCCAGCTTGGCACCGCGGACAATCGTTTGAATGGGGCCGCGCAGATTGAATTCAAACGAAGTCAGCAGACCGTTGCGACGCCGCTTCCCCAGTCGCTCAGGCGGCGTGCGGTAGCTACCCGTCCGGGCCAAATTTTCCAAAAAGACAGAGGTTTCTTCAATCGATCGCATCATATTTTCTCTCCTGTTGCGCATCAAGTAGACGCAGAAACGCGCCAGCGGGAATTATCAGAGGGTCGGCGCTTTGGGCGGATGGGCGGGAAAGATACCAGCCAAAGCTTTTTCAGCCACATCGCGGGTATCCGGCGGGAAATCACCCTTAATCATCCATTTCAGGAAGGACTGCCCGTCTTTGTTTGCCACCAAATCGCGCAACTTCTCGCCTTTTTTCTTGCCAAAGTTAACCACCACCTCGCCTTCGGACCAGCGCCAGCGTCCGGCACGGTCAACATTGAAGGGATCTTTGGCGTTAAACATTTTGTCCAGCGCATCGATATCATGCGGAAGTTCAGATTCGGGGTAGCGATTAAGTTCACCGATAAGCACTTCAATCGTGGCCTTGGTGTCCGTCATGGCCGAATGGGCCAGACCGATTTCCTCGATCTCACGGTTGCAGTAAAAGCGCATAGCAGCCGAGAGATTACGGGGCTCGAATTTGTGATAGATTTTCTGCGCATCAACCAAGGCCCGCGTTTCAGGACGGAAGTCAGTGATGCCGCAACGCAAAAACTCTTCATTCAAAATCGGGATATCAAAGAAGCCCGCAGAAAAGCCTGCCAAGTCGCAGTCGGCAAAAAACGTGAGAATATCAAGGGCCACGTCGCGGAAATAAGGACAATCCGCCACCTCGGCATCGGTAATACCATGAATAGCAATGGTTTCAACCGGAATCTTGCGCTCAGGATTAATCAGCCATGTCTTTTCGTCGCGGGACCCGTTCGGGTTCAATCGGACGGCCGCCAGCTCAATAATCCGGTCGGCACGCGGCGAAGTCCCAGTAGACTCGATGTCAAAAACAATCAGCGGCCGACGAAGTTTAATAGGAAAATTACTGTGAGATTTCATAACCTTTTTATTATAGCACAAGCGCGCGGGAGACGCAGGCCTACGCCACGCACCGTCCACCTCTCGCTCAGTATGCCTGCGCACAGGCCCGGCGCGGCTCGGCACGAAGATTTCAAGAGCAACAGCCCGTTTCCGAAGGGGCGTGAGGCTTCGCCCCACCCGAAACTGTTCACTGTTCACGATTCCCTGTCGCTCTGTGTTCCCGAAAAAACACTTGACCCCGCCCACGAAAAGAGGTTATACTTTGCGCCATTGCATCCGTTCAGAATATCGGTGAGCGGGCAATAAAGGAAGAAACAATTATGGCAAAGATTAAATTCGCCGACGAAATCGAAGACATCGTCACCCGTCAGGAGTATCCTCTCTCTAAGGCCCAGGATGTTCTTAAAGACGAGGTCGTCGCCGTTCTCGGTTACGGAGTTCAGGGCCCTGCGCAGTCGCTCAATATGCGTGACAACGGCGTCAAGGTCATTATCGGCCAGCGCAAGAGCGACAAGGAGAACAGCTCTTGGAACCGTGCCATCCGCGATGGCTGGGTGCCCGGCGAAACGCTGTTTGAAATCGAAGAAGCCGCCGAACGCGGTACCATTGTGATGATGCTGACTTCCGATGCCTCGATTAAGCCCGTTTGGAAGCAGATCGAAAAGCACATGACCCCTGGCAAGGCCCTTTACTTCTCGCACGGCTTCGGCTATCACTATCGTGAACTGACCGGCGTGGAAGCTCCCGAAGGCGTCGATGTGATTATGGTTGCCCCCAAGGGTTCCGGCACCTCCGTCCGCCGCAACTTCCTTGAAGGTGTCGGCATCAACAGCTCCTTCGCTGTTGCCGTGAACGCCACCGGTAAGGCACTCGACCGCACCCTCGCCCTCGGTATTACCGTCGGCTCTGGCTACCTCTTCCCCACCACCTTTGCCCGCGAAGTGACCTCCGACCTCGTCGGTGAACGCGGCACCCTCATGGGCTGCCTCCAGGGCATCCTCGCCGCACAGTTCTCCACCCTCCGCGCCCACGGCCACAGCGCCTCCGAAGCATTCAACGAAACTGTTGAAGAGCTCACCCAGTCGCTCATCCGCCTCGTCGACGAAAAGGGCATGGATTGGATGTACTCCAACTGCTCCGCTACCGCCCAGCACGGTGCCCTCAAATGGGCCCCCGAATTCGAAAAGGCCACCAAGCCCGTCTTCGAAAAGCTCTATCAGTCCGTCGCCGACCTCACCGAGGCCAAGGCTGTAATCCGCGACTGCGGCCGAAAGGATTATAAGGAACTCCTCGAAGCCAAACTCGACAAGATTCGTAACAGCGAACTCTGGCGTGCTGGTGCCGCAGTCCGCGCCCTCCGTCCCCATGAGGGCATGAAGGCCGGTGCTGCTACCGCTGCCGGTATCGGCGGCCGCGGCGCCAACTAAGGCTCCTGTCAATTCTTACCCAAAGAGCGCTCCCGATTTCGGGGGCGCTTTTTTTTGGCACTGTGCCCCGCCCCGTGCCCATCTAGGAGCCTGTAGGAGTATAGATGCGACAGGCGAGAAAGTGAAAGCAATGAGCAGGAACGGGGATTTTGAAGGCGTGCAGTGCCCCCCTGCATGACTGAAAAAGCCGAAGTTTATGCACGTTTAAGGCGCTTTTTGCAGCCCGTAGACATACCCCTACAGCCTCCTAGGCTCTAAAAACAGTCTCTTTTCCGAAGCCCGTTATAGGTAAACTCGCTCATACCTGTATTTTACCTATGAAACCAATCAGTTATAAACCATTTCATACATTCATTAACGCGAAGAGGCGACGGATATAACTACAGGCAGCGACATACGATGCTTCACACTAGATGTCTTATGACTATCCCGCACGTCCAATAAACACCTAAACGACAGTTCCGCTGCCAGCCCCCGATTAACGAACAAAATACTTATCACTCTCTATGTAAAAGAGTTGTTCTATATGCAATTTTTTCCTAAAACTATGTACGATTTTAAGGATAAATACGTACTTTATAAAATATTTGACTATCCCGGCAGTATGTGCTATTCTTTTTGCTGTATGTTTTCGTCTTCCGGAGAATAAAGGAGACTGGGACTAAAAACAAACAGCGAAATAGGTTCGCTGTAGGGGTCTGGAATGCTCTGTCGGCGAAGCCCTCCGTCGGCACGCACAGTCTTCATTGTGTATTCAATGGTACTTCTTTCGATGCATGTCGCCTGCGACATGCAAAGCTGAGTTGTTTTCTGTTTCTTCTTGCACCTTCGGGCGGGATGATTCAATATATATTCGCCTTCCATTCTCCTCTCGGAAGGCATCCTGCCCACCTCTGCCGGTTCGCCGGCAGGGGCTTTTTTATCCTCTTTATGAGCGAACAAACGAGCCTGCCGATAGCCACAGACTCCTCGTATTAGTCAATGGACTCAATCGTTCATAACTGCTTAACGCCATGAACAAGGCACATCAATTAGCGCGTTACCGCCAAAAGGCATCAGGCAAGAGCGTATTTTCTCACCACTCCTGTCGCGCAACCACCCACGATGATTAATCCTATCTAGGAGCCTGTAAGAGTATATCTACGAGCTGCAAAAAGTGCCTTATGCGTGCATAAGCTTCGGCTTTTTCAGTCATGCAGGGTCCACTGCACGCCTTCAAAATCCTCGTTCCTGCCCATTTCTTTCACTTTTTCGCCTTTCGCATCTATACCCCTATAGACTCCTAGCAGAAAAAGGGCTCAGCGAGCGATAGTGTCGGCAATAGGGCAGACAGCGCAGGCAATGGCACCGTTGCCACAGAAGTCGGCGTAAATCTGAAGCAACCCCTGTTGACGGAGTCCATCGGAGGGCAATCGGCGCAGAGTGCCTGTGAGATGATGCCAGACGGTACGCATCGGCAGTGAAATCTCTTCGCCCGGCAAGGTGGCGAGGCTGTCGGCAGAGAGTCTGCCCACCGCAATTCGGTAAGGCACAAACAGATTAGAAGAGAGAGCTCCTGCACGAGCTCGTCCGATAAGAGCCCCTTTGATTCCAAGCAGATTCGACAGATGTCCCGAGGCTTTCACAATGGCATCGGGGAGCTCTTTCGGAGCACATTCGGATATACCAGCAATATCCGAGAGCACACCAACAGCGCCAGCAAGACGGCGGAAGGGATGGTTGGCAGGACGGATACCATGCAGATCAAAGACGTAGGGTTCAAGCGGGGGCTGAACTCCGCTGCGCCACCAACGGTCCCACAGAATCCGGTGGCGTTCGCTCAGAAGTCCGCAGACACCCGCAAGCACGGCAAAACGATCTTCCGTCGACAGCGAGGCGATACGGGCAAAGGGGACTTCTCGAGCAAGACGTCGGAAGGTGGATGTATTTCGACTGTAGCCCATGGCTGCAAGCAGGCCTTCGTAAAATGCCTGAAAGGCCTGTCCCGAAGCGACAGCCTCGGCATAAGCACGCGATTTGACATGCAGACGAAAGGCTCCGGCAGCACTGAGCAAGCGAACCAATCCCACAGCATCATCGGCATAGCGCCTCAGACAGGGAACACCCGTGCGGTTGGCGAAAGGATTCCCTTCGCCAGAAATCTGCGTGAAGTCGATACCGCCATTCTTTTCCGCAAAGGGTTTGAGGGCAAGACAGGGAATGCCGGTAGGAAGCGTTTTGGCTGCAGGGCGGTCGTCCCAGGTGACGTGCAGGATAAGACCGTCATAGGCAGGATCGCCGGCATGACCATGGCGGTCCCAGTCCACTGGGGTTACATGGAGCTCCACATCGCCGCGCCGGACCATGCCGCCGATGGAGATGAGCGCATCACGGAAGTCGGGTCCCGAGGCACGATTCCAGCGTCCAGGCTCGAGCACCTCCACTGGGGTACCGTCCCCGAGCATCAATCCAGAAGGCCGCAGCGCGCTGTCCTGCCAAAGCGCCTGGAGGCGAAGTTCGTCTGGCACGCCGCCAGGCAGTTCACAACATCCACGGGCGCAACCCCGAAGGGTTGCATACCAGGCAGCCAATTCTGTCAAAGTTTCCGTTGCGGCCATGGCTCAGCGCTTTCAGCGTATGGCAGTACCTCAGAAGAACTTGCGACGCGAGAAATAAAGCACGGTCATAACAACCAGCAATAACGACACCCCCATCACGAGGAAGAAGCCAAAGTAGCCAGCCTCCGTGGCGAAGGGCAGTTTTGTATTCATACCGTAGACCGACGACACCAGCGATGGCACCATCAGCACAATGGTCATCGATGTCAGGAACTTCATGACGTTGTTGAGGTTGTTGCTAATAATAGAGGCAAAAGCATCGAGGGTGCCAGTCAAAATGTTACTGTGAATCGTTGCCATCTCGAGGGCCTGCTGGTATTCAATGCGGACATCTTCGAGCACGTCAAGGTCGTCTTCGTCGATATCCAGCTGGCGGGTGGTGCGGATACGGCCGAGCAGAATATCGTCAGCCTTCAACGAAGTCGTGAAGTAAACCAGCGACTTTTCGATATTGAGCAGGCGCATCAAGCCTTCATTGGAAATAGATTCGTGCAGTTCCTGTTCCACCATATCAGCCCGCTGGCGGATATCACGCAGATAACGCAGATAGAGGATGGCCGCATGCCACAACAGGTGGAACGTAAAACGAAACTTCTGTTCCGGCGGGCAGACGCGGCGAATCTGGTCCAGGAAGGAGGCTGCAATCGGCGTCGGACGGTTGCAGACCGTAATGACCGCATCTGCCGTGTGAACCACACCCAACGGAAGCGTGTTGAATGGATGAAGGTTTTCATTCGGTTCGTGATACGGCACATGCACAACGATGAGCACCGTGCCATCATCATCCACATCCATACGGGGCCGTTCGTCTCGGTCAAGCGGATCGGAGATAAATTCGCGCGTCACGCCAGTAAGCGTCTGCACACGAAGAATCTCTTCCGTCGAGGGGTCGGCCAAATTAATCCAGCAGGGGCCGTCCGGCGTTACTACTTCACGAAGACTGCCGTTCATCCACTGATAAATCGTGAGCATGATTAATGCCCTCCCCGATCGCTGCCGCTACGCTTGGCCGCCGCATCCTTTTGAAAAAGGTACAGCTCCACGCCTTTCGGCTTCCGTTGTTTGAAAAAGGAGTATCCCTTGAAGACCCAGAGCCTACGCAGTCTGAAATGTCGCCGCAGCAGTTCCAGTCGGTCGTCCGGAAGGTCCAGCAGTTCGCGGTACCAGTGTTTGTAGACACCAGAAAGATCCGCCAAACAGAGCACCTCGCGAAACCAATGGGGATACCATGAATGCAGGAAAACACCTGCTTGAAAATCGAGCAGTCCGGGATGGTTCCCCGGCAAAATCATGACGTTTTTGGCATTTCGATTGTCCAAATGCGTCACGCCACGGCGATGCATTTCTTTGACAATGGTCTCCATCTCTTCAAAGAACGCAACCGGAAGTCTGGGCTCCGGAGCCTGCGGTCGCCCAGCCATACGCGCAGCTTCAGCTTGGTTGCCGCGCACATTATGAGCACTGAGCGTCTCCCCTTCCATAAAGCCCATCCCAAAGGCATAAGCATCAATGCGAAACAGCTTCTGAGGAACCCCAGGAATGCCCTCCAGCCGCTTCATCATGCGGTATTCATGCCCAATCATGAATCGCCCAAATGTCATACGAATCCACCAAGGACTTTTGCTGAAATCTTTAATCACAAACCGCCCGTCAGGCACCGTCACCAAGTAGACGCACGCATTGCCAGCCCGGCCTTTGTTGAGACAGACCGTTCCTTCGCCTTTTTCCCAGGTATCGCGTGTAATGCCGTAAGCCATGGTGTGATTCCTTTCCTCTCTATATGGTAGCACACCCGTGCCTGCCGGGTAAAGTGTCCACCCCGCCGCATAAACGCTGCGCAAGTGCAAAAAAAAAACGCACCGGACAACCGATGCGCAAACGTGGCGGAGAGGGTGGGATTTGAACCCACGGTACCCACAAGGAGTACACAAGATTTCCAGTCTTGCGCCTTCGACCACTCGGCCACCTCTCCGCAAAACGCCCCATAATATAGCACACAGAACTGCCAAAAGAAAGTACTTTTTTCATTTTTTTCATTTTTCCTGCACCCGACACGCACCCAAATCAAAACGTTTCACAAGAAAGCACTGCATTGCAATAGCGTACTATAATTACATATCCCCCTCTGATAAAACCGAACCAGAGTGTCATTCCCTACCGAGATGTCACCATTCGCCAATCTGCGCCATAACAACCAGCTACCCGCACGCCCGTGCGCCATCCGTCCCCCGGGCAAAAGCACGCTTACCCTCTCGCCGAAATGCGACGAATATGTTATAGTATAGAGCTCAATCAGAAAGGACAGTTAAATATGGCCAAAACCTGTGCGTTTAAAGCCGAGATCCGCGAAATGCTGGATCTTGTCATTCACTCTCTCTATTCGAAGAAAGAAATCTTCCTCCGCGAGCTCGTCTCCAATGCGAGCGATGCTATCGACCGCGCCAAATATCTCGCGCTGACCGATGCCACCATTGCCCCCGAAGCTCCGGAATGGGGCATCACCCTGACGGCCGACCCCGAACTTCACACCCTCACCATCGATGATAACGGTGTGGGCATGTCCGCCACCGAAATGGAAGAGGCCCTCGGCACCATCGCCAAAAGCGGCACCAAGGCCTTCACCGAAGCCCTCAAGAAGGGCGAGGAAACCAATATCCCCGAGCTCATCGGTAAATTCGGTGTCGGCTTCTACGCAGCCTTTATGGTCGCTGACAGTGTAACCGTCGATTCTCTCCGCCGCGGCGCCGACCAGAAAGCCGTCCGCTGGATTTCCGCCGGCGACGGTGAATACACGATGGACGAGGGCACGCGTACCGAAGCTGGTACCACCATCACCCTGCACCTGCGCGACGACGAAGCACGTTACGCCGAAGGCTGGGTCCTGCGCGACCTTATCCGCCGCTACTCCGACTTCATCGCCTACCCCATCCGCCTGAAAGAAATCGGCAAGAAAGACGACAAGGGCAATCCCGCCGAAGACGACAACACGCCGCTCAACACCATGGTTGCCCTCTGGAAGCGCAACAAGAGCGATGTGAAGCCCGAAGAGTACAACAGCTTCTACCAGAATACGCTCCACGGCGTCGGCGAACCGCTCAAGGTCCTCCACATCGCCGCCGAAGGCACCCTCGAATACCGCGCACTGCTCTTCATCCCGAAGTCCGCCGGCATGGAACTCATGATGCCCGGCAACAAACACGGCCTCTCCCTCTACGTCCGAAACGTCTTCATCGGTGACGAAATCGAAGAACTCATCCCCTCCTGGATGCGCTTCCTCAAGGGTGTCGTCGATAGCTCCGATCTGCCCCTGAACGTCTCTCGTGAAATGCTCCAAGACGACGCTGTCATTCGCAAGATCCGTTCCGACCTAACCCACCGCGTCATCAAAGCCCTCTCCGAGATGGCTAAGGACAAGCCCGAACAGTACGACAGCTTCACCGAAACCCTTGGCGACTTCGTCAAAGAAGGCTACCACTCCGATTGGGAAAATCGCGAAAAGCTCGCCGAGCTCCTCCGCTTCCGTAATCTCAAGGACGGCAAGTACACCTCGCTGCGCACCTATAAAGATGCCATGAGCTCCGAACAGAAGTCCATCTACATGCTGACCGCCGATTCCCTGCAGGCCGCCCGTCAGAGCCCCTGCCTCGAAGCGCTGCGCGCCAAAGACTTCGATGTCCTCTTCTTGACTACACCCGTCGACCAGTTCATCGCCGCCGACCTCTACGACTACGACAAGACCCCGATCGTCTTTGCCGACAAGGGTGACCTCGGTCTCGATGCCGACGACTCCAAGAAGAAACTCGAAGAGGCCGAAAAGGAATTCAAGCCCCTGACCGATGCCGTAGCCCAACACCTCGAAGCCAACGTCAAGGAAGTGCGCCTCACCACGCGCCTGACCGATTCCGCCTGCTGCCTGGTTCAGGACCCCGCAGCCCTCAATCCCGCCATGCGCCGCATGATGGAAGCCATGGGCCAGACGGTTCCCGAAGATAAGCGCATCCTCGAACTCAACCCCGAGCACGCACTCATCAAGGCTCTCGCCGCCGAGTCGGACGAGACCCGCAAAAACGATGCCATCGACCTGCTCTACGGACAGGCCTGCATCGCAGAAGGCACCCTCCCGCCCGATCCCGCACGCTTCAACGCGCTAATCGCTGGCCTGATGAACCGCTAACTATTCGTCCACCCCCGGAACCCTGTCTCATGGCTTACGAAGTACTTGCGCGCAAGTGGCGCCCGAAGACGTTTGACGATGTCGTCGGGCAAGAACACGTCACGCGCACACTAGCCAATGCCATCGCTCAGGACCGCATCGCCCACGCGTACCTCTTTATCGGTCCGCGAGGTATCGGCAAAACCACCCTCTCGCGGATCTTCGCCATGGCGCTGAACTGCGAGAAGGGGCCGACGATGCATCCCTGCGGCGAGTGCGCCAACTGCAAAGGCATTGCCGCTGGCTCCGATATGGATGTGGTGGAGCTCGATGCCGCGTCAAACAACAAGGTGGATGATATTCATGCCGTGCTCGATCAGGTGCAATTCGCACCCACCCACAGCCGGTTCAAAATCTTCATCCTCGACGAAGTGCACATGCTCTCCACCGCAGCCTTCAACGCCCTGTTGAAGACCCTCGAAGAGCCGCCGCCCTATGTCAAGTTCATCTTCGCAACCACCGAAGGCGACAAGGTACTCCCCACCATCATCAGCCGCTGCCAACGGTTTGACCTACGCCGCATCTCCGTCGGCGATATCGTCCGGCGCCTGCGCTTCATCTGCAACGCCGAACAAATCAATATCACCGACGATGCCCTGCTGGCCATCGCCCGCGGCTCCAACGGCGGCCTGCGCGATGCGCTCTCCGCCCTGGACCAGCTGATCGCCTTCAAAGGTACGGACTTGACGGAAGCCGACGTACTCGCCGTCTTCGGACTCGTGTCGCGCGAAGCCCTCGAGGCTCTCGCCGACAGTATCCTGAACGGCGACATCCCAGGCATCCTGAAAACCATCGACGCGCTGGAATCGTCAGGCAAGGATATGCGCCGCCTGACCGCGGAACTCCTCTGGCACTTCCGCAATCTGCTGGTCTTCCAGCAGGCCGGTGCCGAATTGGCCAAACAAGATGTCACCGCCGAACAGCTCACCGTCCTTGAGGCTCAAGCCAAACTCGCCGATGCCCGCCGCATCGTGGAAATCACTGGTCTCCTCTCCGAAATGGAAGGCCGGTTGCGTTCCGCGCTGTCGGTGCGCACCTTGGTGGAAATGACGCTCATCCGCTGCGCCCGCGCAGCGAAAACCGTCTCGCTCGACGAAGTCATCCGCCGTCTGACGGCGCTCCGGGATCAAACAATACGACACTTGGCGGCCGCCGCTGCCTCAAAAACTTCGACGGCCGCCACCTCCGCGGCACCCCAAAGTGGTGCCGCACCCGCCCCTGCACCGGCCCATGTGCAGGCATCCCCCGCTACTTCCGCGCCGCCCCCTCCAGCCCACACCTTCCGTCCAACCGAACCGGACGACAGCGATTTGGTCCCCGAGGATACTATGGACGATGCAATGGAAGACTGTGCGGCCCCCTCTGGCAGCGGCATGCTCCAATGCGCCCCCGCCCCCCGCGCCGTCAAAGTGGAATCCCTAAAGTCCACCAGCGGACAGTACGTGGATGAAATCCTCAACTTTACAGTAAAACTCTTCGGCGGCGGCCCCATTGCCGTCCACGAAACAACCTAATTCCCTCCCGAAAGGACTCCCGCCATGGGTATGCTCGACCAGGTCAAACAGGCGATGCAGATGCGCAAAGAAGCCAAGAAAATTCAGGCCGAAATCGATAAAATCTCCTACACGCACACAAACGGCGGCATCACCGTCACCGTCAAAGGCGACTTCTCCGTCTCCCAGCTCTCCATCTCCGAAGAAGCCCTCGAAGAAGTCCGCGCCGGTAAAACCGAACGCTTCGAAACCATGATGAAAACCGTCGTCAATGCCGCCATCGCCAAGGTCAAACAGGAAACCCAGCAAATGATGCAGCAGATGATGAAAGACGGCAACCTCCCCTTTGGCGTCAACTGAGCCCGAAAAGCCGTCCCCCCTTACAAAGGCCTTGAAAAAGTCCCACAGCAAGGGGTGAGGCTCCGCTTTTCAGAATCAGTGTGGGCGTAGCCCACCCGGCTCTGTTCACTGTCCACTGTTTCCTGTCCACTCTCCACTGCGCGGCCCCTCTGCGCTCCTCCATGCTTCCCGCTCTCGACAATCTGACCCATGCGCTCTCCCTGCTGCCCGGTTTCGGACGGCGGAGCAGCGAACGTGCCGCCCTGGCACTCGTCCGTCGGCCCGAAACGCTGCTAGACAACCTGGTCCGCGCCCTACAGGAAGCCCGTGAAAACGTAGGCATCTGCGTCAAATGCGGTGCCTTCACCACCCACGATGCCAATCCCTGTCCGCTCTGCACCCGCAGCGACCGCGATGACGGACTACTCTGCGTGGTAGAAGATCCTGCAGATATCGCCACCATCGAAAGTTCTGGCGCGTTTTCTGGACGCTACCACGCGCTGATGGGTAAACTCTCCCCGGGACGCCAGACCGGCGTCGGCGAACTCCGCGTCGCGGCCCTGATCCGCCGCGTGCAGACCGAACACATCCGCGAAATTCTCCTGGCACTCTCCACCGATTTGGAAGGCGACGCCACCGCCGGCTACATCGCCGAACGGCTCCGAGACATGCCCGTCCGAATCACCCGACTGGCCTTCGGCCTTCCCTGCGGCTCGGGCATTGCCTATGCCGACCCACTGACACTCCGGCGCGCCGTTCGCGGACGCATGCCCGTGACCGGCGATGAAGAAGAAACCACCGCCCCATGACCGACAACGCCCCCAACCTTCCCGACACCTCCCCCGCCTATGGTCTCCTGCCCGAGGACTGGACCGCTGCCTGCAAGGCCGCCAAACTGCCAGCCTTCCGCGCCAAACAAATTCTTCAGGGACTCTACCGCGACCGAATCGATTCCTGGGATGCCCTGACCACCCTGCCCGGCTCAGTCCGTGAATCCTTCGCCAAAGACTATCCGCTGACCACCCTGCGCGAAGTGCGCCGCACCCCCTCAGGACCCGATGGCGTCACCAAGTTCCTGCTCGAGGCCGAAGACGGCGAACAGATCGAAACGGTCTGGATTCCAGCAGACGGACGCGTCACCCAGTGCATCTCCTCGCAGGTCGGCTGCAATATGCACTGCGCCTTCTGCGCCAGCGGACAGCTCGGCTGCGTCCGCTCCCTCACCGCCGCAGAAATCGTCGCCGAGGTCATGGTCCTCTCTCGAGCAATGGGCTGCTACCCCAACAATATCGTCGTCATGGGCATGGGCGAACCTTTCCTAAACTACGACAATGTCATCCGCGCCCTACGCATCCTCAACTGCCAGCAGGGGCCAAACATCGGCGCACGTCATATCACCCTCTCCACCTGCGGCATCGTTCCCGGCATCGAACGCCTCTCCCACGAAGGCGTGCAGTTCGAGCTCTCCGTCTCGCTCCATGCCCCCACAGACACCCTGCGCTCACAGCTGATGCCCGTCAACAAACGCTGGAACCTCTCCGAATTAATGCCCGCCTGCGATGCCTACACCGCCGCGACTGGGCGTATCATCACCTACGAATACACGATGGTCTATAAGTTCAACGACCGTCCCGAACACGCCGCCGCCCTCATCCGCCTCCTGCGCGGACGCAAGGCCCGCGTCAACCTCATCCCGCTCAGTCCCGTCGCCGAATTTGACGGAAAAACACCGCCCAACGCCGACTGTCTGGCCTTCCTCGACACAATGCTGAAGGCTGGCATCCACACCACCATGCGCCGCAGCCGCGGCAAACAAGCGGACGCTGCCTGCGGACAGCTGCGCCTGCGCAATATCCGGGAGAACCGCAATGGAAAATAAATCCGGCAGCAACACCTCCGTCCTAATTGTCATCGCCCTTGCCGTCCTCCTCATCGTCGCAATGATCTGCGGCATGGGCATCTGGATGATGCAGCGAACCATGTCCTTCAACGAACGCCTCCTCGAATCGCGTCTCGCCGAAGACCGCGCCAAACAAGAAGATGCCCGAACCGCCCAAACCGCAGCCAACGGGGAAACCCTGCGCGTCCGCGAAGCCCTAGCCCGCGCCGAAGCCGAGGCCGCCGAAGCCAAGCGCCAACTCGAACTAATCCGCGCCCAGCAAACAGCCGAAGCCAAGCGCCCCACCCTATCCGCGCCGGCCGAAAAACCGGTGGCCCAACCCGCTTCTCCCAAAACCGAAACCAAGCCAATCCGCAAACCGGCCAGCAAACCCACGACCGCCCTACCCGAACGCCCCAAACGCGAAGCCCCCAAAGAACTTCCCTCTGCAACAGTCGGTCCCGACGGCCGCCCCAAAGACCGCGTCATTCTCGACCTCGGCGCCGGCGAAACCGAATGGCAGCTCTGATTGCCCAGGCACTGGGCGTAGCGTGACGGCAGCCATCCCTTAAAACCCGTTACACCTTACCCGTTACCTCGCCCGCAAGGCGACCCAAATCATTCATCATTCATCGGCGCACAGCGCTGTCTTTTAAACAAACAATGAACCGTATTCCCGCTTATCTTCGCTCCGGCTTTCAAGCCCTCATTCAGAATCCCCTAGGCGAAACCATCGGCACCTTTGCCTTCGTACTCGCCTGCATGACAATTCTGCTCTGTGGCCCAGCCGCCGCCATCTACTTCTGGATGCACTCCCCCGAGCGTCCCGCCGGCCCCATGGGCATGATGCTCACCGCCGAACGCTTCCGCAACACCAAACGCATGAACACACTCTTCTGGATTGGAATCATCATGTGGGCCGCCTCCGCCCTGCTTGGCTGGGCCTTCCATCTAACCGGTCTCGCGGTAGTGCTCCTCATCCAGCAACCACTCTGGCTCGCCATGATGATCGCCGACCGTTATGACCTGACCCTCGGTGTCGCGCTAAAAACCACCTTCGTGTACATCGTCACCGCCCCAATGCAGGCACTCCCAATCCTGCTGCTGGGCCTCCTCGGCACCTCCGGACTAGCCATCGGACTGATTGGCGTACTCTTCACCATGCCCATCGCCCTCCATGCGGCCCTCCGCCTGCTGGCCGATGCCGCACAGAACCTCGAACTCCCCGCCGCCATCCAGCGCGGCTACAGCAGATAAATCCCCTGAAAAACCGCCATGTCCGTCAAAAAAATTTACATCACCCCCAATACCTTTCAGCGCGACTGCGCCCGTCTAGCCCGTAAGGTGTTCGACGATGCCTGGCAGCCCGAACTCATCCTCGCCCTCTGGCGCGGCGGTGCCGTCCCTGGCATCGTCATCAGCGAAAGCTTCACCTACCTGGGCCATGCAGTAAAACACGCCATCATCAAATGCACCTCCTACGCCGGTATCGGCCAACGCGGCAACCAAGTCGTCTTCCAAGGTGCCGAGGAAACCCTCGCCGCCATTAAACCTGGACAAAAGGTACTCGTGGTGGACGACGTCTTCGACAGCGGCAAGTCGGCCGAAGCGGTAAAACTCCGCCTCCCCCATGCCGACCTGCGCATCGCTACGGTTTACTACAAGCCCGACAACAATCTCGTCGGCTTCACCCCTGATTACTGGATCCGCGAAACAGCCGAATGGCTCGTCTTCCCCCACGAAATGGACGGCCTCACCGAAGACGAACTCCGCATCAAAGATCCCGAACTCGCCGATATCCTCCTCGGATAATCCTGCCGCCATGACTGAAACCGCCTTTATCCTCGGAGCCGGCCTCGGAACGCGCCTGCGTCCCATGACCCTCTCCGTTCCCAAACCCCTCATCCCCCTCTGGAACCGCCCCCTCCTGGCCCACACCCTCGATACCCTGACGGCCTGGGGTGTCAAAAACGTCTATATCAACACCCACTGGCTGCCCGAAGCGCTCGAGACCTTCGTCCGCAACTACAGCGGTCCCTTGAACATCACACTCCTGCCCGAACCCGAAATCCTCGGCACGGGCGGCTGCCTGCGCCATCTGGCCCTGCACCTCAAAAAAAACGAATCCTTCTGGCTTATCAACGGCGATATCCTCTTCACTGGCTCCCCCGAACCACTTATCGAAGCCTTTGAAAAATCGGGACGCTTTGCCGCCGTCCGTCTCGAACCCGCACGGGGCCCCCGTACGGTGGAAATGGACTACGCCGGACGCATCACCTGCTGGCATTCCCCCACCCCCGCCGTCGAACGCACCTATACCTTCTCCGGCATCAGCCTGCTCAGCCCCGAGGTTATCGACTTCCTGCCCGCGGAGCCTCCCTTCTGCTCCGTTATCGAGGCCTTTGAAGCCGCCATGTTCGCAAATAAGTTCGTCATCGGCTGCACCGCAGATAAAGCAGACTACTGGAACGATGCCGGCACGCTGGCCTCCTACCTGCAGGCCCATCGCGATGCCCAAAAACTGCCAGAACTCGCCGCCTACCGCGCCGAAGCATCCCGTGTCGACGATCCCGTCGCCGCCGAAGTACTGAAACGACGCGGCTGGAAGGCCGAAGACACCATCATCATCCCGATGGGCACCCGCGGAAGCAAGCGCCGCTTCATCCGCATGGTCAACGGACGCACCACCCTCATCGCTGTCGCTTACGAAACCGAAGGCCGTGAAGAAAACGCCCGCTACGCCAACTGCGCCAAAGCCCTGGCCCATGCGGGTATCCCCGTGCCCCGCGTCATCTCCGATATGCCCGGCCTCCTCCTCCTGCAGGACCTCGGCGACGAAACCGTCACCCCCGCCAATACCCTTGACGACGAACACTTCGATGCCATGGACCAAGCCGAAGCCCCCTGCGAATGCGAAGGCAGCCATGACCATGCACATGAACATGAACACGACGGCGAATGCACCTGCGGCTGCAGCAACGAACACGACGAACACGTCCACAGCCCACACTTCCCCAAACTCGCCCAGGTCATGGAACTCCTCGCAGCCTTCCATAAGGCCGACATCGGCAAACTCCCCCTCGAAGCTCCCTTTGACAAAGACCTCTACGCCTGGGAAGTCTCCCTCTACGAAAACCATGTCCGCAGCTTCAGCGAAACCGCCCACCGCGAACTGGCCGCCCTCCACCGCCTGCTAGCGAAAGAACCGCAAGTCCTCGTCCACCGCGACTTCCAGAGCACCAACATCCTCCGCTTCAGTGGAAAGCCCTACGTCATCGACTTCCAGGGCATGCGCCGCGGTCCCGCCGCCTACGACCTTGCAAGCTTCCTCTTCGATCCCTACGAAGAATGGGGTGCCGAGGGCGCCGAAGACGCCGTCAAAGCCTACGCCAAAGCATCGGGACGTGACATCAGCGATTTACGTGCCATCCTGCCCTACGCCGGCATTCAGCGCCTCATTCAGGCTATCGGTGCCTACCACCGCCTCGCCTCCGTCGGCCAGACCCGCTTCCTGCAATACGTTGCACCTGCCCGCTCCCGCGCACGCACCCTCGCCGCCGCCGTCGGCCTCAAAGCCCTCGCCAAAGAAATCTAAAACAGACACCGCATATAATAAAACGCCCCTGATCAACCACCGGGGGCGTTTTGTTGATGCTTTTTTCAAAAGGAGTGTTCTGAAAGAAAGGTGTGGGCAACGCCCTCCCGACATCATTTATCATTCAAAACCCTTCCGCGCCGCCGCGCGAAAGACTCTCACGCCCGCAACCACGCCAGGCAACGCATGCGGCTTCCGGAGCTTCACCAGCACACTGCGAATGCGCGAATCGTGTCCCAGTACCGTATCTGCAGTCACCTGGGCGGCACGCTCCAACATCTGGCAGCGCGTCCTCTCCAGCGCCTTACGAATATCGGCAATCACCGCCACATAATCCACAGTATCGGCCAATTTATCCGTCTGCGCCGCAACAAACGGTTCACAGACAATCTCGAGATCCAGAAACAGTTCCTGCGGATAGAGGCGCTCATGCGGCAAATCGCCAATGATGCACTCCACACGCAAGCCCTCGAGTACAATCGTATCATCCTCAAACATGAGCATCCTCCTGCGTTTCCTCCGCAATGGGCATCATCTTGGTGCGATCAATCGCATCCGCCTCAGCCGCGCGAGCCGCCTCGGCCGCCTCTTCCTCGCGTACCGCCCGACGGATGGCACGAATACGGAAGCCCAGCCAGACCGCCATCACCAAAATCACTGGTAGCAGCGCGTACTGAATGTACTCAGCAAACCCCAGCAACCAAAAAGCCAAATCCGTCAGACGATTACCCCAAAACAGCCACGCCAGGGCACCAAGACCTAGCGCCGGCCCAAACGGCATCGTCAGCACCGTGTTTTTGTCCTTCTTTAGACGGTTCGCCAGCAACACAAAGGGAATCATAAACAGTCCCGCCAGCACCGCCAGAAACAGGATAATCAGCACGCCCCTCCATCCGAAGAGCGCACCAAACATCGCCATCCACTTCACGTCACCAAATCCAAACGCATCCTGAAGGAAAATCTTCTCCCCCAAAAACGCGATGGCAAAACCTGTACCGAAACCGACCGCCAGTCCGAGCAGCGAATCCAACAGCGCCGGCAGCCAAGTCAGTTCACCCTGCATCGCCGGAAACGCCGCACTCGCAGCCAATGCAATCAGCGCCCCGCCAATACTGATGCGATCCAGCAAAATACCGTGGTCGTAGTCAATCATCACGTTCACCACTACCGACGATACAAACAGCCAGTACAGCGGAATCAGTTCCGGCAGCTGCAACTTGTTCAGTGCAAACAGCGTAGGATTACCCCACATCTGAAACACCAGCAGGAACAGCACCGCCGTCAGCGCCTCAATCATCGGATAACGCACACTAATCGGACGCTTACAATAGGCACACTTGCCGCGCAACACAAGCCACGCCAGCACAGGAATGTTGTAGTACCAGGGAATCGTCTTCCCGCAGCCAAAACAATGCGACCTCGGCGTCGAGACCGACTGCCCCATCGGGATGCGATAAATACAGACATTCAGGAAACTGCCGATAATCGCCCCCAGGCAGAGCACAAAGCCCATCGCCAGGCGCGCCAGAAACGTCGCATCGTCCTCCGGCAGATTAATCAGCCACTCATTCATGAATACGCACTCCCTTCGTTACGGCCTCAAACATCGCCTCGCGATCCGCCTGAACGCCGTCCGTCCAATAAGCAAAAGATAGCGCCCCCTGCTCCACCAGCATCCGGATACCGTTGCAACAGCGAACGCCCGCCTTCATGGCCTCCGCCATCGTCGGTGTCACAGGGGCACCCGGCGGAATCACAATATCAAATAGCTTCTGCCCTTCACGGAACTCATCGGCCGTCACCGCCGGTCCCGGAAACACCGGCAGACCGCTCGGCGAACACTGCGCCACTAAATCGGCCCGCGCAATATCCGCACGACTGCCTGCCGAAGCCTTCACGGGGAAACGGGACATCAGCTCAGCGGCAAGATTAGATGCTCGCTGTGCATCCACATCAATCAAATCAATCGCAGCCACTCCGCCCATCGCCAGAGACACCGCAATCGCGCGTCCCGCGCCGCCGCAACCAATCACCGCAGCACGCGTTCCCGCCGGTTCATACCCCAACATGTGCTTCGCCGCAGCCAAAAAGCCCGGACCGTCGGTATTGTGCCCATACAGCTTCCCGTCCAGAAAACGAACCGTATTCACCGCCCCCAGCATCTCCGCTTCGGGCGACAGCACATCCATCATCGGCACAGCCAAAATCTTGTGCGGAATCGTCAAATTCACCCCGGAAAACCCCTCAGCCGCCAGCGCATCCAGCGCCTCGCGCAACACTTCCGGTGCCACATCCTGGCGCGTATACTCCCCGTCAAACCCAATCGACCGGAACGACGCCGTGTGCATCACCGGCGAAAAACTATGACTAATCGGATGCCCGAGTACCGCAAACTTTGCCGACATAAACCGGTCCTTTCAAAAAGGCAAACTTACATTACAAACGATTGCATATCATACCACAGAATCCTCCCTGTCCGCCACATATGCGCGCGGGAAACGCCCCAGCGTAAGCCGTAGCGCAGCCCCGCAGAGCTCTGTCGCAGGTGTTCAACATCGAAGAGGCTGAAGAAAGCCGATATCCCGCTACCCTTTATCGTTTATCCTTCATCATTCATCGGCACGAAGAGCAAAACAAGCCGCAGGTGCCTCGTAGCTCCTGCGGCTTGTTTCATCCTTACTTCAAATGCCTTACGCGTGCAGCTTTTCTTCGACGATAGCCTCGGTAATGACCAGCTTCTTCACACTCTTGCTACCAGGCAGCTCATACATAAAGTCGCTCATCACGAGCTCCATAATGGCACGCAGACCGCGGGCACCGGTTTTACGCTTAATCGCTTCACGGGCCATCGCACGGAGCGCCCCCTCGTCGAATTCCAACGCAATACCTTCCATCGACATCAGCTTGCGGTACTGCGCCACAATGGCATTCTTAGGCTCAATCAAGATGCGGACCAAATCTTCTTCCTTCAGCTCCGTCATCTTGGCAATCACTGGGATACGACCGACAAATTCGGGAATCAGACCGAAGCTCACCAAATCCTCTGGCTGAACCTGCGACAGCACACGGTTCTGCTCTTCGCGCTCTTCCGCCTCAGAGTCCACAAAGCCAATCGCCTTCTTGCCAAGACGGTTACGAATCTTGTCTTCCAGCCCCACAAATGCACCGCCACAGATAAAAAGGATATCAGAAGTATCCAGCTGGATATACTCCGCCTGCGGATGCTTGCGTCCACCCTTTTCGGGAACATGGGCCACCGTGCCTTCAATAATCTTCAGCAACGCCTGCTGCACACCTTCACCGCTCACGTCACGCGTAATAGACGTGTTCTCAGTCTTGCGGGCAATCTTATCAATCTCGTCAATATAGATGATACCGTGACGGGCGCGCTCCACATCCATATCGCAGGACTGCAACAGATAGAGCAGAATGTTCTCAACATCCTCGCCCACATAACCAGCCTCGGTCACCGTTGTAGCATCAGCAATGGCAAACGGCACCTTCAGCATGCGTGCCAGCGTCTTGGCAAACAGCGTCTTACCACACCCCGTGGGGCCAATCAGCAGCACGTTACTCTTCTCAATCTCAACGTCGGCAAATTCCTTCTTCATGCGCTTCGGCTGCTGCAGACGCTTGTAGTGATTGTGTACCGCCACCGACAGCATCTTCTTCACGCGGTCCTGACCAATGATGTACTGATCAAGAAAAGCCTTGATTTCGGGAGGATTAGGAACAGGCCCCATGGCATCGTCGGCTGAAGCCTTACCGTGCCCCTCCCGTTCCAACGGAAGTCTGCCCTCTTCCATGAACTTCATAAACAACCGGTATTCTGGCGAGTTTTCAAGCATGCTCTGCGCGATGTGCTGCATGCACCGCTCACACAAAACCGAACCGTTGGGTGCCAGCAATGCGTGCCTGGCATCTGTCGAAGCACGACAAAACGAACATTCCAGCGTCTCAGTATTCTTCCCACGCTTACCGGCCATAACGTAACCCGTCCTTCCTATAAACAACAAAAGCCGCCCAACTGAAGGCGGCTGACTGCAAAAGTGGCGGAGAGGGAGGGATTCGAACCCCCGGTACCTTGCGGCACGCATGATTTCGAGTCATGTGCATTCAACCAGGCTCTGCCACCTCTCCTGATGGCACCCCCAAGCGGAGTCGGACCGCTCTTCCAAGGATGAGAACCTTGTGTCCTAGCCGATAGACGATGGGGGCAGGGGAACGATTAAATTGGTGCACCCGGTGGGACTCGAACCCACACGTCTCGCGACATAAGAACCTGAATCTTACGTGTCTGCCAATTCCACCACGGGTGCAGAACTTTGAAATGGTCGGAGCGGAGGGATTTGAACCCTCGACCTTTTGGTCCCGAACCAAACGCGCTACCAGGCTGCGCTACGCTCCGTAACAAAGTGGTGCAAATAATAGCACACCCCACCAGGCGACGCAAGTACTTTTTTAAAAATTCTTCAGCGGCCCGAAACTGGCGCTACCGAACGCTCCGAACGTACCAGCGCCATAAAGGCATCCGCCTTATCATATTCCGATGCCGTACAGAGGCTAACACCAATATAAACCGCCAGAGACAGCCCAATACCCGCCAGTATCGGCAATGCTGAACCCGGCGCGCCAAGCACCAGAAGCGGCACGCCAAACTCCGCCAAAAGCCCATATGCGCAATAGACAAAACCGACCGCCATCGATGCCAGCGCACCCTTCGTATTACCGCGCCGCCAGAAAAAGCCCATCACCAGCGGCACAAAAATACCCGTCGTGATAATGTCGGATGCAATACGCGACACCTCCAAAATCGACCGAATCCGCAACGACACCAGCAGCGCCAAACACGTCACCGCCAGCGTCGCAACCCGCGACATCGCCAGCGCCGCCGTCTCCGACCGACGCGACGGCATCAAATCCAGCACCAGCGTCATCGCCGCCGTATTAATCAGCGAATCCATCGTAGACATAATCGCCGCCGAAATGCCAACAAACGCCAGCGCCCCCAATACTGGGTGCATATACTGCATCACCACCGCCGTCACCACACCGCCCTCCGGCATCACACCAAACAGCGCCAGACCCGCCATCCCCGTAAACACCACAATCAGATACAGTGGGATATACGCCGCAAAACTCAGCACCGCCATCTTCCGCGCGTCACCATCATTACGCGCCGCCGACACCCGCTGCCAGACATTCGCCTGAATCGCCCACGCACTGCCAAACGTAATCACATATGCAAGATACTTCGATGCCCCAGCAAACGGACTGAAATACCCCACCTTCCCCGCTGTGTCGGCCGCAGCAACAATCTCAGAAACACCCCCCGCCTGCCACAGCGCCACCGCAAATACCGCCACCACCGAGAAAAACAACAACACAAACTGAATAATATCCGTCAACACCACCCCACGAAAACCGCCAAACATCGAATAAATCAGCACAATCCCCGTTCCCACCAACACCGCAACCTCATAATTCATCCCCAGGTACGTCCCAAAAAACATCCCGATACCCACCATCTGCGATGCCGCATTAAACAGCATAAACAGCAAAATCAGCACCGACAGAAACCCCGACACCGCCGGCGAATAGCGCGCCGACATCATCTTCCCCTGAGTCAGATACCCCACCCGACGGATCGCCTTCGCCGCAAAAATCAACAGTCCAGATGAGAGCAACACCGGCACGCCGTAATACCAAAACGCCCCAATCCCCTCATTATACGCCTGGTCCGCCGTCTCAATCGCCGACCCCGCACCCCACCAAGAAGCCACAAACGTAATCGACAGCGCCCAAAACGGCAACGTCCGCCCACCAAAAAAATAATCCAACACATTACGGTTCTTCTTCTCGCGCATCACCGCAAATAAAAGCACCGCAAAATAAGCCACCAGCCCAATCAGCGCAAACAAACGCAAACCTTCCATCACGCGTTCCTCGTTCCGACCTACAGCCTCAGTCGTCCAGCACTTCCAGCAGCTCAAGAATCACACCATCCGGATCGCGAAAATAAAGCGCCCGACTGCGACCGTAACCGCCATCCGAAAAATCAAACAGCTGCGGCGCCGACAGACACGGCACCCCCGCCGCCCGTAGCCGACAGTACACCGCATCAATATCGCGCACACCAAAACAAATCTCCGACACCGATGTCCGAAACAAATCCGACACCTCCCGCCGCACCGCCTGCGACTCCCCAAAACAAATCAACTCCACCGGCGGCGCATCCACCACCTCACTCCCGTTCAAATACACCACCCGCGCACGCACCCCCGCGCGCCCAAACAGCGCATCCGTCTCCGGCCCCTCCATCACCATCTCTGCCACCAACCGCAACCCCAGCACATCCCGATAAAAGCGCACCGACCGCTCCATATCCAAAACCGTAATCCCCACATGCTTAATCGCACCAATCATACCTTACTCCTCTGTAAAAACCCCATTATAGCAAAAAGTGCCCCAAAACGTAGACGCGCCAAACATTTCATCCCAACCCCGCAAATTAAGACACTTCACCGCCTCACCAGCGTCCCTCGGTGTCTGTAGGGGGATAGATACGAAAGGCGAAAAAAGTGAAAGAAATTGGCAAA
>SAMEA104404097__coassemble_582_pt1 | contig 35550 bp, 21 predicted proteins | sample SAMEA104404097__metabat2_high_PE_096 | metagenome-assembled genome bin SAMEA104404097 (sample SAMEA104404097) | Balaenoptera acutorostrata | reverse complement strand
AAGCCCGGATGAAAGTCGGGCAAAGCCCGGATGAAAGTCGGGCAAAGCCCGGATGGTAAGGTCATGCGGGGGGCGGCTGCGCCGCTCGACATGCGACGCGCGGCCGTCATCACGTCATTGCAGCAAAGGCCCCCGCACACCGCCGTTACGCATTTATTTTACGCTTCAAATAAGTCCCGAAATTTGATACACTGACAGCGTTACTAGTAAGGAGGCACCGATATGGCAGCCAAGTCTGATAAGTCCACGTCTGCTCCGGCAAAAAAAGCCGCCGCACTGAAATCCGCAGCCAAAACGTCCGCAGTCAAGAAACCTGCAGCGGCCAAGAAGCCTGCAACCCCCAATGCGCCCGTCGCAAATCCCTTTCTGGACGACTCTGTCTGGATGCCCAATTACGACCAAATGACGCCCGAGCTCTGCGATGCGGCCTTTGAGGCTACGGTCGAAAAAGCTGAGCGAGCCTTCGCCATGGCCGAAAAGTGCCTCGAAGTCTCCTGGAGGGGCCTCGTTCTTGCCCCGATGGAAGCTCTCCGCGCGCCCTTCACCGTATGGGGTCACCTTTCTCACATCACCAGTGTCATCAACGATGACAACTGGCGCGCTGTGGAGGCCAAGTGGCAGCCCGCCATCATCCGCCTCTCCCAAATTGGCTCCCAGAGCAAGATCATCTACGAAGGCCTGCTCGCCCTTCGCGCCACCGATACGCTCGAACCCTGGCAACAGCACGTCGTTGACCGCGAACTCGAAGGCATGAAGACCTCTGGTGTCGGTCTCAAGGGTGCCGAACGGACCCGCTTCAACCACATCCAGACCGAACTAGCCAAGCTCTCGATGAAGTTCTCGAACAACGTTCAGGATGCCGACCGCGAGGCCAAAATCGAAGTGCAGCCCGACGAAGCCGAAGGCATTCCTGCCGACCTTGTCTCTGGCGACGGTCCCTGGACACTCGGCATCGACTTTGCTACCTACGATGCCGTGATGAAGTATGCCAAAAGCTCGTCCCTGCGTGAACGCTTCTGGCGTGCCCGCGTCACCCGCGCCTCCTCTGGCAAGGGCGACAACACCCCGCTTATCAAAAAGATTCTCGAGCTCCGTCAGCAGATGGCCGACCTCCTCGGTGCCCCCGACTACGCTCATCTTTCCACCGCAGGCAAAATGGCCGGCACCCCCGATACCGTCTTCGCCCTGCTCGATCCCATGGTCACCGTCGGTCGTCCCGCCGCAATGGCCGAAAACGAAGAGCTCCGCAAATTCGCCTCTGCCAACGGTTTCCGCGGCCGCCTCCGCCCCTGGGACCGCGCCTACTGGGCCGAAAAGATGGCACAGGACCGCTTCGCCTTCGACGAAGAGGCCCTCCGCGCCTACTTCCCCATCGAACGCGTTGTCTCCGGACTCTTCGCTCTCATCCATGACCTTTTCGGCGTCTCTTTCGTCCAAAGAACCGACGATATCCATGCCTGGCACAAAGATGTCCGCTTCTACGAAGTACGCAACGACAAAGACGAACTTGTGGCGGGCTTCTACTTCGACCCCTACGCCCGTCCTGGCATCAAGAGCAGCGGCGCGTGGATGAATGGCCTGCGTGAACGCGACTTTGAAACCCGCGAATGTCTCCCCATCGCCGTCATCTGCTGCAACCAAAAGAATCCGAAACCTGGCGAACCCGCCACCATGAGTTTCTACGAGGTCACCACCCTCTTCCACGAAATGGGCCATGCCCTACAGATGATGCTCACCCGAGTCAGCTCCGTAACCTGCTCAGGCATCAACAATGTGGAATGGGATGCCGTCGAGATTGCCTCGCAGTTCCTCGAACAGTTCCCCTACAACCCCACCGTTCTGAAGTCCCTCTCCGCCCATATCGAGACTGGCAAGCCGCTAACCCCCGACATGATGCGCCGCATCATTGCTAAGCGCACCTACCTCGCCGGCAACGCCCTCGTCCGCCAGCTTCTCTTCGCAATGACCGACCTCACCATCCACGGCAAAGCCTTCCCCAAGCGCTACAAAGATGCCAACGCTTGCAAGCAGCGCTTCTCCAAAAAACTCCTCCCCTCGCCCATGCACGAAGATGATCGCTTCCTCAACGCGTTCACCCACATCTTCTCTGGCGGCTACGCTGCAGGATACTACTCCTACAAATGGAGCGAAACCCTCTCCGCGGATATCTACGTCACCTTCGATAACCTCACCGCCAAAAAGCGCCAGACCTTTGCCCGACGCTACATGGATACCTTCCTCGCCCTTGGCGGCTCCGAACCCGCAGCCGATGTCTTCCGCAAGCTGATGGGCCGTGACCCCGACCCCTCCGCTATTCTCAAAATGGAAGGCCTCCTCGACGACACCGCCGCCGCCACGCTCTTCCCCGCAAAATAAACGACATGGAGTCGGGCGAAGCCCGGATGAAAGTCCGCCAAAGGCGGGATGAAAGTCGGGCGAAGCCCGAATGGTAATGTCTGCGGGGGTGGCTGCGCCGCTCGACATGCGACGCGCGGTCGTCATCGCGTCATTGCAACGAAGGCCCCGCGTGCCTATTCAAGCACAGCGAGGCCTTTCTCTAAAAAATATTCATAGAGCACTTCCTGCGCGCATTGCGCGCAGGAAGACGATAGTTATTTCGTGACGGGCACGAGGCGCACATGCACGAGGTTGGCGGGGCAGACGCCGACGAGCTTTTCAAGTTCGAGGGTGAGCGAGTGTTCACCAGCAGGCAGGGTGAGTTCGCCGACAGCATCCGTGCGGTAGGTGTGTTTGTTCCATGCCGAGCCAGTAGTCTTATCGATGGTGAAGGGCAGTTTCTTCCCGTCAAAATTTAGCGAGATGACACTCCCTTTGGCCGTGTGAGCTGCACCCCAACGGAGTTCGACACGGTAAGTGCCAGGGGCGAAAGTTTGGAATTTCCAAGAGGCGCCATCGCTCTTACCCAGCCAGTAACCGAGGTGTTCCTCGTCGTAAGCATCCGCCTGCAGACCGTTGATTTCGCGCATTTCGACACGCATCTGGCCACGACATTTGGCCGAACGCGGCCCCAGCGTTACGGCGCTGTCAGCATCGGGTGTCACGGCATCGGAAATCTTCACTCCGCCATCCAACACGAGGGCCACTGCGAAGTCCTTTTCCATCATAGCAGGCGTCAGGTGAACAACCGGTGTCAGCGGATTGTCGTAGGAGATTTCCAGGGAGGTCTTGGTGTCGCCAAGTTTATAGGCGTGGCGAATCTTCGTGGTAAGTCCAGGGAAGACGAGACGTCCATCCTTGGGCGGGTCAAAGACGATAGCATAGAGCATAGCATTCTTGCCGTAGGGGTCATCCTTCACGGTATAGCGACCCCAGGCGGGCAGCTGCGGGAAGACCGAAGCGCGGCAACCATAGAGGGCCTCGCCGTTGACTTTCAGCCAATCGCCGATACCGCGCAGACGTGTCACGGCCTCGTCGGGCATGCGGCCTCGACCATCCGGTCCAACATTGAGCAGCATCGCGCCACCCTTCGACGTGATATCGACGAGCTTGCGGACCATATCGGAGACGGTTTTGTAATCATGGTCATCGGCGGCATAGCCCCAGCTATGGTTCATCGTAATGCACGACTCCCAGTCCGCGCCAGGAATCCCCGTCGGCGGGATATAATTTTCCGGTGTCTGCACATCGAAAGGCATCCCATGCCCCAGACGGTTGTTAACAACGATACCGGGCTGCAGTTCGCGGATCATGCGGTTCAGGTCGGCAGCATGGGCAGGCGTGAGCACGTTATTTTCGGGAATATCAAACCAAAGGATATCGACCTTACCGTAGTTGGAGAGGATTTCGCGCATCTGCGGCTTCACGATGGTGCGATAGTACTTATCGTGACCTTCGGGCGTATTCTCCAACGGCTGCCACCAGTTACCGCCTCCGCCGGGATGGGTCCAGTCATAGTTCTGCGAGTAGTAGAAGCCGACTTTGATACCGTATTTACGGCAGGCGCGGACCACTTCGCCGATGACGTCACGGCCGAAGGGGGTATTCATTACATTATAATCCGAAGCCTTGGTGTCGAACATCGCAAAGCCGTCGTGGTGCTTCGTGGTGATAATGATGTACTTCATACCCGCATCGCGGACATTGCGCATCCATTCGTCGGCATTAAAATCCTTGGGATTAAAGGTCTTTGCCGCCTGCGCATACTCGTTTCGATCGGCTTTGGCCGCGCACATCATCCATTCGGCGCAGTTATTGACCTTGGTCACCTTGCCCTTCCAGACGCCTGCATAGTCGGAGTAGAGGCCGAAGTGGATGAACATGCCGAAGTGGCCATCACGAAACCACTGCATACGTGCATCGCGCGCCGCAGCCGTTTCAATCTTTGCTGGTTCGGTTCCAGGTGCCGCCGTAGCAGCTGCGGGAATGCCTACCGTCAGCAGGGCAAGGAGGGCAACCAGAGGAATTGCTTTCATTTTTACTTTTTACCTTTCCTAAGAAAACTACTTACGAAAAATCAGCTCGAGAACACCATAGGAGTCGTTACCGCCATTGCCGCGGACGCGGGCACGAAGCACACAGCTGTTATTGCCGGTGGCATCGTCAGGAATATCCAGGCGGATGAAATTCCTCCGCGAAGGAGTTCCGGCGAAGCCGTTCGGCTGAGCGGAGAAGACGATTTTGCCATCGGCAACAATCTCAACGGTGTCGATATCGAGGCGATGGGCACCTTTGGTGTAGCGGAAGCGGAGAGCCGAGGCGCTGCGGAGATCCTTCAGTGAAATAGTCCATTCACGGACACCCCAGTCGGCACTAAGTCCGGTGGGAGACCAGGCACCGACAGTTTCGCCCCCGAGGTTGGGGACAACAACGGCGGTAATGCTGTCCATCAGCTTCACGAGCGGCTCCGTCTCGTCGAGACGGAAAGCGGGGCCAGGATCTGGCAGGGGGAGCCGTTCGGCGACCCAACGATTCTCGAAGGCGGCAATATCAGCGGGCTTCCCAGAGCGTTCGGCATCAGCATAGCGGCGGCAGCGTTCCAGGTAATAGCCAGCAGTGAGGCCAGACCAAATGCGCGCGGAATAGTCATTGACAGGCGGCCCCCAGATTGTGACCAAACGGCGGGCATTGCTTTCGTAGTAATCAGCGAGCGCTTCGTTGCCTTCGGCAGCATTGCGGGCATAACCAATCCAAGTACGCAGGTCGAAATTAGGATGGCCGGCCAGAAGGCGATCAATCGTCAGGAAGAGTTTTTCCGCTACACCATCTGCGTCCTTCTCCGCCGCGACATCCCCGCTATCGCGGGCGGCGGCGACATTATTCAGAGCCGTTTCAAGTTTAGCACCGAGACCGAAGGCCAGCTGTTCACGCAGATCGAGGCGGTAGAGCGGCGAGGACTTCAGCGCATCGCTGCAGGAGGCAAAGGCACGGATGGCCCCGAAATAGCGGTCATTGGTCTGCACCGACCCACGGCGTGTACCAGGAGCAAGCTGCCAGGCGAAGCGCGGGTGGGCGGTAAAACCGCCATAAACGCTACCGAGCATATTCTGCCAGTAATCAACCAGAGCGGCGGGAGCAGCCCCGTAGCGACAGCGGCTGTAGTGCATGAGCCAATCCTTCAGATTTACGGACGTCCTACGCCAGCTAGCATCAGCAATAAGTTCGTAGAGCACCTCGTTGTTCTCAAAACCCTCGGGGGCGGTACCAAAACCTTCGAGCCGGCCGCGATTAGACGACCTCAGGGCCTCAAGGTGACCGTTGGCATAAAACGCCAAGACACCGGTGGGGGCGGATTTGCCGCCCATATTCGGAATCGTACTCCAAACCCAAGGCTTGCCGAAGAAGCCATGCAAGACATCCCAGTCATAGCCGTTATTCCAGAAGCAACGATTGTAGTCGACAGCCATATCAAGCAGCAACATACGATCATCCGGCACCCGGCTAAGAAGCGCCTTCAAACGATCTGGTGTCCAAATGTGGCGCTGATAGCCAAACATCCAGCCCTGCATCGTCCATACCGCCTTGGGGTTGGCATCACGGATGGCTCCGAAGACATTCTCGCCGCAATGGGCGAGACCGGCCTGCTTCTCGGCCTCAGTGTGCCAGGGGAGTTCCATCTCGTTGAAGGAGTCAGCAAGGTAATAGGTACAAGGCCCGAATTCCTTCTCCCAAGCCTTCACATAGCGTGTACCGACCGTGCGAAAGAGGGGCTGATCGGGCGAAAGGAACCAGGCATGAAAGGCACCGGCCCAAGTCATGCGGAGCAACTTCGCTTCGGGATGCACCCGACGGATGGCGGGCGGCAGGAAGCCGCCGAAGGCTGGCACAATGGGCTTCATGCCAAGGGAACGCATCCGCTTTAGCACGGCGTGCTGGAGCCGAATCTGACGTTCACGCCAGGCCTTGGGTTGAGGCGCATCAGGGGCTTCACAGAGGTTACCCATACGCATCCATGGCAGATGAGCCGGACCAACTAGGTACGACTCAATTTCCGCATCAGTTAGACCGAGATCTTTCCAGACACGTTCGGCAATGGCCTCATTGGCAATCTGTGCCATCGGCATATCAAAACCGTGCAAAGCCATCCAGTCAATCTCGCGCATCCAGCGGGCTTCATCCCAGTAAGGGGTGGTATAGCCGTGCGTGACCACGTTCATATACTGATGATGCTTAAAGGGCGAGACCGTGCGCACGGGGGCGGATGGGGTAAAAGCAGCCTCCGCATCAAATCGGTTGCCAGACCACGCGCAAATACCCGCACCTTTAGCCGTCACATTCGTATAAAAGGCTTTACAAAGAGCCACAGGCGAAGAGCCACGCAACGTCCGTCCGTTGTCGGCAATCTCAAATACCGGCAACCCGTCCGCTTCAGGCAGCGATTCCAGCGTCAGCGATTGAGCGACTTCCGCACCAGCAAAGCGCTCAATAACACCGCGGGCAGCTTCGATTTCCTGCGGCGTCATCGCACAAAGCGACTGCAGCGACAGAAGTCCCAAAGCGACAGCAACAGATGGTAGAATGATAGATTTTAAACTCATTGTTTTTCTCCACGAGGGTTTCCGCTATTATATCAGAAAAAGGTTAATCTGCAACTGGATGAATCGCCAGGCGACGAATCATCGGCGTACCAACATTGCCATCCACAATCAGTCGAACGGCAGTCACTTCGGGATTTCCCTGGACGGGATCGATTTTACGACGGCCCACAGCCGTGCCAGACGCCATAGGAATCCAGCGTCCCGAATCCGCCTCCAACCCCTCGATGCGATAGCTGCGGATACGATGACCATAGCGATAATCTTCCCAGAGATCCGTATAGGCAACGCGCGTCGGCTTTGGCAACGAAAGTGTGGCATCAAGACCAGTCTTCCGCTCCAGCACGGCAGCAGGGTGACCGAAAGTCTTATCGATGGCCGCCCCAAATTCCTCGTAACGCTTCATATCGTCGGGATGAATGCTCCCGTCCGCCTGCGGTGCGCAGTTGAGTAGCAGAAAACTATTCCGTCCGCAGGACTGAATATAACACGCCATCAGCTCCGCCACGGAGCGGCGGTGTTCCAACGCCCCAGGGCGCATATGCCAGTAATGGTTGTGCAGCGGTACATCAGCCTCGAGTGGTGCCCAGTAGTCGCCGTCGGGATTATCAGCTGCCGACTGCTTCTGGCGTTCATCCGCATCGAACTGCGAGGCCGCAGGGGTTTCCAATCGGGCCCGAGAGGTTACCGACCAACAAGGATCGGCCACCTTTCCCTGTTCATTGCCCACCCAGCGAATTGTCGGCAACGGATGACGGCAGCCGACGGCAAAGAGGACAGCGTTGGGTAAGCATTCTTTCGCGACCTGTTCAAAATCAGCCTTTATTGGCTGGTCGACCCACACCTCAGTGATACGGTCCGCCCCCAGTCGCTCAGAAATTTCGCGGATACGAGTGGCCAGGACCGCATTCGATTCGGCGCGCGTCTTCGGCTGGAAGAGTTTCGTATAGGCGACGGTGTGCGCATCGGCAGCCTCCGCCATCGGATGCTGGGACCAGCAGAAGAAGCCCATATTGAGACCCGCCTTTCGGCAAGAGGCGGCAAATTCCTTCACGACATCCCCCTGCCCGCCTTTGTAAGCAGTATTGCCGATGTGATATTCAGTCGTTTTGCTCGGCCACATACAAAAACCACCACTGTGCGCCAGCATAAAAATAATTTCACCAGCGCCCCAAGCCTTCGCTGCGCGAACCCACTCATCCGTATCCAGCTTCTCGAAGCAGATATCCTTCAGCGGCGTGGTTCCGTCATCATATTCACGGCCCTGAAGCGTCGCCGGGTCGAGCTGAATGAACATACCGCGTTCCTGTTCCTGCCAGCGGTACTGCACCGCAGAAGGACGGGCCAGCTTCGCCGCAGCAGGATCTTCCGCCGCAGCTTGCCAAGCCATCTCATCCGCCGCCAAAGAAGCTGCAAGAGTACCGCAAAATGCCGCAGACAACAACATGAAGACAAAGGATTTCATCGTGAATTCCTCATTAGGAAAGAACTGCGTCCGTCTCAAATGGGAAAGTAACAACAGAGAAACGGATGCCTGATTTATTAATTCTTCGCTTCGGACCGTCTCCAATATCCTCAGAAGACGAGTGGAATGGCGCTTCGCGCCGAAAAACAATAACAAATAACCGTACTGGAGCTTCGCTCGGTGCCGGAGCCTCCAAATACCAGGACGTGCCACAGGGGCTGGAACATCCCGACGGAAAGGGGAAAGCAGCCTCCGCTCCAAAGCCAGAGGGAGGCAGGGAAACAACATGTAGGAGATCTTTATCCTTTCGGACGGACTGTTTCCACATCCGAAGAAAGGCAACCAAGGCGTGCATCGCTGCACGGAAGAGGATAAGCTGCCGGCAGCGGCAAAAGACCGTCGCTGCCGGCAGGGAAGTCTATATACGGGAGTATGAAACACCTTCAGGACAGACGACTTCCAAATCCGACCGAAGGACAGGAAAACCGGCGGGGGACACTCAGAAGGAACAGGAGGCCCCAGGCCGGCAAGGAGAGAGCGGCTTACTGAGCCGCGGGGGCGGAAGTCTCCTTATAGGCTTCCACCTTAATGGGCAGGAATGCTCCGTCGCGCATCGGCAACGACATCACCGCTTCGCCCTGCGCATCCAGACCGCCGGTATGCGTGACCTTAACCGCATCGCCTTCGTAGAGACGCAGGACCGTACCTTCCGTGAGCCGGGCCGGGTCGGTGCCGTTGGTCAGGGAAACGGTCAGCTTCAGCGTATTGCTCGCATGGTCAAAGACCATCACGCGAATACCGAATTCGTAGTGTACAGCCACCGCGTCAGCATCACCAGAAGCAATCCCTTCGAAGACGGTCAGTGCATTGCTGATAGCATCAGAATTCAGCGTTTTACCGCCAGTCGTAGATCCGGTCAGGGACGCTGGCCAAGTGCCGCCAGTCACCTTCAGCACCGCGTTGCCAGCTTCGGCAGTGTATTCCGGGGGAATCGTAGCCGCAGCCACTAGACGCAGGGTCTTTGTGTTGGCATCCCAATCCGCCTTCAGACCTGCAGGCAACCCTCCTTCAATGGTGAAGTCGCTCAGAGCGGTCCCGACACCGCGCACCAACGTGCGTTCAGTTGCATCCGTACCAGCCTTCACCCGCAAAGCTGCAGCAGGGTCGGCCACTGAGGCTGCCGAGAAGACGACGGGCGCAGCCGAGGCATCGAGCAGCACGCCCTGCGCTCCACCAGTCAGCACCGCAGTCGCGGCAATGGTCCGGTCGGCAGCACCGACAATCGTTCCGCCCACAGCCTTTAGATTGATTTCCGCAGGCAGGGATGTTTCCAAGATACCCGTCTCCGACAGGGTCACGGTGACGCGCTGCGGGTTGGAGACCGTATTTACAGTCGATGTCAGCCGACCACCAGAGATATTCAGAGCCGCCGTACCGCCAGCCATATAGAACGTCACTGGCAGATTCAGCTCACCGCCCTGCAAATTATACGTCGAGGTCGCACTCCAACCATTGAACTGAAGATACGCGTTCCCAATACCGCCCACGCGGCCAGATGTCTGCACCACGGTAGAAGTGGCATCAGTACGCTGACCGACGCGCATCACCGTACCGTCAAAGGTGACATCCCCTTCGATAGTCAGCGTAGTGGTCGTCAGATCCAGACTGCCGCCGCCCGTCACGTTCACGTTGCCCAGATACATTTTGGACTCCGAACACGTCAATTCATTGGGTACATTCAAAATCTGTGTAACTCGTTCGCGGTCAGATTTCGGCACCGTCGTTGAGTAAGGTTGCTTCAACTGATCCTTTGTCAGCTGCAGTTTCAGTGAAGTCCCTTCCGGAACAGCCATCGTACCCTCTCGACCAGCAGGCAATTCCAACGTCCCAGCGGCCAGATTAAAGGCACCAGTATAACCATTCAAATCGGCACCTGCTAGCGAGACCGTACCCTCCCAATTGGGAGCACCAACAGTCAACACCGCGTTGGCATCACCAACGAGCTTATTGGGCTGCTGAGTCGTGTTGTTCTTGGCGCAGAAGACAGCGCTGCCGGCAATCTTCAGGCCAGCGTTAGTCATCAGCTTATCGCCGATTAGATCGGCCGTCGTGCGCAGCATGCCACCGTCGAAGATAATCTGCTTCTGCGTGCCATTCGTGAGTGACAGACCGCCCTCACCAATTTCGAGGATACCAGTCTTTTTCACCGTCACCATGGCTCGACTTCCGCGGTGCGTTCCATCGATGCGTTTAGCGGAGAAATAGGCCATATCCTGCGGGTCGTCCGCAGCCGCCTTGCCGACAGTCATATCGAGATTGCCGTCCCAACCGAGCACCACCGAGCCGCTCGGGACCTCCAGTGTACCACGGTCCAATGAGTAATCGGTCAGACATGCCCAGTGGGCAAACAGCAGGGCGCACGTGTCATTCGTCGTGCCATTATCGGAACTCTCGACCTTCAGTGTACCGCCAGTCTGCTGAATCCATGTCTTTGCCGAACCACTGTCGGAGGTAATCAGTTTATTCACAGTCAGATCGGAATGCAGGTCAATAATCTGATTATGAGCCAGTCGCATATCCTGCAATGACTCGGGCGGGCCCAGGCGGCCTGGGCCAGTGAAAGAAAACGTACCGTCGAGGTTCTTCACGCCGTTCCAGAGTCCGCTCATATCACGAACCTCCGTATCGCCGGGAAGACCGAGACCGATAACAGCCCCTTCGCCGAGCAGCTGTAAGTCATAGGTGACGGAGCTACCCAGATACAAGATCGCCTCAGAGTCCAGCGTCAGCCCTGCCAGCGCTGTTTCGCCTTCAACAGTCAGCACCGTTCCGCGGGCAAGATCTGTGCCGCCCGTGACGGTCAGCTTTCCTGTACCCTGCTTCAGGGTCACGGTACCGTCCGTCCACAGGCGGTCGACGTTCACCTCGCCGTTCAGGACGACAGTGCCAGCACCCTTCAAAGTCAGAGAGGAGAGCGTCAGTGCGTCGACATTGTCGAAGGTGAAGGTATTGTCCGTCAGCGTTGCGAGGTCGATAACCACGGCGGTATTGGCCGTCACGGACGAACCGTCCAGCGATGCCGCCACATCATTCCAGGAAGCCTTGCCGGCGGTCTTGTCAGCCGTCACTTCACCGATGAAGCCGTCGGCTTCCATATCCGGAACCACCGCAAGTGCACCAGTATCAGTTTTGGTCAGCACGTAAGAGCCGTCCTGAACCATACCGTCGACCGTGAGGGTCACCGGACGTTTCGCGCTGCCGCTGACCGTTGCCGAATTGCCTTCGGGGGTTAGCAGCATCAGCGGGTTTTCCGCCGACGGGACTGCCGCCGCCGTCACGTTCAACGAACGGGGCAAAATGACATTGCCGAGGAAACGCTTGGCAGCGAAACCGTCTGCCGTTGTATCGAACGTTGCGGTACCGCTGAAGCGGAGATTGTTCACCGAACCTGCGCCGCCCAGCAGCACCCGTTCGCCGACATCCACCGTCGCGCCGACATCGCATTCAAAGCTGAAAACGGCAGGCTCCCCGTCGCCTTCACAGCGCAGGTGCAGGATACCGGCATTCGACACAGAAGCGTTGCCGTCTTTCTGTTTAAGATACTGCACGCCGGCAGGTAGCAGCAGTGTACCGCCCTTGGCCGACACGGTAAAGCCGCGCATGGCCTCAGCTTCAGTGTTGTTTTCAGGAAAAGCAACGGTACCGCCGTCCAGCAGCACACGATTGGTCTCATGTGCCAAACCGCCCAGCGCGCCGTTGTAGCCCCAGAAACGGGTCCTCAGCGTACCGCGGACGATGACATGATTTTCCCACCCGGAAACATAGCCGTAGCCATCGCCGGGCTGATCTCTGTGAATAACTTCCACGTCGGGCTCCGTCAGATCCAGCACCGCACCGCGGTCGACCTGCACACCACCCCAACGGCGATTTTCCTTATTCAGCAGCTTCACGGTACCGGAAGCAATGTGCAGCAGTCCTCCACCATTGATACAAATCGGGACCTCCATCTGCGTGCCAGCATCCGGGGCCAGTGTCACATTTCCGCTGTATTCGGCCCACTCGCCCTTCTCGGGAACCGCAATGCCACAGCCGTTCGCCGAACGAACCGTGATGTCCAAAAACGTAGACTTGCCGCCGTTGGGCATCGTACGGACAGTGCCTTCGCGGATATCAAGTGCGCCGTTGCCGCAGTCGGTATTGGCGCAGATGAAGTCGGCTGCACCAGTCTTGGTCAGGGTGTGGCCGTTCAAACGGATGTAACTGCGGGCATGGGCCGGGGCGACCATACCGAACGTTGCGTTGGCGCGGACAAAGGCATCGCCTTCCAGCGCCAGTGTCGTAATCTGCTTCTGACCGACGGGAATCTCTTTCACGGAATCGTTGGCATAGATTGCCCCCGCTTCCAGAGTCACCGTCGCCAGCTCCGCATCGGGCACGCCATTGCAGTCGAGCACAGCACCCGCGCAAACACGGACATCGCCGCTAACAAAGTTACTGTTGGCAAACGCCACGGTGCCGCCGGATATGCGTAGCAACCCAGGAGCCTCGAGGGTGATGGGGTGGCTGAGTTCCGTCCGTCCGGCACAAGCCGTCTCGAAGATACCACTACCAGTGACTTCAAAGGGAATCATTTCCCTATCCGCGGCCGCGTAGCGCACCCGCGCGTCCTGATAAAGTTTCAGTGTTTTGACCGTTACGCCGCTTTCAATGCGCAACGTCAGGAAGGTTGTGCTGTTGCCGAAAACAGAAATCGTCTCGAAGGAACCCTTCGGGATAGTCACTTCCGTATCCTGCGTCAGGGTGGACGCATCAATAAAGAACGCGCCTTCCAACGGTGCCTCGGCGGGCGTATTCCCCGCAGATAACCAGCCACTGCTCCAGCTACCATCCGCAGGAACCGTCCAGAGACGATCCTGACCGCCCAACGAAATCCGATTATTTGTCAGATAGCTAATCGTATCATTCTTATGAATCCTGACAGAACCCTCGCCCTCCTTCTGTCCCAAAAAGATGAACGTGGCATCGGGATTGTCCAGGTAAACATCCAAGCAACTGCGAGCGGGGAGATGATACACCGTCCCAGCATGCACATGACGTTCGGCAATTTGCAGACAGCCGATTTCAGGCACCTCGACGCGGCTAAACCTTCCGACTTCGTCAACCGACTTCAGGTCGATGCGCTTCCCCAGCTTCAGAACCGACGCGGCCGCATTACCCGGAAGGAGTTTCGCGGTCGGCTCATACGTGCCGCCTTGGATTTCCAGGGTGGCCGTACCAGCAACCTTTGCGTTGTCACCACCGGCCGTGACCGTACCAGAAAACGTACCATTCTTCAACGTTACAGAGGTATTTTTCGCCGTATTGTTATCCCCCTGGTCCTTACCGCCGCCGATAATCGGTAGCGAAAACGTCACATGGGGGGCATCCACCACCACTGAAGCATTATCCACATAGAAAGAACCACCGCCAGTCGCGAGATGGCCGCCGATTAGCGCCTTTTGGAAAGAACCTGAGGCCTCGGGAACAACCACTTCGACCGCCGTGGAACCATGAACCGTGATTTTAGACCTATCGTCATTGTGATGGTAAACACCGCCGCCAACCAGATACCCCTGGACCAACGGTCCTTCCGCTTTGCACGACTCCAACGCGTCGAGCACCGATGTGGCACGGACTGTCAGACTCACAACATTATCCGCCGCGCCATATTCCGTACGCTGCCCGTGACAAGCCATATTGGCACCATAAACCGAACCGACCTGGGCCGTACCGCCAATCTGCAGCACCGTATTCCCCGCCAGTTTTGGACCGTAACCGTCCATCCAGTTACCACCAAAAATGAAATCCGCTGTGCCGCCGGTCATCTCGATATAGCGGCTGCCATTAAAGTTCTGCTGTGAACCAGAATTCCAGGCTTCGGCATTGTTTGCACCGCAAATAGCCCGATAGCTACCTCCGGAAACCTTCAGCCACACGTCACGGACGTCGGGATGCGTCTTTCCGTCCCCGAAACCGCCCAACAGTTTATTGCAGACCGCTTCGCTGGTACCAGTCAGTTCGGCCACGGTGCGGACAATGGAGGTCTCACCCTGGGTGAACTCCTGCTTCAGAGTATTGTCTGCGCTGAGTGCCTTTTCCTGGGCATCGGCAGTAATCTGCTTCGCCGTTGTCGGCCGTTCGCTCTCAGGCCCGATAGAAAAAACAGGCGTTTCCGCCGACTCTGCCCGAAGCCCTGAGGTAAACAGCAAACTCAGTGCCGCCGCTGCAGCGATGCAGCCAGCCCGACCCGTATCCGTCCATGCGCGGTGCCGTCCCTCTGCGGGGACCGCCGGCCGCTGGCCGAACTGTCTGTCAGATACATTCATGATACTACTCCTTTTACCGCTGTAAACAATTAGAAAACGTTCCTAACGGCGTATTAAATGTAGCACTCATGTTTGTCAAATTCAATATGTACCTTTTTTACCATTTTTCGATGTTCCACCCCCTGCATCCTCTGGAACGCACCCTATCCATTTTTATTTCTCATTGTAAAAACAACGGGCAAAAACACAAGTTCATGAGTTCACATAAGTTACACGCATCAATCGGACATTTAGTCCCCCGACAGTGTCCCATCGGAGAAATATCGCCAGGGGGCATCCTGTCCGACAACTTTCCCAAAACTCCCCTACCTGCGTTATAACGTGATGCTTCGAGGTAATGAAAGAACGCAATAGTTTATAACTGTGTAGTTCCATAAAAGGGCACTTCGTGCTGGTGTACATGTTCGCTATTCACTCTCCCGCCGTGCTATGCTAAAATGTATTCGTCAACTACCCTTGAAAGGAACCGTCATGCATCCGTCGCTGACCCGCAGTATCGCCCTATTCGGCACAGACATGTTAAACTGCCTACAACAGACCCGTGTCCTGATTGTCGGCATCGGTGCCGTAGGCGGTGCCTGTGCGGAATCACTAGCCCGCAGCGGCATCGGCACCCTAATCCTAATGGACGGCGACTGCTTCGACATTACCAATCTCAACCGCCAGCCCTTCGCCTCGCTCTCGGCCGTTGGCAGACCCAAAACCGATGTCACTGCCGAGCGCCTACATGACATCGCCCCCACTTGCATCGTCGAAACCCGTTTCAGCCGTCTTCTTCCCGAAGACGCCTCAGCGTTACTCACAGAAGTCCGGCCCGATACCATCATCGATGCCATTGATGACCTACCCGCCAAACTGGCCCTACTGGAAGCTGCCCATCGGGCCAACATCCCCATACGCTCGGCCATGGGTGCTGCCCGCAAAACCGATCCCACCCGCCTACGCATCACCGATATCTCCAAGACCCAGGTCTGCCCCCTCGCCCGCGCCGTCCGCCTCGGCCTCCGCGCCCGCGGCATTACCCGCGGCATCCGCTGCGTCTGGTCTGATGAACCCGCCCTCCCCCTGCGCGAAGGTACCCTCGGCTCCTGCATGCCCGTCACCGCCGCCGTCGGCCTGCTGCTAGCTGCCGACCTCCTTCGCGCCCTAACCCCCGACGTCTAATGTACACGTCCATGCGCACCGAAGCTTCCGCGTGACTACCCCTATCGGCAGCCTCACCGCCACAACCATGGCGCGCTGTTCATAGCACGCGGCAACAGATTGATTCGCCCCTTTTGCCCGATACCCTGTAACGCCGTCTCCATCCAGCTGAGCCGAATGAAGAATTGCCTGTTAGTCAAAACCTGTGATATACTGCGGGTCATCGAAGCAAAGGCAAAACGCCGTACCGCATAGGAGCAAAAAGCACATGCAGGCAGATGAAGATTTCCGCGGACAGATTGACCAGCAGTACAGAGATTTCCGCGACCAGTTGATGCATCTGATTCACTCCCAATATGACGAAGCGCTAAGCAAACGCTGCTCTCCCGAAGATATCCTTCAGGAAACCGCCGCCGCCATGATGCGCAGTCCCGATTTTCTTAAAGAATATCCCGACATGACCCCCTACGACAAGTGGAAACGGATGACATTTAACACGCTCACCGACATTCGCCGCCGTCATCTGCTGACACAAAAGCGTGCCGCCAGCTGCGAAATTTCCTTTGTTCGTGCCTTCGATACTGATGATGCTGGGTCCATGCTGATGGAGTTCATGGAAAAATCCGTTTCCACGCCCCGTTCCAAGGCCGAGCTTCGCGAAAGTTCCGAAACACTGATGACGTGTTACCGCGAACTTTGCCCTGAGGACCAACGCATCCTCTCCATGCGTCAGTTCGACCGCTATACGGCCAAACAATGCGCCGAGTCCCTCGGCATATCTCTCAACGAATCCAAGGCGGCCTATCTCCGTGCCGTCCGACATCTCCGCAAAAAACTCGCTCGCTATTCAGGTCTGCTCCCGTGACCCAGCCCCCCAACTCCCTGGAAGAACGCCATCCGACAGCCGATGATCTGATTGATGCTTATCTCGATGCCTTCCGTCTTGGCACGGCACCCTCCCCAGAGGCCTTCATCGCCGCGCACCCCGAACACCGCGACGAGCTTGAGGCCGACCTTCCACTCATCCTGAGACTCGAGCACCTCTCCGAAAGCCACCATCCGAATCCCAGTGCCACCCTCCCCCTCCCCATGGTCCTCGACGGCGAATTCCGTCTAGAGCGGCACATTGGCACTGGTGGCATGGGCTCGGTCTATGCTGCCGTCCAGCTGTCGCTAAACCGCCCCTGTGCCGTCAAAATCCTCTCCCGTTCGCTGAATGCGCATCCAGAGGAGCGTGAACGTTTCCGCCGCGAATCGGAGCTCATTGCGAAGTTGCGCCACCCGAACATTATCGAAGTGCTCCGTGCCGGCACCTGTGATGGTCTGAGCTATTATGCCATGGACCTTGTGGAAGGGCCGCCGCCAAAGACCTTTTGCAGTTCGCAGACGGCTGTGGCCCGTATCGGACTCCAACTTGCCAATGCCCTAGCCTACGCCCACAGTTTCGGCATTGTCCACTGCGACATCAAGCCCTCCAACATTCTGACCGAAGCCGACGGCACGGTCCGTCTGGGCGATTTTGGTCTATCGCGGAGCCTCGGCGACCCAGCAGGCGATTCTGGCGGCACACTGCGGTATATGCCGCCCGAACGGCTACGAAAGGAACCCTTTACCGAAGCCGCCGACCAGTATGCACTGGGCATCACCCTGCGCGAGCTGCTGGGCGACACCTGCTTGAAGGATTTGGAACCTGCCGCCCTAAAGAAACGCATTTTATCTGGACGGCTCCCAGATATGCCAGAAGTACCAGCCGACTTAGCAGCCATCATCGGCAAACTCACCGCCTTTGAGCCTACCCGTCGCTACACCTCCATGCACCGTGCTGCGGAGGATTTGGCCAACTTTCTGGAACACCGGCCCATCGTCGCCCGCCACGCCTCCCTCTCCCGCCGCCTGTTGCTATGGACCCGCCGCCGTCCCGCTGTAGCCGCCGTTTCAGTCTTGGCCCTACTTTGCGCAGGCTGTGCCGTTGCCGCCCTGGCCATCGGTTACCGAAATACGGCCGAGGCCCACCGCCGCGCAGAACAGGCCCGCCTGCGTGCCGAGCACAGTGCCGATGTCGCCAACAAAACACTCATCCGTGTACTCTCGCACGCCATCAATGCCCTCCCAACCAAAGCCGGTGCCCGCTTTCTGAATGACCTACTGCCATACTACGACGACCTTGCCGAGCGCCAGACGCTCTCCGAAGACACACTTCGCATGGCCTACGCCACCATCGGCACGGCTGCTCTCCGCAGCGGTCAGCCCAGCATCGCCCTCGAAATCTTCGGTCGCCTGAAAACCCTCGAAGACTCTTCCGTCACGAACAATAGCTATGCCGCCAGCCTGTATGGGTGCGGCCGGACGGAAGAGGCCCGAGCGACCGATCGCGAGACGGTCCGCAGGCACGCTAAAGCCCCCGATTCCGAAAGCCGTCTGCAGGCTCTAATCGCCCTGCAGCGCCTGGCCAAAAATAATCCCAACTACCGCCGCCAACTGAACGATTTACAAAACACGCTGCATCGGGATATTCCCCATAGTGCCGAATTCCGCCTACTGGTGGCCAATGCGCTGCTGTTCTTTCCAGAAACCGTCAGCCGTGCCTGCCGTCCGTATCCTGAGCGCTCCGATGTCAGCAACGCCCGCAGCCTACTGATTAGCCTATCCCGTCAGCGCCTGTCACCACGCTACGATGCAGCTCTTATTCAGCTAGCTGGCAACTATCTTCGGCACCTACCGCCCGGAACTGCTGCCGACAGCGAATTTCTGATTGCGGCTCTTACTGAATCGGGGCGCGTGCTCGGGCGCTGGCTTGGCGACAGCGGTGTATCCAATGCGGTCATCGGCTTCTGGCTAGAGCTAGCCCGCTATCTGCGCAGCAACGGCAATAATGCGCTTTATAAAGCCTTTACGAATCGCCTCTATGGCATTCTCGATGTCCTTTACTACAACGAAGAGACCCCCGATGAGGCCCGCGACTTTCTGCTCCACATGCTGCTCAGTCGGCTCGAGACCGCCTGTGCCGCCGAAGATGCTGCCGATATCCACCTGCGCAACATGCAGCTAAAGGAGAAACTCGGCGCGATTGCACCGAATCGTGCACCAGATATCCGAAAACGGGCCGATGAACTGCTTCGCGACCATCCCTACACCTTTGCTGGTATCGACACACGCCTGCAGCCAGAAATCGACTTTTCCCTCGACTGCAGCTTCTTCGCCCCGGCACCATTCCCAGAACCGGTGCCGCCAAAGAAGAGCAACACCGAGGCGAAGACCGAGGCGGACTCCAGAATAAAATTCACCAGCGCAAGCAGCGGTAAGGGTAAACGGAGGCACTCGATGATGCTTCCCCTCATTCCAGCCCAGAAGCTGCCACCATCTGGCACGCCGCACGACAGCAAAGTACTTCAAGTCTTCGACCCCAACGCACTCCCGAAAAAATCCCCCTCCGCCGTAAGATAAACGACACTCGAAGGCGTTGCACAGAGGCCTTGCTGCCGCCTAAAAGCCTGTAGGAGTATAGGTGCGAAAGGCGAAAAAAGAGAAAGAAGTGGGCAAAAACGAGGATATTGAGGGTGTGCGGTGGCCCCTACATGACTGAAAAGCCGAAGTTTATGCACATTTAAGGCGCTTTTGCAGCCCGTAGATATACCCCTATAGGCTCCTAGAAAAGCGCACTTACTGTCGGGCAGCGTCAGCATCGGTAGCAACATTGACGATACCACCGAAGCGGCGACCGCGTTTGGAAAAGGACTCCAAGGCGGCACGGAAGTCGGCCTCACCAAAGTCGGGCCACAGCGTAGGGGTGATGTAAAATTCGGCATAGGCAGCTTCCCACAAGAGAAAGTTGCTAAGCCGGAATTCACCACTGGTGCGAATAATGAGGTCCGGATCGGGCACGTCGGGGAGGTAGAGGTGATTCGCGACCGTGGCTTCATCAACGGACTCGGGATTAAGTTCGCCAGCAGCAGCTTTACGGGCAATTTCTCGGGCGGCATAAGCCAATTCAGTACGACCGCCGTAACTGAGACAGACGATGAGCTGGCGTTCATACTGCGCGGTGGCCTGTTCGACACGGGCCAGTTCTGCTTCGACCGCAGAAGGCAGGTCTTCGCGCCGACCCATGACGCGCAGACGGACGCGATTGTCGTGAAGCATCTGCTCCTCGCCAGAAAGATAGGCGACCAGCAGATGCATCAGGGCATCGATTTCCGCTTTTGGACGACGCCAGTTTTCGACAGAGAACGCATAGAGCGTCAGATACTTAATACCAGCATCACGGCAGTAACCGAGCACGCGGCGAACGGTTTCGCCGCCAGCGCGGTGGCCCTCCGAACGCGGAAGGCCGCGGGCTTGCGCCCAGCGGCCGTTTCCGTCCATAATAATGGCGACGTGATCCATCTTACATGTTCACGCGAAGGGTCGACTCGCGGGCCGGACCAATCGAAAGAATACCGAGCTGTCCGCCAGAGAGCTCCATCAGGCGATCAACATAGGCCTTGGCCTTGGGAGGCAGCTGATCCATCGAGGTAATATCAGAGGTCTTTTCCATCCAGCCAGGCATCGTCTCGTAGACAGGCTTGCAGCGAGCCAGTTCTTCAGCCGAACAGGGCATGTCGATAATCTGCTTGCCATCGAGTTCATACGCAACGCAGATTTTAATTTCAGGCAGTTCGTCCATGACATCGAGCTTCGTCAATGCCCAGAAATCCACACCATTAACCATCTGAGAATAGCGGGCGACAACGGCATCGTACCAGCCGCAGCGGCGGGGACGACCAGTGACGGCACCGAATTCATGGCCGCGTTCGGCCAGCTGACGGCCCACATCGCCGAAGTCTTCGGTCGGGAAAGGACCTTCACCCACACGGGTAGTGTAGGCCTTGATGACACCGACCACACGCTCAATGCGGCGAGGGCTGAGGCCAGAACCGATGCAGGCACCGCCAGAAGTGGGATTGGAGGAGGTCACGAAGGGATAGGTGCCGAAGTCAATATCGAGCATCGTACCCTGGGCACCTTCCATGAGAATAGATTTACCAGCGCGGTCGGCAGCATGCAGGTAGGGGACGCTGTCGATGATGTAGGGGCGTAGACGCTCGGCGGCATCCATGTAAATCTTCACCAGCTCATCAGCATCCAGCGGCTCGGCATTGAGCTGGGCCAGACGGGCATTGGTTTCTTCGACCTTTTCGCGAACCAAATCAGGGAATTCACGCACGAGCATATCACCGCAACGGAGACCAGAGCGGGACACCTTGGCAGCGTAGGCCGGACCGATACCGCGGCCAGTGGTGCCGATTTTCTTACCGACCGGACGGGCCGCCTCTTCGGCGCGATCGAGGGCACGGTGATAGAGCATCACCATCTGGGTGCGGGTGGAGATGAAAAGACGACCCTTGCACTCAATGCCCGTGGAGCGGAGCATTTCGATTTCTTCGATGAGATCGAGGGGATTCATCACCACACCATTGCCGATGACGCAGGTCTTGCCTTCGTGCAGGATGCCGGAGGGAACCAGACGCAGCACACGCTTTTCACCTTCAGCGATAACGGTGTGACCTGCGTTGGAACCACCCTGGTAACGGACAATCACATCCGCTTCGGCGGTCAGTACGTCAATAATCTTTCCTTTACCTTCATCGCCCCATTGAGCGCCAATCAAAACGGTATTCGGCATAACGGCATCCTTAAATTAGGTGGTTTTCTGCGTCTACTAAGAACGCAAATACAGAAATAGCATAGCATATTCCCCCACGTATCGCAAACCCCGCACGGCAAACCGTACCAGAGGATGGGCTACGGCTGTACGGACCTACTGCCGACACAGCCACTCCCGCCATCGAATACGCTCCGCCCCCGTTGTCTCCTCGTTGAAAAGGTAGCTGGGATATATACATGAAGATAGCTTTGACATGTTCTATAGGCTAGCTAGCCTTCTTTTAATAGGGTAGCTACCCTTATGATGGAAGACTAGCTACCCTCAAGTCATAAGACTAGCTACCCTTATGAGGGAAGGCTAGCTACCCTCATCTATTTATCTTGCCTTTCTGTGCGAACTATGCTATTTTAGTAGACACATCATATTACCGGTATCGTCATCTTCGGCATCGGTCCCCGAAACAATCCGCACAACTATCGAAAGGAGCCGCTTATGTCGGGCAAATCCAAACTTGAAGCATCTTTTCGCGCCTCCCGGCATGTCGGTGTCGGCTCGTCGCTGGCAGGCACCCCCATTCGCTACCGTCTGCAGAGTCACACACTAAAAAACGGCAATGCAGCCAGCCGGAAGCTCTACGCAACGGTTGTTCCGAACCGCAAGGTGACGCAAGCCGATCTCTGCAGACGGCTTGAGCGCGAAAATGGAAAATACTCCGCTGCCGAATACAGTATGATTATCGACCAGGTGGCGGAGGTACTGGCAGACGAGTTGCATCAAGGGAACTGCGTAAACCTGCCGCAGCTGGGACACTTTGCCAACAGCCTCTCTGGCGCCTTTGATCCAGAAAAGAATGCCGATGCCCGTCAGCACGCGGTCCGCGTCAGCCTGCGCGTTGCACGCATCCTACAGGACCGTGTTAACGAAAATGCGTGCCTTCTCTGCGTCAACGGCTCCCAGACCAGTATCAAGACGGATCGCGTGGAATTCTCGATTTCCGCCGGTGTTGGCGGGGAAATCTACGCGGGCGATGCTGCCGAAGCGCAGGCTGTGCGTCCGCTGGCAAGCCAAATCATCCTGCACGGTATATTTCGCAATCTGCCAGCCGACCAGACCGCAGTCCTTCGCGAGCTGCACCCCGACACCAATGCTGCCCTTGGCGAAGACGTCGATTTGCCACTGGGGCCGTATCAGGGCGGATACCGTCGCCGCGGCGAACGCGAGGAACTCGCAGCCATCGACACCCGAACCATTGCCCAACGTCTACTGCCCGGCACCCGTTGGCAGATTACGGTGAGCTGCGCCACAGGCGAAGACTGCACCCTGATTTTCACGGTCTGCAATCGCCCACTGCGCACGCCATCCGACAAAACCGCCCCCGAGGCGACACCAACCGCCGCGCCCGCACCAACATCCAATGGCGCACCGCGTCGACAGAAACCGCGCACAATCCGTCTGAAGGCCCCGACCCCCAATGCCTTCCCTCCGCCGCCCGCGCCGCTCTCTCCCCTCCCCGACGAATGAGCGGCGCGCATCCGCGTGCCACCGAATAAGCCGTAACAGCTTGCGTCCTGTTAGTTCATAAACAACACCGGCGTGCTTCCGTTGTGCTGGCAGGCCGGCCCCTGGCAATACGCTCTGTGCGTCTTTTTGCTACACTATTTACTTCTTCAATACAACGGAGGCTCTATGAAATCACTGCTGTTTCTATCTTCGGCTCTGTTTGCGCTGGCGGCGCAGGCAGCGGTTCACAGTATCGTCTTCAATCCTGCCAACGTGCCAGCCATTCTCGGACGTGACGATGTACCTGTCGGCACGGTCACCGTCACCTCCGATTTGTCCGATTTCGCCAACATTACCCTGTCGACCAAGGGATCCGACAGCGGAATTATCCAGTCGATGGTCATGGGTGGTGCACTCGGCAAACTCACTGAGGATGCCGTCACCTTTCGCGTGCAGGTGCCGAACGGTACCGTAAAATTCGATCTTTTCCTCCGTCCACAGCCAGGTACCGATCTGCGCAAAACCGCCAAAATCAATGGCAACACCATCCGTCTCGCCTCCGTGGTGACGCGTCCCAATCAGCACGTGACAGATGCCAACCGTACATCCAAATGCTTCCGCATTCCCGGCATTGTCCAAACCAACACAGGCACGCTGGTCGCGGTATTTGACAACCGCTTCAATCACTGGGGCGACCTGCCCGCAGACATCACCATCGGCGTGAGCACCTCGAAGGACGGCGGCACCACCTGGTCGCCCATCACCACCGCTCTGACTCCCCAGGGCCTGCCCGGCGGCAACGGCATTGGTGATCCAGCCATTCTCCTCGACCCCTCCAACAACCGTCTCTGGATTTCCGCCCTGCGCGCCCCCAACTCCGGTCACCCCATCTGGAGTTCCGCTGCTGGCTCGACTGATCCTCAAACCTGCGGCCAATGGATTCTTGCCTATTCCGATGACGAGGGTAAAACCTGGTCTGAGCCCATCAACATCACCGCAGCTATCAAGCGCCCGAACGATCCCGATACCAAAACCTGGGGACTCGTCTTCCAGGGGCCTGGTGCCGGCATTGCAATGCGCGATGGCACCCTTGTCTTCCCTGGTCAAATCTGGGGCAACAAGGGCCGGGCCCCGCACCACGGCATCCTTGTCTATTCAAAGGACCACGGCAAAACCTGGCACTCCTCGAAGGCAATGCCCTTCGGCGGATCCGAATCGACCGTGGCCGAAATCGAGCCCGGTATCCTCCTGCTGAATACCCGCGAAGGCGGCGGTCCCAAGACGCGTGTCTCCGCAATAACCCAGGACATGGGTGAGACCTGGACCAAACTGGACACCACCCCGCTTCGTCAGCCCGGCAATCTCTGCCAGGCGGCTCTGCTGAATATGGACGGCACCCTCGTCTTCTCGAATCCCAATGCAGGCAACCGCAGCACCATGACCCTGCGCACCTCCAAGGATAAGGGGAAGACCTGGTCGAAGGGGCTCATCTATGATGCCCGTGAATGTGCCGGATACTCCTCGCTCTGCCCCGTTGGTAACGATGCCGTTGGCGTGATTTACGAAGGTACCTCCGACTGGCACTACTTCCAGCGCGTGCCGATGAAGGACCTGAAGTAAGCGACGGAAATCAGTGAACAGTTTCGGGTGGGCGTTGTCCACCCCCTATCAAAGGACACTGCGTGCCGATGAACGGCAAGTGATTGCAGGAGGCTGTCACCGCAGTGTTTTCCCGAAACCGTTGATTTTCCGCAATGCTTTGTCACCGATATGCAACTCACCCTCAATAACAGACTCTGTACGCCGTCAGCCTTTCCCCGACTGACGGCGCTTGATTTTGAAACCACAGGAACCGTCCGCGGATTTTCCTCCCTGCCCTGGCAAGTCGGTGCCGTTACAATGGATGCGCGTCGGCTGAATATGGACGGCCCTCAGATGGATACGCTCCTCTGCGTTCCGGAGGACCATCCCTTCTCACCGCATGCCCCAGGAACCTATCGCACCCGCCGTCCCGATATCGCTGCCGCCCCCGCCGCCATGGAGGTTTGGCCTGACCTTCACGCCTTACTATCCGACTCCATTCCCGTGGCGCACAACATCTCCACCGAACGCACACTCCTGCGCCGCCTAGCCCCAATGACCGAGTACCCAGCCTGGATTGACACCCTCCCCCTCGCGCGCCATACCTGGCCCGGACTCCCCAGCTACGCCCTCGACCGCCTCATCCCGACCCTCGGCCTACAATCCCGCCTCGAGGCCCTCGTCCCCGGACGCGAAGCCCACGATGCCTATTACGACGCCGTCGCCTGCGCCCTCCTCCTCGAAACCATGCTCGCCCTTCCTGGCTGGGAGCACGTCACCCCCGAAGATATCCTCCGCCGCTGACGAAGGATGCCCCCGTAATCATGTGTCATTTATCGGCACAAAGCGCGCAACACCTCTGCTACTATGATCCGACCAACCCGACTCTCCTTCTTCCTCACCCTGCTGATAACCGCCACCTTTACGTATCTGCACGTTCTTTCGGATGGCGGTAGCTTTGAAGGCGCGCAGCCCAAGGCGCTATTTATCTCCATGCTCGTTAGTTCGCTGGCATCGCTAGCCGTGATGTCTCTGCCGATTCTGTCGGAAGTCCTGCGCCGACGAGACACCCTGCACCGCCTTCTTTCGGCCGATGTCTTCCGCACAGTCCCTCGCGGACGCGCCCTGCTGTCGATTATCCTGGCCTTCGTCGTTATTTTCTCGGCAGCGATGATGCTCCTCAGCATTCTGCCCGCCGATGCGGAACAGGACATCGCCCAGGCGCTGCGTCTGCTAAGCCTACCCCAAAAAGCCGTCCTCAGCATCTGCATCTGCGTACTGACACCTCTGGTGGAGGAGATACTCTTCCGCGGCATCCTGCTGCACAGCTTTCCGCAGCGCATCGCCATTCCAGCGAGCGCCTTCTGCTTCGCACTGGCCCACGGTCTCAGCGGAATCGACTTCCCGCTCTTCCTTATCGGCATCCTGCTGGCACTCGAAGTCCGGCGTACTGGCACGCTTTGGAGCGCTGTTGCGCTGCACGGTGCCTTCAATCTGCTCAACCTGCTGTTGGTCGAGAGCCTGTAGAAGTATCGATGCGAAAGACGTAAAAGTGAAAGAAATGGGCAAAAACGAGGATTTTAAAGGCGTGCAGTGCCCCCTGTATGACTGAAAAAACCGAAGTTCATACACGTTTAAGGTGCTTTTTGCAGCCCGTAGACATACTCCTACAGATTGCCCTGGCGGCACCGTTCCGACGCATGTTAAACGCCGATTCACCCCCAATGTCGCCCTTTTTCATCGAATCGGCGGAAAACTCCCCCCTCAGGCGCATTTTATGTTATTCTATTAGGGATTGTTTTAAAAAGATGCCGGAGAGAAGCGTGCATATTCGGCTGAAAGCCCCTTTTAGGATGTTGCCCATGATTAAAAAATATCTTTTTGCAGCTGGAATGGCACTGCTGTCAGTGGTTACGGGTGCGCAGTCAGTCTTTGACATGCCGCGCCTCTTTCCGCAGCACCGCCGGACACTCAGCCAGTTTATGGCCGCACTGCAAAACAACAATCTACCACAGGCCGAAAGTGCCGCCCTCACTGGCACCAAACTCTTTCCCCGCGATGCCAACTGGCACTACAACGTGGCCTGCGTCCGCGCCCGTGACAATCAGCCCAAATCCGCCCTCGAATGGCTCGAGAAAGCTGTTAAACTCGGTTTTTCCGATCGTCGCGCCATCGCATCAGACCGCGATTTGGTCTCCCTGCGCAAATATCCCGATTTCGACCGCATCCTAAAATTGGCCGACGAGACAGCTGGCAACGCAAACAAAAATCCGACACTCTCACGCGGACTGGTCACCGATGTACCCATGGGGATGTCAGCCGAAGTGACCGCTGCCAACACACAGTGGAACTGGGATCCGAATCAGGGCGGCTACATGACCACACTCTTCCGTCCCGTTCCCGGGAAAAAGGTCAATCCCAAAGATTACAGAGGCCCCTGCGCCGACCGCATTCGCGCCTGGATGGAAGAAGGTACAGCTGCTGGCAATGCGGGCGACTTTTATGTAAACCGTGACGAGGATACCGCCGTTGCCTCCTACGACAGCTTCCCTGGGCTCACGCCCGTGCTGTATGGCGAAGAAGCCGTCCGTGCGAATGCCCACCGCGGGCCAGCCAACGGCCTCTTCTCCACGGGCCTCAGCGCCCTGCCTATTATCGGCAACTCCGCCTTCGGCCTGCCCCAGGTCTCCCCGTTCTGGCGTTCCCTACCGCGCATGCTAGCCACCGACCGCACCCAAGCTCAAATTGCCGCCCGTCTCGCCGTATCCAATCAGCTCTGGATTTATGATGCCACCCAAGATGTCACCGACCCCATACTCGGCGACCTTCAAGTAACCCACCTGACACACATCGTCTCCACCGCCGCTGGCAAAAATGTCCTGCCGCCCAAGGCCCAGCAGCAGATGACAGATCTCATTCTGGCCGCCCTGGCCGCCATGCACCCCGAGACAAAAGCCGAAATGTACCGCCACGGGCAGCTGGTATCGACCGTTCAGATGCTCCTCCGCAAGAGCCTGAAAGGTGCCCCCGACTACTTTACCCCCGAAGCCCATCCCATCGCCTTCAATCCAGAGGCCATCGATGCCGAAGCGCTCGTCACCAACGCCCACAATCTGCGTCCCGCGACCCTGCCGCCCGTCTTTGCCATCCGCGTCCGTCAAGAATCCATGCCCCGCAAATTTATCGACTTCTTCGATCTCGACAACAGTGAGGGCATTGTTGATACCCCCATGTGCATCACCCGCATCCTGCGTGGCACGCAGCAGGTCCGCCGACTCACCGTAGAAGCCGTCACGCCCGCCGAATCCGATACTAGCTTCCGCTGGTTCACCGTCTCTGGCGACCCCAAGGCCATCACCTTCCGCCCGCTGCTCCCCAATGGTGCACTCACCACCATCGAAGCGAAATGGCAGGGCATCTTTACCCACCATGGACGCCCCTGCCGCCGCGTCGATCTCGCCTGCGTCGCCGTCCGTCCCGATGGTTCCGTCTCTGCCCCCGCCTTCGTCTCCCTGCGCGCCCTCGGCAACGAACGGCGCACCTTCCGCCCCGACGGCAAACCGCTCTCCGTCGATTACACCGTGCCAAAATCCGGATACATTTACGAAGACCCCGTGCTGACCGCGTTCAAGAACTGGACCGATACCTATCGCTATGATGCGCGAGGAGTTCTTCTTGGCTGGACCCGTACGCGCCCCAATGCCCCATCACAGGACTTTGATGCCCAGGGTCGCCGCATCGTCGAAAAGACCCAGGATGGGCGCCCCGCCAAACTCGTAAACGTCACCTATCTGCCCCGCGTTCTACAGCGCAACCGCGCAGTAGAAATGCCCGCCGTCGAACTACTGCAGACCGATACTGGCGAGCCCTTCGCCGCCGAACGCCCCTCTTCTCTTTAATTGGATAACTCAAGGTATACCGCATGAAACTGTTTCGCCTCTCTCCCCTGACCGAAAAGCGCCTCCAGCGCTTCTACCGCAGCAAGGTGGCCCTCTGGTCCCTGCGCCTCCTCATCCTCCTCTACCTCGTCAGCCTCTGTGCAGAGCTCATCTGCAACGGCAAACCGCTCATGCTGCGCTTCAAAGGCGAAACCACCTTCCCCTTCCTCCGTTCCCAGCCCGCCGAAGCCGTGCAAGATGCCGCCCTCGGCGATACCCCCCGCGTCCCCGGACTGCCCGTCCATGTCGATTACCGCACCTTCACCGAAAGCGATGCCTTCCTGGATGATCCCCATGCCTTCGTCCTCTGGGCCCCCGTCCGCTACTCCCCTGGCGAAACCCTCGACACCGCCGACCTCGAAAAGGATAAGGTCGTCACCGTCTCCCTCGTCCCCAATCAGCCCATCGGACGCTTCAATCTAACCAAAGACGGCAAAATCATCCGTCAGGACAGCTGCGCGCAGTTCTTCCCCCACATCAGCCTGCGTGACGAACAGACCGCCCTCAACGACCTAATTATCCTCCCCGAAACACTCCGCAACGAAATTGCCCGCCGCTTCCGCGGTGAGGCACGCCCCGCCTTTGAAACCGAAATTGAACCCCTTCCCCAGCGTGCCTTCCCCTGGGCGCGACTCCACCTACACCTGGCCCCGTCGGACGGTCTCACCCCAGTCGAAACTGTCCGTATCAACCTCCGCGCTATCCTGAGCGACGGTCGCACCTTCCTTCCTAAACTGACCTACGATTACGTCCGTTCTGTCGATGACAAGGGCCGCCCCGGTGCCCCGATGCTCCGCCTCCGCAACGGTCAGACCGCCCCCGATGCCAAACTCCGCAAACAGCTTGATTTCTGGGGTGCACACGGCTTCAAAAAGGATATTACCGCCGCCGACCAGTTTGCCTACATCGCCCCAGATCGTACCGTCTACGCCGTTACTTCTGGCAGCAACATCCGCTTCCCCTTCCGCCCCACCGCCCGCCATATCTGCGGACTGGACGGTTCTGGACGCGACGTCTTCTCCCGCATCCTCTATGCCACGCGCATCGCCGTCTCCTTCGGTCTGCTGCTAGCCGTCGCCGCCACCCTCATCGGTCTCTTTGTCGGCTCGCTGCAGGGCTACTTCGGCGGTAAAGTCGATATCGTTGTCCAGCGTATCACCGAAATCTGGGCCGCCCTCCCCTTCCTCTATATCATGGTTCTCGTCGGTGCTGTCTTCGGACGCAGCTTCTGGCTGCTGCTCCTAGTCTACGGTCTCTTCTGCTGGCTGGGCCTTTCCTACTACATGCGTGCCGAATTCCTGCGCCTACGCAACCGCCCCTTCGTCGCAGCCGCCCGTTGCCAGGGCCTCGGTCACGCCCGTATCATCTTCCGCCACATCCTGCCCAATGCCCTCACCCCGATTATCACCCTTTTCCCCTTCCTGCTCGTCGGCGCCATCAGCTCTCTCGTCTCCCTGGACTTCCTCGGATTCGGATTGCCCCCGCTGACCCCGAGCTGGGGTGAACTGCTCAACCAGGCACAGACCTACCGCTGGGCCTGGTGGCTCATTCTCTTCCCCTCGCTGGCCATCTTCCTGGTGATGTTCCTCACCGTTCTGGTCGGTGAAGGCGTCCGCAACGCCTTCGACCCCAAACCCTTCAGCAAGCTTCAGTAAAGGAACCGCTCCCATGGCAAACGAAGAACAGCCGCTCCTGCAAGTCAAAAACCTTACCATCGCCTTTGAAAACGACGATACCCGCAAACTCGTCACCACCGTCGAAAACATCTCCTTCGATGTCCGCCGCGGCGAAATCCTCTGCATCGTCGGTGAATCTGGTTGCGGCAAATCGGTCAGCTCGATGTGCATCCCCCGCCTTCTCCCTTCGCCCCCCTCCAAAATCCTGAACGGCGAAATCCTCTTCGAGGGCGAAGACCTGCTAACGCTCCCCATCGCAAAAATGCGCACCTACCGCGGCAAAAAAATCGGTGTCATCTTTCAGGATCCGATGACCGCCCTCTCGCCGCTCGTGCGCATCGGTGATCAGATTACCGAAGCAGTTCTCATCCATGAGCCAACCCTCGGCAAACATGCCGCCAAGGCCCGCGCCACCGAATGGCTCGGAAAAGTCGGCATCCACAATCCCGCCCTGGCGATGCGCTGCTACCCCTATGAACTCTCTGGCGGTATGCAGCAGCGCGTCATGATTGCCATGTGCCTCATCCTCGAGCCACAGCTCATCATCGCCGACGAACCCACCACCGCCCTGGATGTCACCATCCAGGCCCAGGTCCTCGAACTCATGCTCCAACTCCATCGCAAGGATTCTGGCATGATTTTCATCACCCACGATATGGGTGTCGTCTACAAAATGGCCGACCGCGTCGCCGTGATGTACGCAGGACAAATCGTGGAGCAGGCAGATGCCAAATCCTTCTTCGCCGGCCCCAAACACCCCTACGCGCAGGCCCTCCTCGAAGCCCTCCCCTCCCACGCGACCCGAGGCAAAAAACTCCGTGCCATCCCCGGCCAGGTCCCCAGCCCCGAAAACTTTTCCGTCGGCTGCCGCTTCGCCGAACGCTGCCACTGCGCCCACGACGACTGCCCCGCCGTTCCCCCGCAGCTAACCCCCGCCGGCAGCCACCTCGTCCGCTGCCCCTACGCACAGTAATGGGGAAAATAATCCGAAAACAGGAAATCGGTTTTCACTGATATCCAAGCCGTCCTCCTACTTAAAAAAGGCGCACCTCGTGCGCCTTTTTTCACATCCGCACCGCCTGCGCCGCAATCATTCACCATTCGTCATTCATCAGCGCGAAGCCCCCGCCCCAGGCGTACACTTCGCCCCCATTTTCTGGCACGCGGCACTTTATACTTGTATTCATACGCCGATTGCACTATTCTATTTCGGCTGTTAAATTTTTAATTCATTGAAGGGATTTGCAATGAGTAGCATCTTTAAAGCCTATGATATTCGCGGTATTTACGGAAAAGATCTGACAGACGCAGTAGCGTATGATGTAGGCCGGGCCTATGTGTCCTTTACGCGCGCAAAGACCGTTGTGGTAGGACGCGACTGCAGAAGCCATTCGCTTCCGCTACAGACAGCCCTCATGCGCGGTCTCACCGACCAAGGTGCCGATGTCATCGATATCGGTCTCTGCTCCACTCCCATGAACTACTATGCCAACGGCGCATTAAAGGCCGACGGCTCCATCATGATTACGGCCTCGCACAATCCCGCAGCGTGGAACGGCTTCAAGATGTGCACCGCGCAGGCGGTCCCCCTCTTCAGCGAAACCGGCATCTACGACATCGGCCGCAGGGTCACCGAACGCACCTTCGATGCCCTGCCCGATGCCCCTGGTTCCGTCCGTGAACACGACATCCTGCCTGCCTACCGCGACCATGTGCGCCGCCACATTGCCTATACCCGCCGGCCCAAGCTCCTCATGGATTACGCCAACGGCATGGGCATCGTCGAAGCCAAAACCTTCCTCGACACCGTCGATACCGAAGGCCTCTTCGATACCCTCGATGGCACCTTCCCGAACCATGAGGCCAATCCTCTGCGCACCGCCACTCTCGCCGATTTGCAGCGCACCATCCCTGGTAAAGGCTTCGACTTCGGCATCGCCTTCGATGGCGATGCCGACCGCGTCGGCTTTGTTGATGAATTGGGCAATATCGTCTCCATGGACCTCGTTGCTGCCCTCATCGCACAGGATGTGCTCGCCCGCGAAAAAGGTGTCATCTGCTACGACCTGCGCGCCAGTCGCATCCTCCCCGAAGTCATTGAAGCCAATGGGGGACACGCCGAAATGAGCCGTGTCGGACATGCCTTCGTCAAGCAGCGCATGCGCCAATTCGATGCACTCTTCGCAGGGGAACTCTCCGGCCACTACTACTTCCGCGACAACTTCACCGCCGAATCCTCCTCCATGGCCGTCATCGCCCTCTGCAACATCCTCACCGCCTCTGGCAAAACTCTCTCCGAGCTCATTGCCCCCCTGCGCAAGTACCACCACTCTGGCGAAATCAATTCCAATGTCGACGGCACCACTCAGGAAGTGCTAGACGATATCCGCCACACCTACGCCGATGCCAATCTGTCGGATTTGGACGGTATCACCGTCACCTACCCCACCTGGCGCTTTAATGTCCGCTGCTCCAATACCGAGCCCCTCGTCCGTCTCAATCTCGAAAGCTTCATTAGCAAAGACGACAGGGATTGCCGCATCACCGAAGTGCTCGCCCTTATCCGCAAACCCCGCCACTAAGCCTCCCTGCAGGACGGCATTTTTGCTTTTGTGCTAGAATATATCTGTTATGAGCAAACGTATCGGTATTATCGGATCGGGACGCTTCGGGGAAGCGTTGGTGCAAACGCTCTCCGCGCAAGGCGCCGAAATCATCCTCATGGACACCGACCGCAAAAAAATCCAAGACCTCTCAGAGTACGTCACCCAATCCTTTGAGGGCGATGCCACCAATATCCATGCCCTGGAAGAAGCTGGCTTCGCCAACTGCGACAGTGTCGTCGTCGCCATCGGCGAAAACATTGAAGGCAGCGTCATGGCCACGGTCAACTGCAAAGACCTCGGCATCAAAACCGTCGTTGCCAAAGCCTCGTCCGAAATCCACGGACGCGTCCTGCGCCGCGTGAATGCCGATGTGGTCATCTTCCCCAACCGCGACCGCGCCCAGCGTCTTGCCCGCACCCTACTCTCCAAGAGCCAGGCCGACCTCTTCGATATCGCCGATGGCCTCTGCGTCACCGAAATTCCCACCCCAAAGTGTCTCTCGGAAACCACCCTGGCCGATGCAGATATCCGCAAAAACCACGCTGTTACCGTACTTGCCGTCCGTCGACTAGACGATACCAATCTCAATAATCCCCGCCAACTAATCATTCCCAAACCCGACACCGTCATCCACGAAGACGACCGTCTTCTGGTCTTCGGCACGCCGGAACAGATTGACGCCTTCGCCCAGGCCTGATACCGCCCCCCGTATTCGGAGCTCCCCATGAACGACACCCCTCCCCCGCAGGATTCCATCGTCGTACGCAAAGCCCATCTACAGGATGTCTTCCCCATCCATCGGCTCATCCAAACCTACCCCCACGAACTCATCCTCCGACCGGTCAACAATATTGTCGAAAATATCGACCGCTTCTCAGTCGTCTACGATGGTGACCGCCTCATTGGCTGCGCCTGCTGGCAAATTCTGCCCGAAATCGGCGACCCCGAACGCGCCACCGTCGAGCTCCAGTCCGTTGCCGTCATCCCTGAATACCGCGGTAAACACGTCGGCTCCCGCCTCGTCCGCTTCGTCCTCAACCGTATCGAAGCCTTCCATCCCGCCCAGGCCATTGTCCTCACCTTCGAGCCCGAATTCTTCGGCCACATGGGCTTCGTGAAAATCGCCAAAGACAAAATCATGCACAAGATTTACCGCGGCTGCATCTACTGTACCAAGCACACCAACCCCTTCACCTGCCCCGAAATCGCCATGGCCAAACAGCTCCGCTAAACACAGCGCACCCTAGGAGCCTGTCGAGGTATATCTACGGGCTGCAAAAAGCGCCTTAAACGTGCATAAACTTCGGATTTTTCAGTCATGCAAGGGCCACTGCACTCCTTCAAAAGACTCGTTTCTGCCCATTTCTTTCACTTTTTTCGCCTTTCGCATCTATACTTCTACAGGCTCCTAGGCAGCAAGAACGTCAGCCCGCATCCAGGCATCATTCCAGCCCTCACATACCGCCTTTACACCGTTTTCACAGTGAGGCCCTTTAAAAATCGGTCGCATCACTTACCCGTGCGCGGCCGTTCGCACCTGTCGCCTACCCCCGCCCGCGCTGCCCCCTGCAAAAATTCAGCAAATCCGCTATAATACCCAGACTATGGCCAAACAGACTGATGGATTGACGCCGATGATGCGGCAGTACCAGGCAACCAAGGAATCGCTGGACGAACATACGATTCTCTTCTTCCGCCTCGGTGACTTTTATGAAATGTTTTTCGAGGACGCAGCCCGGGCGGCCCCGATTTTAGGTGTAGTCGTAACCCATCGCGCGGGTGTGCCGATGTGCGGCATCCCCTACCATGCGCTGGATTCGTATCTAATCAAAGCCCTCCGCTCCGGACTAAAAGTCGCCATCTGCGAGCAGACGGAAGATCCCAAGCTAGCCAAAGGACTCGTCCGCCGCGAAATTACGCGCATCATCTCCCCCGGCTCCATCACCGAGGATGCTATCCTCGATGCAGGCACCTCCAACTTCTTAGCATCCGTCTACGCCTCCAAAAAGGACGGATTCGGTCTGGCGGTCCTTGAACTCTCCACAGGATCCTTCGCCGTAGAATCGTGCGATGACGAGACCGCTCTCACCGAGGCGCTACGCCGCATCGCCCCAAGCGAGACCCTGATTTCTGACGAACAGCACGGACTTCTCGCCCCGGCCCTTATCCGCGATGTCGCTGGTACGCTAACAGAAACCAATGCCTGGCGCTATATGACCGACCAGGCGACGGACACGCTCACCCGTCATTTTCACGTCCACTCCCTTGAAGGCTACTGCGGCACGGGCGCACTTCCCTCCTGGGTACAGGCCGCTGGTGCCCTACTCCACTATGTCCGTCACGAGCTGCGCCAATCCATCGACCATGTGCGCTCCCTCGATGTCCGCAACGGCAGCGCCTTCCTCACGCTGGACGAATGCACCTGCCGCAATCTCGACCTACTCCCCTTCCCCGGCGGCCGTCCCGAAAACGAAACGCTTCTCGGGGTACTGGATGGCACCTGCACCCCCATGGGCAAGCGCATGCTACGCAGCTGGATTCGCTCCCCGCTCCGCGACCGTGAATCTATCTTCAACCGCCAGGAAGCCGTTGCCGAACTCATCGGTGAAGTAAGGTATTATGGTAGTGACAGATATTCCA
>SAMEA104404097__coassemble_550_pt1 | contig 36485 bp, 27 predicted proteins | sample SAMEA104404097__metabat2_high_PE_096 | metagenome-assembled genome bin SAMEA104404097 (sample SAMEA104404097) | Balaenoptera acutorostrata | reverse complement strand
CTGACACACGGTGCATGAAGACGTTTGGACAAAGCGGGCGGGGTTTGGTAGTCTATAACGCGTGCATATCGGCCGTGGGGAGGTTCTGCTACGGCGCGAAAGGATTTGAGAACGATGAAGATTACTGTATTCGGAGCGGGCCGGATGGGCTCCGCGATGGCGCACGGCTGGATTCGTGCGCAGCTACCCGACTTTGAACTGAGCATGGTCCGCCGTCAGACAGGGGTTCCCCTGGGCGACGGGCTAGAATCGGTGAAGCTGGTGACCGCCGATGCGCCGGAAGTGGCAGCAGCAGATGTCATTGTACTGGCGATGAAGCCCTGGCAGGTCGAAGAGGCCGTGCAGAAAATGCTGCCGGATCTGAAGGACGGCGTGCTGGTGATTTCCGTAGCGGCCGGCGTGACGCTGGAACAGCTGCGGACAATGGCGCTGAACCGCGTACGGATGGTCCGTGCCATGCCGAACACCGCCGTGGCCTTCGGTGCCGGCGTGGTTGCCGTGGCTGGGGCACCAGCAGATTGCGCTGCGGCGCAGGACATTTTGGCACCGATGGGGTACATTCCTGAGCTGCCGGAAGAGAAGTTCGATGCCGTGACGGCGCTATCTGGCTGCGGACTGGCGCATGCGCTCCGTTTTCTGCGCGCGGCCCAGACGGCGGGCATCCGCATGGGCCTACCTGCCGATGTCTCGAAGCACATTTTTGCCCGCGTCATGCAGGGTGCGGCCACCATTGCCGATGCGTCGCCATGCCACCCAGAGGAGGAAATCGACCGCGTCTGCACCCCCGGCGGCCTGACCATTCGCGGTATGGTGAAGCTGGAACAGGGTGGTTTTTCCGCAGCGATGGTAGATGGTCTGCTGGCTTGTCTGCCGCCCGAGAAGCAGTAAGCTGGCAGGGCTCTACCGAGAGGAGGTTTTAAGTTATGCGTATTATTGTCAAAATCGGATCCAACGTGTTAGCGCGTGCCGATGGCAGTCTATCGATTGCCCGGATGGCTGCGCTGGCGGACGATGTGGCGGAGCTGTATGGCCAGGGGCATCAAGTTCTCATTGTCACCTCTGGCGCGGTAGCCGCCGGCCGCTCCCAAATTAATCTGCCTCGCACTGCTGAACGTGTGGCGCGCCGTCAGGTGCTCAGCTCGGTCGGACAGACCGTACTGATTGATACCTATCGCGGCATCTTCGAGGCCAACGGCCTCAAAATCGGCCAAATTCTGGTAACGAAGAACGACTTCGGCGACGGCACCCACGCCGCGAACATGCGCCAGTGCCTGCAGACGCTCTTCGCGTACGGGATTGTCCCCGTGGTCAACGAGAACGACACGGTCTCCGTGGAATCGCTAATGTTTACGGACAACGACGAGCTCGCCGGGCTCCTGGCCAAACTGCTGGAAGCCGATTTGCTGATTATCCTCTCGTCGGTGGACGGCGTCTACGACCGCGCCCCGACCGATCCCGAGGCCAAACTCCTGCGCACCATCCTGCCAGACGGCGACGACAGCATCGAAGTGGGCGAATCGACCTCGATGGGCCGCGGCGGCATGAAGACCAAGCTGGGCGTGGCCTACCGGACCGCGCGCGACGGCATTACCTGCGTGGTCGCTAACGGACACCGCCCCAATATCCTGTGCAACCTGGTGCAAGACCCTGAGTCCGTTCCCTGTACCCGCTTCCTGCCAGCCGCAGCCAAGTAATTTTTTCGCAAAAAGACCGCCATCCTGTAACGGCGTATGTTATAATCTGCCTTATCATGCGCAGGGGTCAGACGATGATTGAGTATATTCTGGTGCTTGCCGTGCTGCTTGCGGTCACGGCGGCATCGGGATATCTGATTCGGGCCATTATGCGCCAAACCGAGCGGACCTCGGTGCTGATGAATTCGGACTATCCCTGAGTTTCTCTGGCACCGGCAACGCAAGCAACGGAGGGTTTATCCATGAAACTTACATCCCGCAAGGGCCAGACCATGGTGGAATACATCATCATCGTGGTGCTGATTGCCATTACCCTGCTGACCCTCGTCGGTTTCTTCGGCAAGGCCATTGCCAAGAAGTTCTCCGGCGCCACCTCGGCCATCGATGAAGATGTCGGCGCCGAAGCCCAGGATGCCTATAACAATATCGACGATCCCAAACAGGCCATCCGCGGTCTGGACGAGACCGGCGACCTGAAGTGACGGCTTTCGCCGTCGGCGGCAGACGATGACCCGCCCCCGCACAGAACCGCCCAGCAGCGGAGGCTTCCGGCCTCCGGTACGGGGGTATTTTCGTTTCGGACGGCGCGGCCAGGCGATGATTGAGAGTCTGATTGTGCTCATGCTTCTGCTGGCGGCCTTTTTCTTCTTCTACGACTTTGCCTACGGCATCGCGGCCCGATTGCTACTGACGCATGGTGCCGCCCGCGTAGCCCGTGCCGAGACGGTGGGCTTCAATCGTTTTCACCAGACCAAAGCCCTGCGCGTGGCCACGATTCCCGTAGCGGGCGAACGGTTAGTCCCAGGGCGCGACAGCGGACGCGGGGTCAGCTCCCCCGCTGGCGAACTCGCCCTAATGCGCACCTATCTCAGCAGCGAAAACGAGGCGGAGGCGGACGGCATCCTAGGCTACGAGCGCTGGGAAAGCCTCCGTTTCACATCCGACAGCGATGGCACACGTAGTGAGGTGCGCGCCGAAATGAGCCTGCCCCTCCTGCTGCCCGCCAAATTCGGCCGTCTCTTCGGCATCGAACCGGCACGAAGCACCGATGCCGCCGCGGGCGAACAGACCCTGCGCGCCCGCTGGGGCGTGGAAGATCACGCCTCGTTTTACCTCTCCCGATAACCCGCCATGCTGTTTTCTCCCCATCCAGCCCCCCGCCACCACCCCCGCCGCGGACAGGCCATTGTACTCTTGCTCTCAGTGCTGCTGGTCTTCCTGGCCCTCGCCTTCTGGATTTTCGATATCTACAAGCCGCTGCTGGCAAAACTGCGGGTGCAGGACGGCGGCGATGCCGCGGTCCTGTCCGCTGCCCGCTGGCAGGCGGCCGGCCTCAACCTTATCGGCGAACTGAATCTCATCCAAGCTTATATGCTGGCGGACGACGAAAACAATCTCGAGGCCGCCGCCAATCTCCATACACTATCCCAGCACGTCTATATCACCACCCCCTTCCTGGGCCTCTACGCTGCCCACCTGACCGCGGAGCGCAACGGATTGGACTCCCTACCTGGCACGGGCGAGATTCTGCGAACACGGTCCCGACACATCGAATTCGACAACATGTACCCAGGTGCCGATGACGATGTCCGCGCCCTTGTCGATTATATTGCGCGCACCGACCTCTGCGCCTTCCCGCTGAGCAGTATCGATGAAGAGGCGGAGCCGGCCTCCATGCTAACCAACCGCGCCTTCTACGATGCCATCCTCGGGCGCGATTGGTGCTGGTTTTGGTTCAATGCCTATGGTTTTCTAAAGAGCTACAGCAGCCGCTCCGACTTCGGTCCCCCACCGCGCTTCAAAGGCATCCTGCCCTTTAACCTGCATGTAGGCAGCTCCGTAGCGAAACTGAATGCGCTGACAGACACGGTACCGTTTTCCGATGCGCTAACCGAGTTAGGCCACCCCCCGCTGCCGCCCCCGCCCCCACCGGAATCCCCCTCGCCCGCCCATTGGGAACGGCGCACCCCCGTCCACTGGGCCGTCTACGACCCCAAATACTGGGGTTCCTGGGAGGCCATGCACCACGGCGAGCTCCCCATCCGGGGGACCCTCAAAGCGAAATTCGACTACGATGGTGCCGATGCGGCGCTCAGCGTCCGGCGCGGCAACGCGAACTGGATTGCCGCTGCGAAGCCCTTCGGTTCGGTAGCCGACAGCAATCCGACCGAGTTCAGCCTCCTCCTCGGCGGTTTTAACGATGTGCGCCTCATCCCCGTCGATGCCGCCGATGCCGGGCTGACGGGTTACGACCCCGTCTGGATTAATCACCTACACACGCATCTCCGCGGCTATCTCGCGACGGGGATTGGTGTCGAGGGCTGCCGCTTCTGCAGCGCCCTGCAACGCTGGGACAACCCCGCCTTCCGTCAAACAGCCATGCTCTGGCTCGAGGAATACGGACACACCTGCCGACGTCCACACCCCGGCGGTAACGGCGACGGCGGCGGCTCCTCCTACGCCCACTAGGAGCCCGTAGGGGTACATCTACGGGCGGCAAAAACGCCGCGCAGAGAGCAACACAGCGCAGAGACCCGCCTCAACGTTCCGTGCTCCTTTCAGCCCAACCATCCGCCCAAAGCCCCTCTGGCGTGCATGTGGCACCCTCCTGCCCCATTGACAGAACATCTTTGCCTTGAAAAAGAACCTCTGTTGTGATACGCTATGAGGGAAACATCGGATTGTTTACGGAGACTTTTGCGTGACGACAAATGACGAATATGCTTTGCAGGTGATGCAGGAAACCGGGCGGCTAACGGCCGATCAGGTCTCCGATGCACTTGCCGCAAAGCGCAAGGACGGTCAATCACCGCTGGATTGGCTCGTCGAACAGCAGACGCTGACGGAAGACGATGTACTGGCCACCCTGGCCGAACAGTTCGGCATGCCGTTCGCGTCCATCGACGGCGACGAGGCCGATCCCGCGCTGGCGTCGCTCCTCGATGCCGATACGGCCCGCCGCTACAACGCCGTACCCGTCCAGGAAGAGGACGACACGGTGATGATTGCCGTATGCGACCCGGGCAACTACGATGCCCAGGATGCTATTCGGTACCGCCTAAACGGCAAAAATGCTGAATTTGTGGTGGTCACCTCGGGGGATGTCAAGCGTCTGATGGACAAGCTCTACCCGCTGACCTTCGACCCGAACGCGACCGATGCTGGCGACGATTTAGTGGCGCAGCGTAAAGAGATGGATGTCGATCAGAGCGAAGAGGGCGATGCCCCCGTCATCCGCCTCGTCTCCCTCATTCTGATGGATGCCTGCAAGATGAAGGCCTCCGATATTCACCTGGAGCCGATGGAAAAGCACTTCCGCGTGCGTTTCCGCATCGATGGTGCGCTCCGCGAAATGGATGAGCCCCCAAAACGCCTCCAGAGCGCCATCATCTCCCGCGTAAAGCTGATGGCCAACATGGACCTCTCCGAACGGCGCATCCCGCAGGACGGCCGTATCCAGATTAAGATGGGCGAACGCGAGCTTGACCTGCGTGTAAGCACCGTGCCGACCAACTTCGGCGAGTCCATCGTCATGCGTATCCTCGATAAGCAAAACCTCTCGCTCGGTCTGCCCCAGCTCGGCTTCCTCTCCGATGACCAGGCCAAGTTCGAGCGCCTCATCGGCCTGCCCGACGGCGTCATCCTGGTCACCGGCCCGACGGGTTCCGGTAAGACGACCACGCTGTACGCCTGCTTGGGCCAGATTAACCGTCCGGACAAGAAGCTCATTACGGTCGAAGACCCTGTCGAATACCAGATGAGCGGTATCAACCAGGTACAAGTCAACCGCGCCGTCGGCCTCGACTTCTCCGCAGCCCTCCGCTCCATCCTGCGTCAGGCCCCGAACATCGTGATGATTGGTGAAATCCGTGACCACGAAACGGCCGAAATTGCCATGGAAGCGGCCTTGACGGGTCACTTAGTATTCTCCACGCTGCACACCAACGATGCCCCCTCCGCCGTCACCCGTCTGACCGATATCGGCATCAAACCCTTCCTCGTTGCCTCCGCCCTCCGCGCCGCCATGGCCCAGCGCCTCTGCCGTGCCATCTGCGAAAAGTGCCGACACGAGCATATCCCCACCGACCGCGAACGTAAAATGCTCGGCAACATGGCCCGCAACATCGACAACATGAAGATGTTCAAGGGTGCTGGCTGCCCCGTCTGCGGCCAGAGCGGTTACAAAGGCCGTAAAGGCCTCTTCGAAATCTTCACGGTGGATGACACCGTGCAGCGCCTTATTTTTGACAAAGCCCCCGCCACCGTTCTCCGTGCCCGCGTCCGCGAAATGGGCATGCGCACCCTCCGTGAAGACGGAATGCTGAAGGTGGCCTCCGGCATGACCACGCTCGAGGAAGTCCTTCGGGCTACGATGGGAGACGAAGACTGATGAGCAAAATCGATATCCATGAACTGGCCGCCCAGTCCGCCCTTGACCTCACGATGGCCGACCTGATGCAGCTAACCGTTGACGAAGGTGCCTCCGACCTTCACATCCGCGCCAACAATCCGCCCATGCTGCGCGTCTCGGGTGCCCTCGTTGCCTATGCCGACGACCCCCTCTCCCCGGCCGATGTCGCCAAAATGGTCCTCGAAATCGCCAACGAAGAGCATGTGCAGGAAATCGAACACAATGGTGGTGCCGACTTCGGTATCGCCTTCTCCGAGGCGGCCCGCTTTCGTGTCTCCATCTTCAAGGAACGCGGATTCTACGGCCTCGTGCTCCGTCAGATTCCCACGGCCATCCTCACGCTCGAACAGCTCGGCCTCCCCGAAACGGTCCACGAACTCCTCTACAAGCCCCGCGGCCTCATCCTCGTGACCGGCCCGACGGGTTCCGGTAAGTCCACCACCCTCGCCTCGATGCTGAACATCATCAACCAGGAACGCGACTGCCACATCATCACCATCGAAGACCCAATCGAATTCTACCACCAGTCCCAGAAGTCCCTGATTACCCAGCGCGAAATCGGCGCCGATGTTCCGAGCTTCGCCGAAGCCATCCGCCGCGCCCTCCGTCAGGACCCCGATGTCATCCTCGTCGGCGAAATGCGCGACCTGGAAACGATTGGTGCGGCCATCACCGCCGCAGAAACGGGCCACCTGGTCTTCGGCACCCTGCACACCACTGGTGCCGCCTCCACCGTCGACCGTATCATCGACTCCTTCCCCACCAACCAGCAGGAACAGGTCCGCACCCAGCTGGCCATGTCCCTCGTGGCCGTCATCTCCCAGGTCCTCCTTCCCCGCGCCGACAAGGGCGGCAAGGGCCGTTGCGCTGCGTTTGAAATCATGATGAGCACCCCCTCCATCCGTTCCCGCATCCGCGACAACAAGACCTTCCAGATTACCTCCGATATCCAGACCGGTGCCAAGTTCGGCATGGTTGGCCTCGATGACTCGCTGATTAACCTGTACCGCCAGGGCAAAATCTCCTACGAAGATGTCATCACCAAGGCACAGGATCCCGAGACCACCGTCCAGAAGATCCGCGAACTCATGGGAGAATAATTCATGGTGTCCGACCTTCAGCTGCCGCCGCTTCTCAGCCTCGTGCTGAACAACGGCTTTATCGACGAGGCCCGGGCGCAGGGGTACCTCCGCGCCCACCTCGACAGCGGCAAATCCTACAAACAGCTCCTCACCGATGACGGCATCCTCGAGGAAGCCGATCTCCTCGAGCTCATGGCCGGCGATCAGGGCACCGATGTCATCGACCTGAACACCGTCGTCTTCGACGATGACCTCAAAAATCTCGTCCCCACCGCCTCCGTCCGCCTCCACAAACTCGTCCCCGTCGAAGCCACCGCCGAATACGTGACCTTCGCCACCGCCGATTTCGTGGAAACCGATGTTGTCGACGAACTCACCTTCCTGCTCTCGCGCGAAATCCGTTTTGTCTTCGCCACCGAAGACACCATCGCCAAAGCACTCGACGAGCACTTCTCCGCCTCCGAAGCCTCGGATGCGATGATTGAAGATATCTCCGAGTTTGAATCCCTCGATGGCAGCAGCGACAGCGAACAAGGCATCGAATCTGCGGCGGCCTCCGCCCCAGTGATCCGCTTCGTCAACCTAGTACTCTACCAGGCCATCACCGACCGGGCCTCCGATATTCACATCGAGCCGTTCGAGAAAGACTTCAAAATCCGCTACCGTGTCGACGGCGCGCTGTACGAAATGAATCCGCCGCCGCTCTCGATGGCGCTGCCGATTATCTCGCGCGTCAAGGTGCTCGCTGGTCTAAATATCGCCGAACGCCGCGTACCTCAGGACGGCCGTATCGCCCTCACCGTTGCTGGCCGCCAGGTTGACCTCCGTGTTTCCTGCCTGCCCACCGTCCACGGTGAATCCGTCGTGCTCCGTGTGCTCGACCGCTCCGCCGTGTCGCTCGACCTGGAAAATATCGGCCTCCCCGAAGATATCTACGAAGGCATTACCCTCGATATCGAAAAGCCCAACGGCATCTTCATCGTCACCGGCCCAACCGGTTCCGGTAAGACCACCACGCTGTACTCCTGCCTCCGCGCCATCAACAAGCCGGATACCAAAATCCTCACCGCCGAAGAACCTGTCGAATACGACATCGAAGGCCTCGTCCAGGTGCCGATTAACCCCCAGCAGGGCAACACCTTCGCAAAAGTGCTCCGCGCCTTCCTCCGTCAGGACCCCGATGTTATCATGGTCGGTGAAATCCGCGACCTGGAAACCGCCGAAATCGCTGTCCAGGCAGCCCTCACCGGTCACTTCGTATTCTCCACCCTGCACACCAACGACGCCGCCGGCGCCGTCACGCGTCTGGTCGATATGAACGTGGCCCCCTACCTAATTTCGTCCACCCTGCAGGCCGTGCTCGCCCAGCGCCTCGTGCGCACCTGCTGTTCCAACTGCAAGACCTTCTACGATCCGGACGACGAGTCCATCGAGCGCCTCGGCCTCACCCGCGACGCCATCGGCAACCGTCAGTTCGCCTATGGTAAGGGCTGCAAAATCTGCAATGCCACCGGCTACAAGGGCCGAAAGGGTGTCTTCGAGTTCCTCCGGATGTCCAACCCCATCCGCGAAATGATTAACTCCCGCGAGCCCACCCTCGTCATCCGCGAAAAGGCCCGCGAGCTCGGCATGCGCACCATGCGTGAAGATGCTATCCGCAATGTCCTCGACGGCTACACCACCGTCGACGAAGTCCTGCGCTACACCTAAACCGTGCGCACAACGCAAAAAAGAGGCCCCGCAATTGCGGGACCTCTTTTTTTTGCGCGCGAGGCGTAGATAAGTGCCGAATGATAAATGACGGGAGTGCATCGCGCTTCCGTCGCAGAAAACGCTGCATTAAGCGCGTTTTGTGCAGAGCGTCTCGTAGACGGCCAGGGTTTTGGCAACCATCTGTGCGGAGGTAAAGTTATCGAGGATGTGGGCGCGGAGGCCGATATAGGTGGTCGTGCGGACCTTATCGAGCGCAGCGGCAAGTTCTTCGGCGTTGCCAGGCGTGTAAAGCACCCCGTCGGTACCGTCGCGGATAATATCGAGCACACCGCCATGGGCGGCGGCAATGACAGGGGTATTCATCGCGAGTGCCTCGGCCACGGTGCGACCGAAACTTTCGGGTTTGCGCACGTTGCAGGAACAGAGCACACTGCTCAGGGCATCAATTTCGGGGATATCCCGACGGCTGCCGACAAAGCGGACGCGGTCCGTCACGCCGAGGTCCGCCGCAAGCTGACGCAGTTCCTCGAAATAATTTTCCTGATGCTTCTGGGGTCCGCCGACAATCAGGGCGATCAGTTCCGGCCAGGAGTCTTTGCGCAGAGCCACGGCACGAATGAGAGTATCAATCCCCTTCAGCGACGAGACGCGGCCGACGGCAGCGGCCACAAACTTCCCTTCAAGCTTCCATTCCTGGCGGAGGGACTCCACATCGGCATCCCGGACCTTATTGGGGTCGAAGGTCTCGGTATCGACCCCGCGCGGAATCACGGTGAGCCGTCCGTCGTCCGCCCAGGGATAATTTTCGCGGGCATAGGCCTCGCCAGCGGACGAAACGCAAATGACGCGATTGGCCCGCACCATCACGCTACTGTAAAAACAGCGATGATTGAGCCCGTGCATCGTCGAAACGGTAGGGATGCGCAGATCTTTAGCGGCATTGGCCCAGAGTGTCAGCCAGCCCGGAACGCGGCTGCGAAAGTGAATGACATCGGGACGGATTCGACGCAGTTCACGGCGCAGAGCCAGCATCCGGGAAAAAGCCGTCAGGGGATTTTTCCCGCGCATATCGAGGGTTACGTGATGCCCGCCGTCGCGCTCAATTTCGGCGACGCGTTTACCGCCAGCGGAAATGACCCAGCTATCATGGCCCGCAGCAACGTAAGCACGGTTGGAATCGACGGTACCGCGTTCGACACCGCCGTCATTAAGCGAGGGAAGAATCTGAAGAATACGCATGAAAAGCTCCGAATCAGCCGGCTCAGAGGATGTCGGCAAAAGTGTGAAGGAAGGCATCGGTCATGCCAGTGACAAAATCGAGCATTGTGTGTAGCCACCAGCCATAAGGACGGTCCCGATGCGTCTGCACAAACGCTTCGCCGAAGGTGTAGCGAATGAGGCAGCGGTCGTCATAATCCAGCGTGCCGCGCAGGGTGCGAACCGTCTTAAGGAAGCAGTCCAGCGTTTTGCCGAGCTCCGTCTGGGCCCGGATTTCCACCCGCAGTTTAGAGGGGTCCTCGAAGACAACGGCGTAGTCCTGTTTCAGGACCTTCAGTCGCTGCCAGACGGGAGACTGCCGCTCGAAATCTGCCAACGTTTCGGGATGCCGAAAGGCCTCCGTCAATTCATCGGCGAAGCAATGCATCAAATCGCCAATCAGAAAGGCGCGCAGGGCCCCGATGCTCAGCGAGGGTTTATCGGCAATGCTGCGCGCCGCAGGCGAGAAGAGACGGCGATACCAGCCACGGACCGTTGCCTCGTCGAGAATGCCCATGAGCAACGCATCCTCGCAGTCCGTGACACAGTAGCACATATCATCTGCAATCTCGGTAAGATAAGAGAGCGGATGGCGTTCCCAAGCGTGCGGACCGCGGCGCAGGCCGAGTTCGGACATCACCGCATCAAAGACGGGTTCATCGAGGCGGAAGCAGGAAAATTTAGCGGTTTCCGTGTCGCAGGCGCGGCGCGGATATTTAATCAGCGCGCCGAGGGTGGCGCAGGTCAGACGGAAGTGGGCACCGTCCCGCGGTTTCGGATGAGAGAGCAGACGGAATGTCTGGGCATTACCGTCAAACTTTTCCAAATCGCCGAGCACCGATGCATCCTCCCCGTCCTGGGATAGCAGTCCGTGGAGATTCTCGCGATGGGCATGGACCCAGTGACGGATGGCGAACTCGCCGGCGTGGCCGTAGGGCGGATTGCCGATGTCGTGTCCCAGACAGGCGGCGCGCACATGGAGCACGCAGGCCTGGGTGGTCGCGTCATCCAATCCGAGCCGCAGCGCCAAGGTCCGGGCCAGGCCGGCCCCCGTTTCGGCCACTTCGAGCGAATGTGTGAGGCGATTATGTACATAGTCCACCCGCGCAAAGGGATGGACCTGGGTCTTGCCGGCGAGGCGTCGAAAGGGTGCCGAGAAGACCAGCCGCTGCACATCGGCCTCGGCTGGGGTGCGCGGCACCGTTTCCTCGATGGTGTACGGGAGCAGCGCGCCGTCCAGATTTAGGCGAAACCGGACAGGCGACAGCAGGCGCTCCCAATCCAATGCCCCGGCCATCGTCATCTCCTTACAGCGTCAGGGCGGCATCAGAGGGCATGACCCAATCACCGCGCGGAGAGAGGCCGACCGTCCCGACCTTCGGGCCATCGGGCGAGGTGCTGCGTTTAAACTGCTGGCGTACGAAGCGCCGGCCGAAGGTCGCGAGGGCCGTATCGATTTCGGCCGCAGGGAAGCGGTCCTTCAGCAATAGATCCGCCAGACCGCGAAGCTCAGCGGCACCGCAGCCGTATTTCACAAAGTAGTAGAGGAAGAAGTCGTGGAGCTCATAGCGCCCGACGATGTCCTCGGTATTCTGTGCGCCAGGCAGGAGTTCAGGCGAGACGGGCGTATCGCAGATATCGTTCAGCACCCGCTCGAGGTCACCGCCGGCGCGGGCACCCGCCTGACGAACGCAGGCACGCATCAAGGTTTTAGGCACGCCGGGATTGACCGAGTACATGCTCATGTGGTCGCCGTTGAAGGTGCTCCAGCCGAGGGCGATTTCGGAGAGGTCGCCGGTGCCGACGAGGAGACCGCCCTCCTGATTGGCGAGATCCATGAGCAGGTAAGTGCGGGCACGGGCCTGGGCATTTTCGTAAGTGACATCGCGCACGGACGGATCGTGGCCGATATCCTCAAAGTGGCGCAATACGCCGTCGCCGATGGGGATGCAGCGCAGCTCGATGCCGAGCGCCTCCGCCAGAATATCGACATTGCCGCGGGTGCGGGCTCCCGTGCCAAAGCCGGGCATCGTGACCCCGAGGATGGTGGTCGACGGAAGTCCCGCTTTGCGGAGCGCTTCGGCGCAGACGAGGAGCGCCAGCGTGGAATCGAGACCGCCGCTGAGACCGATGACCAGGCGCTTTGCATGAATATGGGTAAAGCGTTTCAGCAGAGCTGCGGACTGGATGGCCATCAGTTCATCGCAACGCGCCGCCAGTTCGACGGGGTCGGCGGGAACAAAGGGGGCGGGATCGAGGCCGGCCAAGGAGCCATCCGATTCGTGCCAGTGTGGCACTTGTTCCCCGCGCCGCGCGCCTTCGTCCGATTCAACCCACTCGTAGGCAACATCGGAACAGTCGACGGTTGTCATCGGCTCAATCGGCAACTCGGTCAACCGTGTTTCGCGCATGCGGACGGCATCCGTCCAGCGCGGACGGATATCCATTTCAGTCAGGCCAGGTTCCCAGCGGCGTTCGGCGATGAGGCGGCCATTGTCTGCCAGCAGGCAGTGACCGCTGCAAACCGTATCGGTAGTGGATTCGCCCTGCCCTGCCCCGATGTAGGCATAGGCGCAGGCTAACCGGCCGGAGCGCAGACGGACCAAGTCGCGGCGTTCAGCGGAACGGCCTACAATCTCCGCATCGGCAGCAGGATTTAGAATCAGCTGCGCGCCAGCGGCGGCCAGGCGTTCGCCAGGCAAATTCAGCGCCCAGAGATCCGCCTCAGATTCGATACCAAAGCGGAAGGCATTGATATCAAAGAGAAGATGGGTACCAATCGGAGCGTCAGCCCAGGTCATCCCTGGGGGCAGCAGCGCACCGTCGCTGAACCAGCGGGAGCCAGCGATGTCGCGCGACCGCGAGAAGCCTGTTTTGGCCACCGTGCCAAGCAGGCGGCCGTTGGCAAACACCGCCGTGCAGTCAAAGAGATGTGCCCCAATGCGCACAGGCAGCCCCACGGTATACAGGCAGCCATTGGGGACATCCTCAATCAACCGCCACAACACTTGTTCAGTCTGCTTAATCAGCGCATCGGACCAAAAGAGGTCGCCGCACGTAGCCCCGGTCAGGGACAGTTCGGGCGAGGCCGCCACCGTGCAACCATCGGCCGCAGCCTTTCCAAAGGCCTCCAACAACGCTTTGCCGTTAGCTTTAGGATCGCCCACGGATACCACCGGCGAAACCGCCGCAATTCGGTAAAAACCCTTCATTTACCCTTCCTCCGAAAAAATAGCAATGCCCCGCCGCTGACAAAGGTCAGCAGACCAACAGCAATCAGGACACAGAAAAAGCTGGTGCCCAGTCGGCACGTAATAAAGGTGACAAGCAGTACCAGAAAGAGCACCTCAAGCACCAGATGCATATAAAAGAGAAAATCGTTCACAATCCGCCTCCGAAGAGGTCTTCCTGAACGAAGCCCGTGTCCGCCGCGGGATCGCGTCTGGCACGCTTCTTCGGCGCGGCGGTCTTTTCCGCGGCAGTCCTGGTCTCCGCTGGTGTCACGGTGGCTGCTGGCGCGGGCAGCTCCCCATCCCCAGTCCCGTTCCCCTCGCGTTCAGCAATGAGGGCCATCAGTTCGGCTTCGGTGAGCATGGGCGTCTTCAGCGTCTGCGCCTTATTGTACTTACTACCGCCGGGATCGGTGCCGATAAGGAGATAGGATGTCTTTTTAGAGACGCTCCCCTGCATCGTGCCACCATGGCTGCGGATGAGCTGCTCAAAGGCATCGCGCGGCTGAGACAGCGTACCGGTAATCACAAAGGAGAGTCCAGCGAGCGCCGTACCGGCGGGCACCGCCTTCGCGGGCTCGGGATTGATACCGAGTTCGGCCATACGCGCAAAGAGGCGGGCCGCATAATCGGACGAGACGAAGCGCCTCATCGCGCGCGCCATCTCAGGCTTCACCGTCAGCAGATAACGAGTACGGATGGGCAACGACGGATCGTCGCGCAGCACCAGTCCCTTCGCTGCCAGGCCTTCGGCCCGGGAAATCAGTTCGCCCACATAGAGGTCGCGGTCGGCAATGACCTCAGAGTCACGCTCCTTGGCTTCGTAAAAGGCCAGAATCTCGTCCAGGGTGCCCGTATCCGCCATATCAGCGAAAGAGGCGTAGAGCGCGGCCATCGTGCGGGCCGCAGTGACGCCGATACCGGGAATGCCCAAGGCGGTAATCCAACGGTGAAGCGGCAACGTGCGGGCGCGTTCCAGCGCCTTTACCATGTCCTGTGCCTTCTTGCCAAAACGGCGCTCCGTGCCATCGTCGGAGGGCAAGCGGAACTCAGAGAGCATCGCCGCGCTCAGACCGTACAGATCAATCGGATCCTTCACCAAATCGGCATGCACCAAGGCTTCGGCCATGCGGCCACCAACGGAGGCAATATCCAGCGCACTGCGGGAGACGAAGAGCTCCAGGTGGCCAACCCGCTGAGCGGGACAATCGGGATTAATGCAGCGCGTGGCGACTTCGCCCTCGAGCTGGACGGCCCGGCTGCCACAGATGGGGCAAGTATCCGGCAGGACGAAAGGCTGCTCGGACCCATTGCGCGCAGCAGGCACCACGCTGTCCACGGCAGGAATCACATCGCCGTGCTTCGATATTTTAACCGTATCACCGATGCGGATATCCTTTTCGCGAACGTAGTCGGCGTTGTGCAGGGTGGCACGGGAGATGACCGAGCCAGCAAGCGGCACGGGCTCGAGTTCCGCCACGGGGGTCAACACACCGGTGCGGCCCACCTGCACCGTGATGCCGCACAGCTTCGTTTCGGCACTTTCGGGGGCGTACTTGTAGGCACGTGCGGAACGCGGGGCATGCGCGGTGCTACCGAGTCCTGCGTAGAGCGAGCGCTGATTCACCTTGATGACCGCGCCATCCATCTCAAAGGGGAAGCCGTGACGGCGCGCCTCAAGTTCGTCAAGCGCCTCCATCACCTGGTCCATATCCATGCACAGACGGTTCCAGGGCGCAACCTTCAGCCCCCAGGCGGAAAAGGTGCGCATCATCTCGGTGTGCGTAGCAAATTCGACACCGCGGAGCGCGCCAGCGGCATAGAGCACAGCATCGAGCGGACGCTCAGCCACTTCGCGCGGGTCAAGAAGTTTAATGGAGCCGGCAGCCGCGTTGCGCGGATTGGCAAAGGGTTCGAGACCCTGCTCTTCCTGACGGCGGTTCAGCTCCAAAAAGCCTTCGCGCGTCATATAAATCTCGCCGCGAATCTCCACTAGCGGAGCTTCCGTCGGCAGGGTCAGCGGGATGGAACGAATGGTACGGACATTGGCCGTGATATCGTCGCCGATTTCACCGTTGCCGCGCGTCGCAGCACGGACCAATTTACCATCGCGGTAGAGCAACGACAGCGACAAACCATCCACCTTGGGCTCAACCACATAGTCCCAAACCTCGCCAGGTAGCTGATTCTTCAGAAACGTATCAAAGGCCACCAGTTCGCTGCGGTCATAGGTCTTGTCCAGACTGCGCATCGGTGGGTTGTGGCGCACCTTAGCAAAGCCGTCGATCGGCGCGCCGCTGACACGCTGCGTCGGCGAATCCGCCGTCACCCAATCGGGATGACTGCGCTCAAGCGTCTCCATCTCCGTCCACAACTTATCATACTCGGCATCGGTAATTTCCGGACGGGCCTCCACATAGTAGAGCCGATCATGGCGGTTAATCTCGCCGCGAATCCATTCCAAACGAGCATGCAGTTCTTCGTTGCTCATAAACCCAGTTCCTTTCTAAACAGCCACAAAATCCCCCAAAACAGCGACAGCGCCACAGAAATCAGCAACAGCGCCACCAAAACGGGGATAATATACGCCGCTTTGCGCGGATGCGGGGGCGGCAGGCGATTCGGCTTACGCAGTTTCAGACGAATCGTGTGCTCGGGGTGCAGATCCAGCCGCGGCTCGGCAATCACCGAATCCTCGTAAATCCGCCCCTGCGGCAAAATCCCCTCCTTCGCCTGATGCAAATCAAAAAGCACATCGTCCCAATCCGCATAACGATTCTCAGGACGCCGCTGCGCCAGCTTTGCCAAAATGGCCGCAAACGGCTTCGGGAAATTCGTCACCAAATCGCAGGGCGAGGGTACCGTCCGCTCCAGTTTAGCAGACAGAATCTCGTCGGCAGGCAACGCACCAAAGGGGACCTGCCCCGTTCCCAGCGCGTACAAGGTCATCGCCAACGCGAACATATCCGCGCGAAAATCCACCGTCTCGGGTGTCAGGTACTGCTCGGGGGCCACAAAGGCGGGCGAGCCCATCGGCGGTCCCGCAGGATTATCGCCATGCCCAGCATCGTAGCGAATGGCAGCCGGATCGGGCAACAGCGGTTCCCCGTCCTCCGTCAGATAAATATTCTTCGGCTTGAGTCCGCCATACACCAAATGTACCGACCGAAACTCGGCCAACCCTTCCGCCAAACGGGTCATCAGCGCCAAGGCGCTCTCTGCCGTCATCCGATGTCCGGCCAACACATCCAAAACAGGGCGCGCGTGCGCATCTTCCAGGATAATATAGCCGTGATGCTCCGTGCGGATGACATCGATAATTTCGGGCACCAGCTGCGGCTCGGACTGTGCCAGCCGCCGCGCCACGCCGTAAAAGAGACCGCAGCGCGCCGTATCGGCCAGTGTTGCATCTGTCAGCACCACGACCAATACATCGCGGTCGAGCGTCGTCTGAACCGCACGCCACAGCCCGCAGTACGCCGACTGCGACAGCCGGCGGGTGAAGACAAACCCTTCGATTGTAGGAATCCTGCTCATAGTGTGCCCCTATTTTACCAAAAAAAACGCCAAAACACACGCAAAAGCCAACATCCAACAGGGTAAACGCATAAACGGTTCATGCGTCCACGCAGCAGCGCCAACGTGAGGTCTTGCGGGGACGGCTGCGCCGCGCGACATGCGTCACGCGCTAAGGGCACGCAGGGGCCTAACGGCCCACTGACATGCTCCTAACACAGCGTAGCGAAGGCCCCGCCCGCAAGCCAAGCAAATCGCCAGTCGAAGAAGACGTAGCCGACGTAAGTCCTTGAAGCGCTCATCATCCTTGAAAAAATCCCCGCGGCGAACTGCGGGGATTTCCGGAATAAACCGAACAACTGAAAAAACGCGCCCTTTCGGTAAAACATCCCTGTTTCGGCTAGGAGTCTGTAGGGGGATAGATGCGAAAGGCGAAAAAAGTGAAAGAAATGGGCAGAAATGAGTCTTTTAAAGGCGTGCAGTGGCCACTGCATGACTGAAAAAGCCGAAGTTTATGCACGTTTAAGACGCTTTTTGCAGCTCGTAGATATACGCTACAGGCTCCTAGGGATTTTGCTTATCAGCGCCCACCAAAAAGGAGCGCCCTTGTCCTGGGACACCACTTTTCGAGCATGGATGATACCACGACCGAGCCAATCACAGAAACTGTTCCCGCCATAATGTACGCTGTCAGCGTTCCATCCCAACACTGCAATGCCGGAATGTTTTTCATTAAGATCGCAATTTTGTTCAATATGAATATGTGAAAGACATAAGTCGTAAATGACGCATTCGTCAGATAATGGGGCCAACGGGAGGAAGGCGTCCATTCCCAAACGGTGTACATCCAAACAGGCACCGCCACCGTTGAAAAAAGACAGATAGCCCAAGAGCTCACCCCTTCAATCTTTCCGTAAGTCAGGGCGCTTGCCAACAAAAGCGAGATGAAAACAAGGAGCTGCTTTCCCCAACGCGGACACGGAACGGTCATCGGATAAAAACGTAGCCCAACCCCCAGACAAAAATAGAATGCCCCACGCGGACTCAGCATGTAATCGAAAAGCGTTGCTCTTTCTGCGAGCAGCGCCTCGCCCCATAAGCGCTGCGTGGCACACAACAGAAACAGCACAACCAACAGCGCCAGCATTCGCCCCTTCTTGCGAATTACTGGCATGAGCATAAACGAACCGCAGACCAAAAGAAAAAGTGTCCGGATAAACCATAGCGGACCGTGAAAAGGCAAGTTAAATACATCCAGTCCATAGACAGAACAGAGCCCAGATACAGACGCAAACGGGACATTGCGCAACAGCGGCTCGTGTCCGTACAGATTAGCCGCTATTGCGAGAAACGTTGAGAACGCCGCATAAATAGTTGAGCACAAAACGTAAGGCAGAACAAGCGTACGCAGACGCGACTGCACGCCACGTTTCCACCACCCCGTTTCCCTCATATGCCCCGCAAGCATGAATCCGGAAACTAAGAAGAAAAAGGGAACCGCAATGTTGTTGATTCCCCCATACGTTGCCTCCCAGAAAAACCGCCCAAAGCCATCCCCTACAACCGCCGGAGAATGAATGAACACAACCAAACAGGCACAGATGAAACTCATATTTCGAATCTTCTGGCTCACATCAGGCGAAATCTTTTCTATCATAAAGTCCTCACAGATCAATAAGACGTTCTTCTAAACGGTCGTTTAAAGACATTGTTATGGACATTGATTTATGATACACTTATTACAAACATTCCAACCGTATCTAAACGACCGTTTAGATGCAGCATCGCCGATGTTGCATATCCCTCCGACAATCAACAGACAATATTCAACAAAAGCACCCGTCACATTGCTTCGGAGGAAGGCTATTTCGCACATCACACCTCATTCATCGGCCAAGTGCAAAAAAAAGGGACCGCATTGCTGCGGTCCCTTTTTTTTGGGGGGGATGGAGCTTGCCGATTCAGCGTTTACTTAGCGATGAAGGAGGGCAGGTTCCAGATATCCTTAGCGTACTCGGCGATGGTGCGGTCGCTGGAGAACTTGCCGGCGGTGGCGACATTCATGAGGGATGCCTTATTCCACGCCGTGGGATTGCGGTACAGCGCCTCGACGCGGTCCTGCGCCTTGATGTAATCGGGCAGATCCTTGAGGAGCATGTAGTAATCGTTGTAATCCAGGAGGTTCTTCAGCAGGGGCTCGAAGATACCGGGCGTCATCAGGGAGAAGACGTTGCGGCGGATCATATCGAGGGCACGCTTAATCTCGGGATTGGCGTTGTAGATAGCCTTGGAGTTATAGGTCGGGCGGAGGGCATCGACTTCCTCGGTGCGCAGACCGAAGATGAAGATATTGTCCTTACCGCACTCTTCAGCGATTTCGACATTGGCGCCATCGAGGGTGCCGAGGGTGAGGGCGCCGTTGAGCATGAGCTTCATGTTGCCGGTGCCGGAAGCCTCGGTGCCAGCCAGGGAAATCTGCTCGGAGACGTTGGCTGCCGGGATAATCTTTTCGGCCAGGGAGACACGATAGTCGGGGAGGAAGGCCACCGCCAGACGGCCGCGGACGAGCGGGTGATTGTTGACCACCGAGGCAACGCCGTGGATGAGGCGGATGATGAGCTTGGCGGTGTAGTAACCAGGAGCCGCCTTCGCACCGAACACGAACACACGCGGATGAATGTCAAGGTCGGGCTTCTCAATCAGGCGGTTGAAGAGCACGATGATGTAGAGCACCAGAAGCAGCTGGCGCTTGTACTCGTGCAGACGCTTGATCTGGACGTCAAAGATGGCATCGGGCGAGACCTGGAAGCCGAGGGTGTTGAAAATCGTGTTGGACAGAATCTGCTTGTTGGCACGCTTGATGTCGGCAAACTTCTCGAGGAAGGCGCTGTCGTTGACGAATTTCTTCAGGCCAGTGAGCTTGGAGAGATCCGTAATCCAGCCATCGCCGATGGCATCGGTAATCAGGCCGGCCAGGCGGGGGTTCGCCTTCAGCAACCAGCGGCGCTGGGTGATGCCGTTCGTCTTGTTGGAGAAGTGGTCGGGCATCAGCTCATAGAAATCGCGGAAGATGGTCTTCTTGAGGATTTCGGTGTGCAGTGCGGCCACGCCGTTGACGGCGGAGGTACCGACCAGGCAGAGGTTCGCCATGCGCACATACTTGTCGCCCCCCTCGTCGATGAGGGACATGCGGCCAAGACGGGCCACATCGCCAGGATAGAGGCTGGCAATCTGCTGCAGGAAGCGGGCATTGATTTCGTAGATAATCTGCATGTGGCGGGGCAGGACGCGCTCCATCAGGGGCACAGACCAGCGTTCCAGAGCTTCGGGCAGCACGGTGTGGTTGGTGTAACCCGTGCAGGCACGCACCAGCGACCAAGCTTCTTCCCAGTCCATGCCTTCGATATCCACAAGGATGCGCATGAGTTCGGGGATGACCAACGTGGGGTGCGTATCATTCAGCTGAATGAAGACCGAGCGCGGCAGGTGCTTGAGCTCGTGACCCTCTTCGCGGAAGCGACGCAGAATATCGTGCACGGAAGCGGCAACAAAGAGGTACTGCTGGCGCAGACGCAGTTCCTTGCCCTGCGTGGTGGAGTCGTTCGGATACAGCACCTTCGTCAGGTTTTCAGCCAGCACCTTGTTTTCCACGGCCTCAACGTAGGAACCGCGGTTGAACTCTTCGAGCGAGAATTCATTCGTGGCCTGAGCACTCCAAAGGCGGAGGGTGCCAACGGTGGTGCCCTTGTAGCCAACGACAGGCAGATCGTAAGGGACGGCCTGGACCTGCTGAGCGGGAACCCAGACCCACTCGTCACGGCCAGAACGGCCGGTGTAGTGTTCAACGTGACCACCGAAGCCAACGAGGCAGGTGTATTCAGGACGCTGAATTTCCCAGGGATAGCCGTACTTCAGCCAGTTATCCGGCTCTTCACGCTGTTCACCCTGAACAATGTGCTGACGGAAGATACCATAGTCATAACGCAGACCGTAACCCATCGCGGGCAGGTTCAGCGTGGCCAGCGAATCGAGGAAGCAGGCAGCCAGACGGCCCAGACCGCCGTTGCCCAAACCCGCATCCATTTCGTAGTCACGCAGACGATTCCAATCCAGCCCCAGCGAATCCATCGCTTCACGGCACTGTTCTTCGAGCCCCAGGTTGATGACATTGTTGCCGAGTAGACGGCCAATCAGAAATTCAAGCGAAAGATAGTAGACGCGGCGGACCTTGGCGGAGCGGTAGGCATCCTGCGTGGCCATCCAGCGATCGACAATACGGTCGCGAATCGCAAAGGCCAAAGCGCTGTAGCAGTCGCGCTCAGTAGCACGATCATTGCTCTTGGCCATGGAGAAGCGCATGTTCCAGAGGAAATCCTGCGCGAGGCCTTCGGCGGTCAGTTCCGCGGAAGGATGGTTGCCGGGCAGATTCACCGGCGCATCGTTGTTGGGTTTAACGGGCATGATTATTCTCCCTAATTCATCCTGTGATTTTACTCTTTAATTTTGTTTTTGGCTTCGTTGACACGGAGTTCGCGCCCCATGACTTTGCGACCGTGCAGAGCGCGGATGGCCGCTTCAGCCTCCGAGCGACAGGTCATCTCGACAAATCCGAACCCTTTGCTCTTGTGGTTGTAGCGGTTCTCGATAACGCGGGCACTCTTCACGTTGCCGTACTTCGCGAACGCCTTGCGCAGCTGGTCGTCATTCATGTCATAACTCAGGTTCCCGACATAAACTTCAATCAGTTCGTAAGGCCCCTTGGGGGCTTTGCTGCCGCCAAATAGACGGCCGATGAACGAAAACAGGCTCATATGCTTGTCTCTGTCCTTCCATACTTCCGGGGGAAAGCGGCACCGTCGGTCTCCCCCGGAAGCGGGAAGCGGAGACCGCCAGCGGGGAAACCTCAGCGTTCGCCGAGGAATCCGACGAGTTTCTTCACGCGCGAGGGGTGGCGCAGCTTCCGCAGGGCTTTCGCCTCAATCTGACGGATGCGCTCTCGGGTCACCGCGAACATCTTGCCGACTTCTTCCAACGTCCGGGCAAACCCGTCCGTCAGTCCAAAACGGAAGTCCAGCACCTGGCGTTCGCGCTCGTTCAGCGAATAGAGCACCTCGCGCAGACGCTCTTTCAGCAGGGTAAAGGCCGCCGCATCCTCAGGACGCTCCGCACCCTTATCCTCAATAAAATCTCCAAAGTGGGCATCGTCGCCATCACCGACCGGGCTCTGCAGCGAAATCGGCTGCTGCGCCATGCGGATGACATTGCGCACACGATCCACTGGCACGCCCATCTCGTCCGCCGTCTCTTCCGGCGTCGGCTCGCGCCCCAGCTCCTGCAACAGCTTCTTCTGCACGCGCAGCAGCTTGTTAATCGTCTCAATCATGTGTACCGGAATACGGATGGTGCGCGCCTGGTCAGCAATCGCACGGGTCGCCGCCTGACGAATCCACCACGTGGCATACGTCGAGAACTTGTAACCGCGGCGATACTCAAACTTCTCCACCGCCTTCATCAGACCCGTGTTACCCTCCTGAATCAAATCCAGGAAGCTCAGACCGCGGTTCATGTACTTCTTGACAATCGAAATCACCAGACGCAAGTTGGCTTCCACCATCTCCTTGCGAGCCTGAGCACCATCGCGCAGCGCAGAACGCAGCTTCTCAAATTCAGAAATGAACTCAGTAGCATCCATGCCAAAGCCTTCGGCAATCTTAGCACGCGCCTCCGTGTTCTTAACAAGGTTCTGCTCGCGGCGACGGCTCTTGCCCTGACGTTTCAGACGCGTGCGCTCAAACATCAGCGTCTTATACGGCTGGAAATAACGCTCCTCCGCATAACCGCAAATCGTCTCCAGCATCTTCTGCTTGAAGAACAGCGTCTCATACTTCGCCCGCATCAGCTCGCAGTAATCATCCAGCTTCTTCTGAACCGCCTTCAGCGCCGCAGTATCCTTCGGGTCGGTGGCATAAAGCTCCTGATAGATAGCAGACATCTCCGTGCTCATACGCTCAAGCACAGCACGCTCCGGATCCATCGTCTCCACGTAAGTATCGCGACTCTGCTGATACTTATCCGTCACCACGCGGTCAAACCGCTCAGTGCCCGTCTCCAGACCCTTCAGTACCTCAGCATACAGCCGCGGCGCCACCGGCAGACGGTTGAAAATCGACACAATGGATGCCTCGCTCTTCTCGATACGCTTGCAGATTTCCACTTCCTGCTCACGCGTCAACAGCGCCACCTGCCCCATCTGGTGCAGATACATGCGAATCGGGTCATCAATGTAATCCACGCGACTAGCACCGACGATTTCCTCGCCCTGCTCTTCCATCGCCGCTTCAAGCTCTGTCCCCGGCACCACGCGGATGCCCATCATGTAAAAGATGTTCAGGTAGGTCTCAATCTCCGTGTCGTGGATGACATCCTTCGGCAGACGCTCGTTAATCTGCTCCGTCGACAGCACGCGACTCTGCTTCTCAGACAACGCCACTAGCTGACGGACGCGCTCGCGGCACTCCTCGTGCTCCTCCATCGCTTCCAAATCTTCCAGCGCACGCTGCTTCTGCGCCTCCTTCTCAGAGGACTCGAAAATGTTGCGGATATCCGAATCACGGATCAACCCGCCCATATTCTCGCCGTTAATCTCCTCCTCGTCGCCTGATGCAGAAATGCCGACATTCTTCAGCACCCCCTGGTGCTTGTTCTCGTCAAACATCTCACCGCCGACATTCTCAGAGTCCGCATCACTCAGCTCCTTCAACTCCTCTTCCATGAAGTCGCCAGCTTCCGATTCGTCAAGCCCCTCCATCAGCGCTTCATCATTCAGCTGCTCCGCCGTCGGCTCCACATCCACATTAAAATCTACCGGCATGTCCATCTCGTCCAGCGACTCCAGATTTTCTGGGACACCCTCAGCACCCTTGCGCGCACTCTTACGCGGCTTACGGGCAGCCTTCGCCTCCCCCTCGTCCTTCTTCGCCTTCTTGGCAACCGACTTCTTCGCCGTGTCAGCCTTCGCCGACTTCTTCACAGCCTTAGCCTCAGACTTCTTCGCCGTGTCAGCCTTTACCGACTTCTTCGCCGAAGCCTTCTTCTCAGCCTCAGGGGTCTCCGCCTCCGCGACAGGTTCCTTCACAGCTTTCTTCGTCCCCTTCGGAGACGTAGCCGCAGCTTTGGCAGAAACCTTCCCGCCTGAAGACTTGGATTCCTTCACACTGCTGCTTTTCGATGTCGCTGCTTTTGCCATACTGCGTAGACTCCTTGTTCGCTGTTCAAATAAAAAAAGCCGAAAGCGTTTCCTCTATCGGCGCCTCGGCATATATTATACTAAAATGTACCACATCAAAACGATAAAGTCAAGAATTAAATGAAAAATATCACCATGCTTACAGTTTTACCCAATTATCTGCAAATAAATAACTTAAAGCAAGACCATCGACACCATCACGTCAGACTCCCAAAATTTTATTTCATTTTAGCACAAAAAATCACCAACGGCCATCCACTCCCAACAGCCTCGCTCAGAAGCTATGCATCATCGGGCCCCCCCCCCACGAATGGGAATCGACGGAGAGACAACATCCTCAGCAACAGAGATGAATTGGATTTTGCTTTTACTTCAGCATAAACCGCGCCAATGCGTTCAACGCACGCTTCCTCCGTCACGCAACCTTCACAGACAAGGAAAAGGATTGTCCAGGAGTCGATAGGGGGATATCTACGGGCTGCAAAAGCGCCTTAAACGTGCATCAACTTCGACTTTTTCAGTCATGCAGAGGCCACGACTCTCCTTCAAAAGACGCGTTCCTGCCCATTTCTTTCACGTTTTCGCCTTTCGCATCCATACTTACAGGCGCCTAGTTCGCCAGCCGAACAGTACAGAATAGCCGCCGGAATAAGAAACAAAAAAGGCCACAACCCAAGGCTGTGACCTACTTCCTGCGTTATATGGGCCATATTTTTAATTAAAATATGGTGGGCTGTGCTGGACTCGGACCAGCGACCCCTACCGTGTGAAGGTAATGCTCTAACCAACTGAGCTAACAGCCCGAAAACGCGACAAAGAATAGCATAACCAACCAGACCGTGCAAGCCTTTTTTTTACAATCGCCCCCAAAAGCCCCCCGTCCGATGGACGGAACCGCCCAATCGCCCCACACACCATCTGTTCCCCCCATCTTATTAATACGCGAAAAACGCGAAACAAACCAAAAAATTCCCAGCATCTCCCCGATATCCCCGCCCCGCCCCCCGTTCGGCAGAAACGCAAAAGTGCGTCCTACTGAACGCATCCCGACCCCCATAAAAGCGCTTAACCATGCGCCTTGCAGGGTTTTCGCAACCTCCCGGAATGTTTTCGCAAATCAACAAACCGAGAGGTCTGGAAGTTCAGGCTTTCCTCTTGAAAAACAGGAATATATAGCCATTTTTATTGACAATAATGAACATTTTCGTATAATATAGCCGCATTCCTTAATGAAAAGGGATAACAGAAGGAGAAATTCATTATGGCTACGAAGAAAACCTCTAAAAAAGCTGTGAAGGCCGCCAAGCCTGCCGCTGCCAAGAAGGCTCCCGCCAAGAAGGCCGCTTCCGTGGCCAAGAAGGCAGAACTCGACTGCACCGACAACCTCGCGATCGAAATCCCCGCGGAACCGGCCAAGAAGCCCGCCGCCAAGAAAGCTGCTGCTAAGAAGGATGCCGCCAAGAAGCCCGCCGCTCCCAAGACCGAAGCTCCTGTGGCACCCAAGACCCCTGTGGCTCCCGAAGCCCCCGCCAAAGCAGAAGCCGCTCCCGCCAAGAAAGAAGCTGCTCCTAAAAAGAGCCGCGTCACCTTCAGCGTCCGCGCCGAAGTCGGTAGCAAGGTCTTCGTTGCTGGCGATTTCAACGGCTGGGACCCCACCGCCAAGCAGCTCGTCGATAAGAACGGCACAGGGCTCTTCTCTGGTTGCCTGAGCCTCGACAAGGGCCGCTACGAATACAAGTTCGTCATCAACGGCGACTGGTATGCCGACCCCGAATGCGCCGATTGGACCCAGAATGACATGGGTACCCTCAACAGCGTCAAAGTTGTTGACTGAGTTCGGTCTTCCTGACCCATCTCGTTACCGCCTCCCCTGAGGCGGTTTTTTTATGCCTTTCCGCCGCATCCGTCCTCCGCCCCCGACGACTCCAGAAGTGAGGACCGATGACACTGATACCAGACAATGGCCATCATCCCCCTCGGACAATGGCCATCATCCCCCTCGGACAATGGCCATTGTATATCCTGTATAATGGCCATTGTACACGGGGTACAATGGCCATCATGCAGGATCAGAGTCATACACTTCCGGGAGGCATGTCCCGCAGACCCGCAGGCAACACTGCCGACAGTCGGGAGCGAAAAGAAGCGAAGCCGCGCGGCGTACAGGCTTATTTGAGGTCGGCGTCGGGAATTTCCAGAATCAGCTCGTTCGGCGCATGGTCGGAAGCGTCGCGGATGGCGTTCTCTTCCTTATACTGCTCCGCCGGCTCGCAGGCATGGTTCCAGATAAAACCTTTGCGCAGCGTGGGAATCAAGTCCGGCGTGGCGAAGATGTAGTCCAGCCGTTCTCCGACGACATCCGGGAACTTATGCCCGTAACGTTCGGAATACCAGTGGTTGGGCCAGGTCATACGGTCGCGGGCATTCGGCACGAAGATGCGCATCGTGTCGATGAGCGGATAGCTCAGGAAGGTGCTGATGACGCTGTAGTCGACGTTCTCCTTCAGCAGACTGAAGGGCGGCGTTTTATAGTCAACGCTGCGCAGAGGACGGTCGGGATAGAGGTCGCCATCAAAGGGCGAGCGGCCGTTGAGATCCCCCATCAGCAGACAGCGATTCAGCTTCTTTCCGCGCAGGTAGTCCAGCAGAATATGGGCTTCGCGCAGACGCGGCACGGGACCGCTCGCGTCGAGATGCGTGCAGAGGATATTCAGACCGCAGATTTCGGCATGGATTATGCCGCGCACAGAGAAGCCTTTGGGAGACCCTTTGAATACCACCTTCATCGGATACTTTGAGGTGATGCCGACGCCGTAGCTGCTGTCGACGATTGCCGAGTAATTGTGGCCGTATTCCTTGGCCATCGCCGCCAACTTCGCCGCAGTAAAGCGCTCCCCCTGTCCATTGCAGAGCTCCTGAAGACAGACAATATCGGGCGCTCGCTTCTTCATGAAGGCCACAAAATCGCGGTGGTTGGCCGCTTCACTACGGTAGCTCTGTGTCCTGGAAGGACGCGGACTGAATGCGTCGCGGATATTGTGGGTGATGATTTTCAGCTGGGCACCAGATACGGTCCCGGCGACAAGCATGGCCGCGGCAAGGACGGCAGCAAACAACGGATTCGGTTTCATGGACATACTCCCTGTGTGTATCGGGTCAGTTGGCGTTCGGCGCGAACGTCACGGAAACGGGCGTCGCGCCGAAATACGTACGTTCCGGATAAGCCTCGTACACGGCCGCTCCGCGGACATTTTTTGTATCGGCCTTAGGAACAAGAATATGCAGCGTATGCACAGAGGGCGTTTCCGCTGAAAATCCGCGGGTGCGGCGAGACAGCGGCACAAAATCGGACAGCGGGTCGTGATAGCTCAGGGCCATGAATGTCGCCTGAACCGCAGCATCCAGCGTTCCCAATGCCATGGCATCCGTGCCGCCGGCGAGCGTTCCGAGCGCCCCAGGTGCATCGCGGAGAGCCTCCTGGTCGGCGAGGGGCACGGACCCGAAACTGCCGAGAATGGTACAGGTTTCGGTCAACTGATGAACCTCCAAATACCGCACGGCATCCTCAGCCTCCCGAAGACGATGATACCCGTCAAACGGAGTGAGACGAAGCACCACAAAATCACGTCCCGCGATGCGCACATGCAAAAAGCCGGGATCGCCGGGCGTATCCAGCGCAGCAGCGACGGTTTCAATGGGATATTTCGAGGTAACGGTCACGCGTCCGACCCGGCTGTCGGAAACCGCGGCGTACGGATGACCATAACGCGCGGCATACGCCGCTGCCGCTGCCGCATCGGCGGGAGCATATCCGGTCAGCACAGCAATGTCCGGTCCCTGCTTCGCCATCCAGGCCGGCGCCCGTTCACCGGGTGTGTCGCACAAGAGAACGCGGACCAGCTCCGCAGCCTTCGCCTGTGCCCGGAGCACGGACGGGAGAAGAAGCAAAACAGCCGCGCATAGCACCGCCCGGCAACAACGCATCGAATTCATTACACCCTCCTGTGTTCCGAACACCCTCCGGTTTCATTACGCCAATTATAGAATAATCAAGGGATGGCTTCCACAAAACGTGCGTTTAAAATTCTACTGCATACAGTATTATTCATCCTGAAATAACATACACAGAAAACGCCGCTGGCCGAACATATGTGGTTAAATAATGCCATAGAACAAAGGAGTCTGCATGAAACAGTTCATCATCGCGCTACTCTGTGCTGGATTGATTTCCGCCGCTGGGGCACGCACGCTCACCGTCACCGTCAACAATCTCGACATCTCGCAGCTGACGCCCGACGCGTCCAATAAGCACCGCATCAACGTCTTCGCCATTCACGGAGACCTCATCGATGCCGCCAACTTCCTGCAGACCTACTACCTCGGCAACGGTACGGACCTGTGCAGCAGCGACGCCTGTCAGGATGCCGTATACATGGTCAAAGACGGCACCCGGGCCCCCGGCACCGTGAAGGACAAACCGCGCAGTCTGCTCAGCCAGACCCCGGGCAAGCGCTACGGCACGCTGATTGAAATCGCTCAGACCACCGCCCCTTATTCCGCGACATTTCCGGCCTTCACCTTCAACAACCACACGCCCGGCGACCCGGCCGTGCTCGTACTGGCCGAATCGCGATTAATCGCAGGCCGCGGCGAGGCCTTCGCCGGCTTTCAGGGCCGATTCATGTCCACGCGCGAACGGGTGATTCTGTACGAACTTGACACCTCCGCCTGGACCGCCGACGGCAACGTCAGCATCACCCTACCCGAAGCATCGGCCTTTGCCGAAGTGCCGCCCTACACCGTCCGCATCGCCTGGCCCAACGCCCCCCTCAGCGACACCGAAACCGCCCTGGCCACCGGCAACGGACGGCCCGTACTGAGCGAAATCGAGGAAAAGGCCTTCGTCGAACAGTGCGGCGGCACCCTCACCCTGCCCGACACCGTCAATAAGCTCACCGTCACCGAGCTCGGCGAGGCCGCGCTCTACGGACGGTCCCTCTTCACCAAGGCCGTCCTCCCGAAGCACCTGAGGAAAATCGGCCGCGATGCCTTCTATGGCTGTGCGGCCCTGAGCGAAATCACCCTGCCGGACTCCGTCACCGACATCGGCACCGCCGCCTTCGCCCACTGCAAAGCCCTGAAAGCCGTCACCCTGTCCGCCGGACTCACCACCGTGGCCGACGGCGCCTTCTACAACTGCACGGCTCTGGAACGTATCGAATTGCCCGAAGGCGTGACCGCCATCGGCTTCGGCGCCTTCGAGAACTGCACCGCCTTGAAGGAAGTCATCCTGCCCGCCTCCCTAAAAAGCGTCGCAGCCCGCGCCTTCGCCAGCTGCCCCGCCTCGGCTAGATTCGTCTTTAAGGGACGCCCCGTCGACGTAAAGGCCGAACCCACCGCCTTCCCGACGGGTGCCGCCGCCGAATTCACCCGCGAAGGTGCCGAATCCGTCCTAAACAGCCTCGCCTCCGACGGCACCTGGAACGGCCTTGTACCCGACCACACCGGAGCCTTCACCCTCATCGGTACCGCCGTCGCGGGCGAAGGCACCGTCACGGGTGCTGGTGCCTACCCCCCTGGCGAAACCGCCACACTCACCGCCACGGCAGCCCCCGGCTACACCTTCATTGCCTGGTCCGGCACCGACACCCCTACCGCCAACCCGCTCACCATCACCGCCGATGCCGACAAAATCCTAACCGCCCTCTTCCTGCCCGCCGCCACCGCCGCCAGCATCAAAGACGGCGCCATCGCCGCCAAACGTGCCGCCGGCGAACTCTTCCTCAAAGAAGATATCCACGCGATGGCCTTCGAGAACCCCCTCATCGAAGTCGGCCCCAAAACCGTCACCGTCACCCTCGCCCTCCAAACCTCCGCCACCCCCGACACCTGGGCCACCCTTCCCCTCCCCAGCGAAACCACCGCCAATATCGACCCCGCTACCAACCGCATCCAACTCACCCTCCCCAAAAATACCCCCGCCGCCTTCTACCGCTTCCTTGCCTCCCCCCCGCGCCCCCACCCCTCCTGCCCACCCGCAAGGACCGCACCACGCATGTACCGATAGCGACGCAGCCGCTCCTCCGAGTGCTACACCTCGAAGGCCCCGCGCACGTGCAAAAAAGCCGCCCCTTTCGGAGCGGCTTTTTTTGATTGTTCGTTTGGCGCAGCAGCTTACTCTGCTTGAGCAGTAACATCGGCTTCGGCACGAAGGTCGAATGCAGCCTTAGCACTGAGCTTCACTTTAGCCTCTGCTTCAGCCTTGGCCTCAGCTTCGGCCTCAGCTTTAGCACGGAGGGCGGCCAGACGGGCGTTGAGCATAATCTCGGAACCCCCTTCCCGAATCAAGAAGGCGCGCATCGGGCCCTCAGCGACTTCAAGAACACCGGCGGCATTCACATCGGCCCCCTGATCGAGGAGCCAGCGCGCGACATTAATGCTGTTGCCAGCGGCCGCAAGGGCGAGAGCCCTATCCGTGATTGGAGCCTTCGCGCCGAGCAAAATATCGAGCACATCACGAGCACCGGCAGCGGCAGCGGCTTCGATGAGCGTCAGTTCCTGCCCATCCTTCACCGTGGCATCGGCACCATGCTTCAGAAGCAGCTGAACAAGGGCGGGCTGATTCTTTTCAACCGCCGTATACAGTGCCGTGCGCCCCATCCCATTTGCAGCATTGGCTTTATTACGGGTCAATGCCAAACGGACCAAGTCAAAGTTCCCGTTCGTGACGGCATAGTGCAACGGGGTATTGCCATTGGCATCGGCCACATCAAAGGAAGCTTTGGCAGCGGAGGCCACGCGAACCATGTCTACATTGCCCAGCTGCATGGCCACCAACAGTGCCGTCCGCTGGAGCGAATCGCGTTCGGGGACGGCATCCGCACCAACCTTCATCGCACGGGCCCACTTAAAGACATGGGGCTGATCCAAATACACAGCACCGATAAGAAGCGACGGCAATACGCTTCCGGGCAGGCGGCCCCCCTTCTTCAGCAGACGGAAGGCGCGGAGGTAATCGCCGAGCACGGGACGCAGGCCGAGCATGGCGGTGCCGTCAGCACGGACGAGAGCATCTTCTGCGATGGCAATCTGGGAGTCGAAGCTGACTTCCTTATTCATCATTTCGAGCAGACGCTCATAGGCGGATTTAGAGTTGTCGCCCTTGGCGGCAGCCATCTTCATATACGCCTCGCGGAGTAATTCGTCGCGATAATCCAGCAATGCCGCATTCAATTCGGCGGTTGTCAGCTCTTCCGGTGGAACATTCTCATACGACTTAGCATAAGCGAGATACTCCATACGCAGGGACTGCCCGACCGTGCTGCCGTTCATCTGACGATCAATACTGCCGTCAAGAACCGCCAGCGCCTGTTCGAGTTCCGTAAAGTCAAACTTGCGGACTTCGGCATAGGTGCCCGTGCGGCGATCCAGCAGGCCTCGGAGCATTTTCCCGGTGGCATCGACCTTCGCAGCATTAGCCATAGAATAGGCAGCATCCAGCTTATTCAGCGCGGCGCAGGTCTGCTTCAAGGCTGCAAGAATCTGGGGATATTCGTCATGAACGCCTTCCAGCGCCAGGAGCCATTCGCAGGCGGCGTTGTAGTCATTCTTTTCGGCATACCCGTTAAAGGTTTCAAGCATGCTGCGCTTCCCATCCTTCAGCTGGGCGGGATTAACTTCACTATTCAGCAGACCGATGCGGACGGCATAAATGCGGGCATCAATCGTGGCATCGTTGAACAGCTGGCAGTCGCGAATCAGAGTTCGGGCAGCCTCCCACTCATTGGCAGCGATATGAGCACGCACCTGGGCAACCAGGGCCTTAAGATAAATATCAGGTCTGCTCTGCGCAAGCGCCAGCTTCATTACCTCCATAAAACTGCCGTTTTTCATAGCAGATTCCAGGCGGGCCAATTCATAGGCCTTGCTGCGAGAATCGTTTTCAAGCTGCAGTGCCTCGCGCAAGCGGTCGATTTTAACATTCACCTGCGTGGTTCCGAGCGAAGAGATAACCTTTTCGACGATAACGGGCGCCGTAGGATTCCCCTGGCAGCAGGCGGCAATCAGCGGAGCAACGGCATCGGCAAATGTCTTTGAAATCTGCTCGGCATCCTTTTCGGGAACGCCATAACGCACCATGACACGGCGAAATTCGAGAAGTTCGGCATTATACGCAGAAAGATCTTTCTTCGCTTCCGCATTTTTCTTGCCGGGAACGGCCGTCTCCGTCAGCTCCTCATTGGCATCGACGAAGACCGCCGCAATCATATCACGGGCGGCCGTTGCAATCGGATTGATTTTATCGTCTTTCAGACCGAGGGCGCGCAGTGCTTCACAGACGTTGTCGAGCTGACTATCAATCCGCACCGTGTAGACGCGGATATGGCTCAGGCCCTTCAGATAAGCCCGAGCGGCATCATAGGCATGATCCTTCCAGTAGCTATTCACTTTGCCACGAATGTCTTTTTCTTGAGCGAGCCAATCAACGGGATTGACACGCGTACGAATAACATTGACACCGACTTCATGCATCCGGCTATTCAGGACGCGACTGGTGCAGAGGGGGAAGCACCAAACAAACTCACGAACGGCCTCATAGTCCCCCGCCTTCAGCAGCTCAGTCACACGCTCGCTCATCGCACGGGTCAACAGGTCGGCAAGCGTGTCGCCGTACGGGCCCTTCATCAGCGACTCAAACTCCTCTAGAGCTGCGATGCGGGCCTGTTCACTGAGGGAATCAGGCACTTTGTAACGGAGAACTTCCTCGTAGCGATGTTCACGCATAAGCCGCTCGATATCGTTCCGAACTTTCTCGCGGGCATCCCGTTCAGCCGGCGTATCATACGTAAACACGTTTGGACGGGCTGGCGTAGTATAATGAATTACCGTCGGCGGGGTCTGAGGTTCGGGATCGGGCGCAGAAACACAACCGACCGCCGGAAGCATCGCCAGAAAAGCGATTACTGCGTAACCTGGAATCGTTTTCATAACCTATTACTCCTATCATTCAACCGCAACTATCAGTGCGGACAGTATAAGGAATTTCAATAACGATACTCCTATTCTCTGATGAAGCCCTGCGCCTCAACAATCACCCGACTGAATAGCACAGAACTTCTTCACAAATGATAATCGTAGTATACCATTACCCCCCCGGGTCAATATAAATTTTCATCCCACCAGCCACTCCACAACAGTCAATCAACTCATTAAAAATCAAAAATTAAAGCGATATTCAATCCTCGTTCAACCCGACCAATGGAATAAATACGCCGCCACACCACTATACATATCCGTTCGTCATCAAGTCGTTTTTGTTTATACAAACCTCACGACGACACGACCACCGCCACGGAGCCATAAAGGACTTACGCCGGCTTCGCCTACATCGACCGACGACTTACACGTTGCGCCCCCAAGCCCCATGCGACGCCCTCGCACGCAGCAACCCACTGTTATTTGTGGTCTTTTATTAAAAAACTTCCGCTGCCGAAGTCAAATCTGCTTCCAAGCTGTATCTCGCAGCGTGTGGTCTTCCGGATGAAACACCAGTCCCACGGCAATCACCTGACGGCCGGTACCGCGATACGGATCGGCGTACTTTCTATCGATGATCTGTTTCACCGCGGATGTCGCCTTCACCGTCTTGCCCCGCTTGAGCTCGAAAATGTAGCAGTAATTGACCGTTTCGACAATCAGATCGCTGCGTTTAGGGGACGACTGCGCCTTCTCGGCATGACAGACGAACCCGCCAGCCATCATCACCCCGTGCAGAATATTCTGGTAATGGGACTCCGGCGGCACCCCGTCCCGACCGTTGTACGTCATGCTCGCGTACAACGCAGGAAGGCTCTCCAAAAACGACACGATATTGCCGCTCTCCAAATCCGCCAGCGCTTCCTGACACCATCCATCGCGGTGAGCTCGGATATCCGACAGGAAAAGATACATATCGCGCCGAATCTCTTCGTCTGGGAACCCGAGTGTATACAGTCCCGTTCGCGCATCATAATCGGTAATTGTCAGATAGCCGCACTGGAAGAGCATCGCTTTTGGACGCAGTGCCGTGAGCGCCGCCGAGTTTTCCAGTTCGTTGATGTACGCTGGAATGCCCTTCTCGAAATTCAGGCTCGTCACGTCATGCGTCTCAAGAAACGCTGCCAGCATCGACGGACGCCCTGTGCCCGTCCACTGCGCGGAAACATCGTCATGCGGCGATGTCAGCGTCTGTGCAATCGACACCGGATTATACACCGTGACATTGGCTTCGGTGAAGCGATAGCCATTAAACCAACGGCGAATCTCGCCGCGGTAGTCATCGCAAGGACTCTTCTTCGCGCGCTCAGCAATGATATCCCCGAAATTAAAATCGAGTTCTTCATCCGTATAGCCCAGCATGCTGGCATACTCGGGATCAAAGGTAATATCCGTCGGGCTATTCAGCGACGAAAACACCGACAGCTTTGTAAACTTCGAGATGCCCGTCATCAGCATGAATCGTATCAGCGGACTCTCGGCCTTCAGGCGCATGTAGTAATCCGACAGCACCGAACGGATGGCCTCCGCCAGTTCTGGTCGATTCAGTGTCTTTCCGATAGGCGCATCGTACTCATCAACCAACACGACCACGGGCACCCCAAGGGTGTACAGATCTTCAATACCAGCAGCAAGCATATCGGCAGCCGAGGATACTTTGGGAATCTTTTTCAACCCCGCCTCCTTCAGCGCACGCGCCGTACGGTCCATAAGCGATGCCTTAAACTCCTCAAGCGTATCGACCGTCACATTGGACATATCCAAATGCAGCACCGGATGCACCTTCCAGTCATAATCCGTCTGCGTATCGATATACAGCCCCTTAAACAGCTCCCGATGGCCCTGGAATATATTTTTCAGCGTCGAAATCATCAGCGATTTACCGAAGCGGCGCGGACGGGAGAAGAAGAGAAAACGATCATTGAGCCGAGAAAGCATCTTATAAAAATACGCGGTCTTATCCACGTAAATACACCCCAGCCGACGCAAGCCGGCAAAGTCAAAGGTTCCCTTGTAAATCGTTTTCATAGGAAACATTATAGCACAAGCGCGCTGGCTCCGCCCATGCTTTTGCCTGCGCCTATGGCGCCTGAGTAAGGTCATGCGACGGTCCTGACGGTCCACGACTTGCGTCTGTAAAAGCACTGCGAAGGCCCCGTGCGAAAGCTCCGCCCGCAAAGCGTACGTCGCCAGTCAATGAAGGCGAAGCCGACGTAAGTCCTTTTTGGTTTTTAGCCATTGGTTGGTCAGAGCTCCAGTTAGCGTGTATCCACGTGCCATAAACCATGCACTTCGTCGACTATTGGTAGCGATGTATGCCTTTTCTCGGGTGAACCCGAATCTCATCAGTCTTCTCATACGCGTCCGAACGTGCTTCCACTGTTGCCATATGCGCATACGGACGCGACGATGCAGCCATCCGTTGATAGCCTTCACGTGAGTCGCTCTTCGCGCTATGGAATAGTAGGCAAGCCACCCCTGCATCTTTCGCTTAACCCGTTTAAGCGCACACTGCAGTTTATGAACATTCCCCCGCGAGGTGCGTTCTCTTAAATCTGCTTTCACTCTGGCCAATGATTTGGGATGTATTCGGATATAGTGCATTCCCTTCCGTCGTCCAATGGCGAGCCCCAGAAACTTGAAGTCACGGGAACTCGTGAGCCGTGTGATTCGACGCTTCGCCCGATTCCCCCTTAGTTTCAGTGTGTTCTCGAGATATCTTATGGCTCCTTCCATCAGGTGTATCGCCGCCCGTTCACTTCGGGCAAGCATCACAATATCATCAGCAACCCTTACAATGGGGACTCCCCGCTTTAGGTATTCTTGGTCGAACTCATTGAGATAGATATTGGCCAGGCGCGGAGAGAGATCTCCTCCCTGAAGGGAGGCCTTCTTCCGTCTCCTCGCGTACATCTCCGTTCATTACCCCCGCTTTCAGATACCGCTTTGCCATTTGCACGACCCTCTCGTCGGTCACGTGCTTTCGCAATAGCCTTAAACGCAGTTCATGGTTGAGCGTGTCGAAATATTTGGACAGTTTCAAGGATACGGCATACGTGTATCCTTCGTCTCCAAACTCGGAGACCCGTCGGATAGCATCCTGCACACGCGTTCCCCGGCCTGTACCCGTCGCTGGTGTTAATGAATATCGGTTCGAAGATTGGCGTCAGAATCTGTGTGATGGCCTGTTGGATGACTCGGTCTTGCACCGTTGGGATTCCTCATGTGCGTACACCTCCATCAGGTTTGGGGATTTCCTTTCGGCGAACGGGCGAATTACGGGACTTTCACCCGCAGAAA
>SAMEA104404097__coassemble_546_pt1 | contig 36690 bp, 29 predicted proteins | sample SAMEA104404097__metabat2_high_PE_096 | metagenome-assembled genome bin SAMEA104404097 (sample SAMEA104404097) | Balaenoptera acutorostrata | reverse complement strand
AGCAGCACCAAGGCGAGGCTTTCATATCGAACGGGATCGCTGGCAGGGACACGGCGCTGGATAAACACGAAAAACAAATCCTCAGTCTGATTGCCGAAAATCCGCGTATTTCTATCAAAGCGATGGCGGAAAAGCTGGACCTCGTTTACCGCCAATGTGAGCGTATCGTCGCTAAAATGCGCAAGCGGAAACTGATTCATCGAGAAGGAGCCAACAAACGCGGACAATGGCGGGCTGGTCCTGAAGAAAAACAAAATTCCTAGCCCCAATCTGACACGTGTGTATGTCGGGATAAATGTCGGGATAAATGTCGGGATAAAAAAAAGCGTCAAAATACTGTAAATACTGTTTATATTCATCGATATAATCACACGCACCCTCAACGACACGACAGTTAAAATGTCGGGATAAATGTCGGGATAAATGTCGGGATAAATGTCGGGATAAATGTCGGGATAAAAAAGCGCCGTCAGGCAGCCTTTGAGGACTTACGGGCGCTTCGCTTCATCGAGCAGCGACGTTCCCCTGCATCCCGCTGTTTCTGCCAGGACCGCGGCAGGCCAGGACACGCGGAGGCAGACCGTCCGAGCACTGCAACGGCGCTGCCATTGTCCGTCAGCCAGTCCTTCCGCCGCGTCATTTTGGGCAGGCACGGGGTGGCCCGTGCGCCCCGTTTCCCCTGCACGAAAAAAGGCCCCCACCGAAATTTCGGCGGGGGACCTGTCTGCGGTATCGCGGTTGCGGCGGGGCGGCACCCCGTCCGCCGTCGTTTGCCGTTTATTGTTCATCGCCATGAGCGTGCTCATGGTCGTGGTGGTGGCACACTTCGCCGGTGGAGACGAGTTCGCCGCGGAGCCAGGCTTCGACAGCGGTGCGGGCATCGCCCGTGACACCGACGACGACTTCGACGCCGCGCTCGTTGAAGATATCGACGGCACCACCGCCCATACCGCCGGCAAGAATCACCTGCGCGCCGTTGTCGGCGAGGAAGTTCGGTAGGAAGCCGGGACGGTGGCCCGGATTGGGCACGCTATTTTCGGCGACAATCTTGCCTTCTTCGGCATCGAAGAAGATGAAGTTTTCGCAGTGACCAAAGTGGCCTGCGACGGTATTGCCCATGGCTGCAACTGCAATTTTCATGGTTGAGTTCCTTTATTGTTGAGTCAGATTAAAGCTGAAGCAATGTCCGCACCTGATGGTAAACATCCAGCAGGGCGGTACGTGCAGGGCAATCGATATCCGCTAGACTATGGCCCGCATTAATGGCGGCAAAGGCCGCTTTGTCATACGGAATCCGACCAGCAAAGGGCAGACCGTGTTCCGTACAGAAAGTTTCGATGGCGGCGGCAGCTTCCGGCGCGACATCCCACTTATTGATGCAGACCGCGAGCCGGCTGCCGAGCATATCGGCGGTGTGCTCTAGGCGCGAGAGGTCGCTCAGACCCGACACCGAGGGTTCGGCGACGGCGAGCACCAAATCCACCCCAGACACCGAGGCAATGACGGGGCAGCCGATGCCCGGCGAGCCGTCGATCACCGCGAGTTCCGCATCCGTCGGTGCCGCTGCAAAGAGGGCGCTTTTGACGGCGGAAACCAGTTTGCCCGAATTGCCTCGGCCCATGCGCAGTCGGGCTGTAGAGAAGACACGTCCGCTGTCGCGGTACAGCATCTGTTTTCCAGCGACATCGGGCTCCAGCGTCACGGCCTGCGCGGGGCAAACATAGGCGCAGACCCCACAGCCTTCACAGGCAACAGGATTGCTTGCGTAGGTGCCGTCTTCGGTGCGGGTCATGGCATCGAAGCGGCAGTGTTCGGCACATTTTCCGCAGCCGATGCAGCGGGAGGCATCGACGACAGCTTTTTCGGAGCCGATGAAATCCGAGGTTTCGGGAGCGGACGTCACGCCGGCGACCAGGTGCAGATTCGGCGCATCGACATCGCAGTCGGCGAGGGCCCTGGCTTCGGAAAAGCGCATGAACGCCGCGGCGGTCGTGGTCTTGCCGGTGCCGCCCTTACCGCTGAGAATCAGCAGTTTCTTCATGCTGCGCCTCCAATCTTCCGCCACAGGCCCGCAAAGATGTCCGCAACCTCGGGCAGTTCCTCGGCAACGATGCCGCCGGCCGCCGCAATGCGGGCAATGTCGTCCCGATACGGGATACGCGCCAGCACAGGAATGCGGTTTTCCTCGCAGAACGCCTCGAGCGGCGCATAGGGCGCACGGCCCCGATTGATGACGATACCACAGGGTTTGTGCATCAGTGTGACCAGTTCGTGCACCATCTTCAGATTATGCAATCCAAAAGCCGTCGGTTCGGCAACGAGCAGACAGAAGTCCGCGCTGCCGACACTTTCCACCACCGGACACGCACTGCCGGGCGGGCAGTCCAGGATTATCGGGAGCGGCGTTCCCTGCCCGTCCGCAAGTGTTTCGCCCCAATGCAGGGCCGCTTTAATGACCGGTACCCCGGAGGACTCACCGGGATTCAGCACCCCGGTGACAGTAAGGATTTCCCCGTGCGCGCCCACCTCAACGGCACCGACGGAACGCGACACCTCTGTGACGGCCCCCTGCGGACAGACCAGCGCACAGCCGCCGCAGGCATGGCAGACTTCCGGAAAGACCATCGGCGTTCCTTTGAGAAAGACCAGGGCATTGAAGCGACAGAATTTCACGCACGTGCGGCAGCCGGTGCAGCGCGCGGCATCGAAGACTGGACGCGGCACGGTAACCGCTTCACTCCGCACGCCTTCGGGTTTCAGGAACAGGCGTCCATTAGGCTCTTCGACATCGCAGTCCACATAGACCGCACGTCCCGCGACGGCTGCCAGACTGACGGCCGTGAGCGTTTTACCCGCCCCGCCTTTGCCGCTGAGCACCGCGAGTTTCATCAGTGAAGTCCGTGATAACCCGCGTGAAAATGAGTCAGCACGTCGAGCGTGCCAGCCTTCAGCGCCGCGAGATTGGCCTGTGCATCGCCGTCGATGCTTTTGTAAATCGCAATACCAGCGGCGTTAAAGACCTCGGCCGCATTTTCACCGAGACGCGGCGTGATGAGCGTATTGGCGCCGCGATCGATGACAAACTGCGCAGCCTTGAGTCCGGCTCCACCGCGGGCATCCGCCGCAGGATTTTCCAGCACCTCGGTGACATCCGCCTCGTCGTCGCGGAAGAGAAAGTAAGGCGCACGTCCAAAGGACGGGCAGATATGGGTTTTATCCTCGTCGAGAGGCAGCAATGTTTTCATAGCGGTTCCCTCCTGAATATGGCGCTGCACCAGACTGCGGCAGCGAAAGCGAAGACAGCCGGCACAGGGCGCGAAATGCTCATCCCCCTCACAGAGGCGGATGTCGCCACCTTTAATCTGCAAGGAACGTCCGGACACCAGCATCTCGGCCAGTTTTTTGCGGGCCGAAGTGTAAATCTGCTGCACCGTCGTGCGGGCCACCTGCATATACTCCGCACAGGCATTCTGGTCCACCCCCTCAAAATCAATGAGACGGATGGCCTCGAATTCATCCACCGTCAGCACCACCGACTCCGCATCGGCACGCCCGTTGCGCACCGGTGCAAACGCTGTAAACTGCGGCAGACGGCAGATGCGCCTGCATTTTCTCGGCCGTGGCATAATGCCCTCCCTCTGCGACTATTTCTGAAAGGCATGATAGCGCAGTTTGTGACATATGTCAATAATAAAGCCACAGGGGCAGACAAAATTCGGAGCCCACACTCAAGTGAACAGTCCACTATCCACTGTCCACGGTTCACTTACACCTCAGCGCGCGGTCCCTCCTGTCTACAGGGGTACACGACCACCGCAAAAACGGAGTGTTGCCGTTTCCTGGGGGCCAATTATATTATAATAGCGGAGATACCGTACGAAAGGACTGCCGATGAACACGAAAACACTGACTGCATTGATGACGCTGCTAACGGCCAGTGCCGTTTGGGCGCTGGACCCGATTCCCTCGCCCCGTTCACTAGTCCGCACCGGAGGCGCACGGCCCTACGCCGCGCCAACCGAGTCCATCGATCCGTCCCTGCCCGCCGAAGGCTATCGGCTGACCGTGACACCCGAAAAAATTACCCTGACAGCTGGCAGCGCGGCGGGACTGTTTTACGGACGCGGTACCCTGGAACAACTGTCAGCGCCAGGCGGAAAAACCGTACCCTGCGTCACCATCGAGGATGCGCCCCGACTGAAGCTGCGCGGCTTCATGCACGATACGGGACGCAATTTCCAGACGGTCGAATCGCTGAAGAAACAGCTGGACATCTTTGCCCGTTACCGTCTCAATGTCTTCCACTGGCACCTCACGGACAATCCGGCCTGGCGCATTGAATCAAAACGCTATCCGCAGCTGAACACCCGCCCCTCGCGTCAGGACGGACGCACCCCCGAGGGCACCTACACCTTTGACCAAATCCGCGAGGTAATTGCCTACGCGAAGGCCCGTCACATCCGCGTAATTCCCGAACTCGACATGCCGGGCCATTCGGCCTGCTTTAACCGCGCATTCGGTTTTTCCATGGGCTCGCCCAAAGGCATCGCCATCCTAAAAGAGCTGCTCACCGAGTTCTGCAGCGAAATCCCCGCAGCGGACTGTCCCATCATCCACATCGGCTCGGACGAGGTGCACATCCCGCACCCGAAAGCCTTCATCGCAGCCATGGAGACCCACCTGGCCTCACTCGGACGCCGGGCCGCCGTCTGGTCGCCGGGACTCGTTCCCTCGTCGAAAAGCACCATTACCCAACTGTGGAAGTCCAATGCCCGCCTGCCGCAAGACGGCGCAGAGCTGATTGATTCCTCCTTCGGCTATCTCAACACCTACGACCCGCAGGAACTGGTCCGCCGTTATCTCAGCGCGGCCATCCATCCGAAGGCCCTGGGAGCCACGCTCTGTTGCTGGCCCGATGTGCGGGTGGACGACAAGACAAAGATTTTCAGTCAGAACGCGGTCTGGCCGGCCCTGCTGGCCTTTTCCGAAAATGCCTGGTCGGGACCGGCCGACCTGACGGCCTTCGAGCCGAAACTCGAGGCGCACCGCGATGCCTACTTCGCGGGTATGCCCTTTGATTATATCCCGCAGATGCGCCACAGCTGGACCGTCCGCATCGGGAAATACTCCCCAGGCATCCGCCGAGGCGCCTCCTTTATGTTCGGTGCCAGTAACAATCGGGCCAAAAAGGAAGGCACCGAAACGGAAACCGCCATCCTGACCGCCACGGTCAGCGTCCCCGAGGCCGGCACCTATCTCTTCCGGGCCGGCTTCGAAGCCCCCGCCCGCAGCAACCGCCTCTCCTACGGCATCCCCGAACAGGGCCGACTCGATGCCGCTGGCGGGACCGTACTGTTTGACGGCAGCCCCCTACCCGCCCCCGTGTACCGTGAGCCTGGCCGTTTTTCCTGCGCCAACAACATGTGGCACGGTCCGCTCTGCGAAGTGCCGTATGCCGACGAACAGTTCTGGTGGCTACGCACCCCCTCGCCGATATTCCTAACCGCTGGCACCCATACCGTCACGATCACCGCCCCACGTAAAAACCCGAAAATGCAATGGTCTGCCACCCTCCTCCCCGTCCGTTGGGCCGACAACCGCTGGGTCGATGACAAACGCCTCACCTTCACCGCCGCAGCGACCAAGTGAGGCCCGCCGCACGCGCCGATAGCGGCGCAGACGCTCCTCCGGGGTTTGCACCACAAAAGCCCCGCGCAAAAAAGGCACGCTCTGCATCGGCAGGGCGGGCCTTTTCAGAAAGCGCTTGGCGCGTGTTTACTTGGCCTGAACGGTCACGACGGCATCTTTGCCGGGGGGCGGGGGGACGGCACCGTCGCCGGTGGTCTTGCGGATCCAGATCATCTGGACGATGGACAGCACCTGGGAGACGGTCCAGTAGAGGCAGAGGGCCGAAGGCATGGAGTAGAACATGAAGAGGAGCATGGCTGGCATCATCCAGGTCATCATCTTCTTCTGGGCGGGATCGCCGGCACCAGGGCTGAGGTGGGTCTGGAGGCCCATGGTGAGCGCAGTAAGAATGGGCAGGATGTTCAGCGGCACGGGCAAAATGCCAGCGAGCAGGTTTTCGGGCTGCGAGAGGTCGGCAATCCAGAGGAAACCAGCGAAGCGCAATTCAACCGCCGAGCGGAGCACCGTGAAAAGGGCGATGAAGATGGGGATCTGAATCAGCATCGGCAAGCAGCTGGAGAAGGGATTCACCTTGTACTGACGATACAGCTGCAAGGTTTCCTGCTGAATCTTCTGGGGGTTGTCTTTGTACTTGGCCTGGATTTCCTTGATGAGGGGCTGGACCACGCTCATCTTGCGCATAGAAACGGTGCTCTTGTGGGTGAGCGGCCAGAAGACAATGCGGACCACGAGGGTCAGCAGAATGATGGCGATACCGTAGTTCGGGATCAGCATATTGAAGAAGTTCAGCAGCGGCAGGAGCAGTTCGCAGAACCAGGTGAAGAAGCCGAAGTCCATGATGCGGCGGGTGTGGTCGCCGAAGGCTTTGAGGCAGGAGAGCTTCTTGGGGCCGACGTAGAGCCGGGCGGTGCTCTGCACGGGCGTATTGGCGGCAAGCACCACGGCCGGAACATCGAAAGCGGCAGACACGCAATCGGGTGTCAGCACCTTGGCGGTCAGGTCGCGGGAAACGGTCAACGCACCAGGGAGGGCTACCTGTGGTTTCAAGACGGTGACGAAGAAGCGATCCTTAAGGGCAATCCAGGTCTGGGGCGCAGGGAGGTTTTCGGTCCCAGTGGCCGGAAGGCCAGCGGCCTCGGTGGAGGTGCCGCAGCCGAGGAAGGCACTCTTAGCGCCAAGCACTTTACCCAGCTTACCTTCGCGGTAGACGGGCTTGGACTCGCCGTCCGCCAGCGTATCGGCGGAAAGCAGATTGCCAGCTTCCTTATTCAGACGGAACCCGCCGACGCTCAGATGATAGGGGGCGAGCGTCTTGGCTTCAGCGGAGCGGAAGGTGTCGGTGACATCCAGCGCATAATCTTTGCCGAGGGTCACGGTACGCTCGAAATCAACGCCGTCCACCTTGCCGACATAGGTCAACGCGGTATCCGTACGGCTCTTCAGCGTCATCGGCACAACGGGGGCATTCGCCCAGGAGAGATTGAGCAAATCGCCAGTTTCAATGATGACATGCTTGGCATCATCGGTATTTTCGGCCTTATAGGCGAGCATTTCAGCTTTGACGAGCGTTGCGCCATGGGTCGAGAACGTCAGACGGACATCTTTATTCTCAAGGATAGCGGTCTGCGCGGCAGGCAGGAGATTGGCAGGCGATGTAGCATCGGCGGTCGCCGGGGCAGCAGCAGGGGCGGCCATTTGGGCGGGTTTGGCGGCAACGGATTGCGACACGGGGACGGGTGCAGGAACAGGTGCCGGCGGTTTCGGAGCAAAATACTGCCAGCCGAGATAAGCGGCCAACAGCACGCCGAGCAGCGTAGCGATAAGCTTTTCGTTTTTGTTCATTCGGGAGTGTTCTCTTTCTGGGCGGCGGGAGGTACGGGATCGTACCCGCCTTTGGAAAAGGGATTGCAGCGGAGAATCCGCCAGATACCCAGTGCCAGACCACGGAACGGACCGTGAATCTGCAGGGCATCAATCATATATTGGGAGCAGGTCGGCGTGAATCGGCAACTACCGTAACCCAAGAATCCGTGAAGTGTCTGACGGTAGAAATACACGCAGGCAATCAGGAACGCGGTCAGCGCCTTACGCATGGGAACCTTTTTTGGCGCGGATGCCAGCCTTGCCGCAAAGCCACATCAGGTCTTTGCGCACCGCATCACAGCTGCGTCCAATCAGACGGTTCCGTCCGAGCAGCACCAAATCGTATCCTGGCTTCAGACCAGGACGCTCCAAGCGGAAGGCTTCGCGCATCAACCGACGGGCACGGCTGCGCTGAACCGCGAGCCGGAAGGTCTTCTTGGGCGATATCACCGCGATGCGGCACTTATCGAGCCCGTTGGGCTTCCATCGGAGCACCAGCGTGCCGCAGGCGATGGACTGTCCCTCGCCAAAGAGGGAATCCACCGCCGAGGCGGGCAGCCGGAACGGCGCAAAAAGCAAAGGAGGCGCCTTGCGGGAGCCTCCTTCGGAAACGCTTCTGCCGAGTGGGGAATCCGACACGTGCGTCTTCCCTGTCTCAGTGCTTAGGCATGGACAAGAGCCTTGCGGCCCTTGGCGCGGCGGCGGCTGAGAATCTGGCGGCCAGTCTTGGTGGCCATGCGGGCACGGAAACCAATCTTGCGGACGCGTTTAATCTTGGAAGGCTGCCAAGTCATCTTCATGGTACTGTTCCTCTCGTCTTAAAAAGACTTCTGAAAAGTGTGTCCAAACGGACTGTCAAAATCACAAAAGAGCCATTAAAGTATCAAACTTCTGTGCACTGCGTCAAGCCTTTTTGCAAAAAGCATTCATTTTGTTTAACTGAAACACGCTCCAGCGGAGCGGGGCCCGCCCCAGCCCCGCAGCCACTCACGATTGCGCATCCGGGCACCGAGTCTCATTCTTTGGTGGGCGCGGGGCTAACGCGTGCCCCGACCGTCGCCTTGGCACCTTCCTGCAGCTCGCCCTGGGCATAGTTCGGCTCTACGTCCGTAATGGTAAGCCGTCCGCAAAAACGGCCTTTGATGCGGACGGACTTCCCTGTATCGGGATCGGTCACCATCCTGCTTTTACCGTAGATTTTGCAAACATCGCCGACGGCGAATGTATCGCTACCGCGGTTCAGCGTCACCGTCGTGCCGTCCACATCCATCACCGCTGCTGGGAAAACAGCTGCCGTGAGCATGCGAACACTCCGTTGCGCCAGGTCACGTGCCAGCGCTGGCAGGTCAGCCTCGAACCGCGCCGTCACGTTTGCCTCAGAGGAGGAATCTGCATCGCGAAAGGCGCTCTTCTTCAGCTGCACATCAGAGACGCCGAGGATGTCCCCCGTGGACGCATCCACGATGCGCATCACCGCCGACACGCTGTAAACGTTGCGCATCCGCTTCACCCCCTCGAAAACGGCCGCATCCGTCATTCTTCGGAACTCGTCGATGCCAACAAAGAGCAGCAGTTCGGCACCGGTCAGTTTTCCTGCCTCCGCACCGCGCTCGGCGACCTCGCCAGCATCATACAGATTCTGTTCCTGCACCATCTTCTCCAGCGCCACCGTGCGCTCTACGGGCTTAAAGCGTCCGGACGCAGCCAGCGCACCCAGCAGATGCCCATCCATCCCTTCGGCAAAACGATTCAACAAATTCGCGCTCCCGTCCGCAGCAGCAGCACTCCGGAGCGAGGCCGTCGGCTTCACCTCGGCCACAAACACGGTCTTCTGCGCCTGAACCCCCAAGGGGAGCAATAATGCCAGACCCAAAACAGTAAACCAAGCTTTTTTCATGAGATACGCTCCTTTCTCGCTTACAGCAGCGGACGGATTTCCGTGTCGGGCAGCTTATCGGCATCCACGCGAATGCCGCTCTGCTCCAGCATTTTGGCATATCCGCGCAGACGTTCTACCTCGGCGGCATTCAGTTCTCGATCCTTGCTCAGCTCATGCATAAAGCGAACAGCATCCTTAATGCGCGCATATTCGGCATCGGTCATCCGCAGATTCACGGTTAGATGCAGATTCTCAGACGGCACCACCGTCATCTCCAGCGGTTCATAGCCGACGCGCTCAATCCGCACCCGATGTGGTCCAGGCGACAGACGCATCACCCCGCCGGATGTTGCGCACACGGCCCCATCCACCGCCACCGTTGCCGCCACCCGGGCCGGCACACGGCGATTCGTCACCGAGCTTCCCTCCCCCGGCAGCGGCAGATAAATGGGACAGTTATCCGCATCATAGGCCAGCACCTCCACTGTCACAGGCAAACCGCCCGCCTTCAGCGAAGCAACACGCCAGGCTGGCTCGTCCGCACGGATACGCTTCACCAGTTCCTGCGCCAACTGCTCTTCCAGCCCGTCCGCAAAACGCCCATCCTCCGTTTCGAGTCCAGCCGTGCTACGCCGGCCCACCGACACCTGTGCCGTGCCGCCGCCGAGCGATGTGCCCGAAACAGCATCCAATACCCGAAATGAGCCCGAAATACGGTAACGCTCGCGCTTCACCGTTGCGCCCTGATCATCCACAGCCTTTCCAAAACGGGCATCCTTCAGCCGTTGAACCGTGCGGTCAAAGCGGTCCAGTGTCAGCACAAGCACATAATCGGCACCGAACATCTCCGCCAGCCGCGTACGGGAAGCCTCGGTCAGCCGATCACTTCCATCGCGTCCCTGGGCCGCATCGCGCGGATCCAACACCTCCATCCGCTGCCCCGATAGACCAGCAGCCACCTGCGTAGCCAAGGTACGCGCCGCCCCGTCAAACGCGGAACAGCCCGTATTATTATCCACAAACAGCGCCATCTTCCGCACTGGCCGAAGGGTTTCTCCAGCCTGGATATCGACCTTGTAATCAGCATCCACCGTCAGCCGCGTACCATTTTTCAGCGTCAGCACCGTCGGTTCAGCCGCAACCTTCAGCGTCTCGGCCCCCAACAGCGAGGCCGCCAGCAGCGACAGAAGCAGCACCCTCTTCGTAAAACATACCGTTTTCATTGCACACCTGCCTTAAAACGATCCAAACACAATCGGGAAGAAGCCGAGCGAGGTTTCGGGAATCACATTGACCAACCCAATCTGCACTCCGCGGGCACGGTCGGCATAGTTGACCACGCCCACCTGCAAACCGCGCAGCAGCGAAGCCGTATTGGCGAACCCGACCTGCACGCCGCGGACTTCGGACGAAATATTGGCGAGCCCCAGCTGCAATCCCTTCAGACGGCTATCCACCGCATTCACCAGCCCCACATCGACACCCGTCACATTCGGCGTCAACCCGTAAAGGAGGTTCAGTCGCAGACCGCAGACATCCCAACCCGTCCACGGAAGATCGACTGGCGACCACAGCGATAGCATCAGCGGCGTGGTCACGCGTTCGGAGGCCAGCATCTCAGAGGCCGACCGGCGCTCAGGCTGCAACGGCTCACGCAGCGGATCGCGCGTCGCCGACCAATCCTTCGTCGGCACCGCGAAAAGCGCGGCGCAAAACAAAACGGCCGTCAGGCTCATCAGATAACGGAAACATTTCATGGAATCCATCCTTTCTCCGGGGATGTTCCCCCAGTTGACAAAAGCAGATTAGCACAACGGCCGAATGCCGTCAAACCATTGAATCAAAGGAATGTAACCAGCAGCCATTGAGCATCAATTATTCATCGGTCATCGGCACACAGTGCCCCCAAAAACAAATCCCGCCTCCGTACAAACCTGCACGAAGACGGGATATTGAATTCGGCAGACACCTCAACGGTCGCCGAGTTCGTCGGCAATCGCTGCTGCAGCAGCTTCCGATGCCTCGCCACCCCCCAGCTGCGCGCGAACGCCGGCATATGCCTTCATCAGCGCCTGGCGGTCTGGCGTATCGCGAAGGAAGCCAAGCACCAGCGATGCCGTAGTGAAGTACGTGAAATCACGCTGCAACAGTTCGGGCATCACCTCACGCCCAGCAATGATGTTCACCAACCCTGCAAAGAGCCCTTTATTACGGTGCAACAACAACCAAGCCACTGCCGCGGTCAACGGATGCATACGATACGCCAGCACCGCCGGACAATCCATCAGACAGGCCTCCAGGGTTGCCGTGCCACTCGCAATCATCGCCGCGCGCGACTGCATCAGCACATGACGCGCCTGTCCATCGACAATCGATAGATGCATCGGCTTCTTGCCCGCCGCCGCCACAATCCGCTCCACTTCAGCTCGCATGCGCGCCGTCGGCACCGGAATGATGAACGAGCAGTTCTCGTGCTTCACCCGCTCAATACGATGAGCTGCATGCAAGAACGTCGGCAGAATGCGCCGAATCTCGCCCGCACGGCTGCCAGGCAGAATGGCAATGTGATGCTTGCCATACCACGGCAGCGCTGGCGACGTCTCGCGCCGAGTTGCCTCCGCACGGCCCACCAACGGATGCCCCACATAATCAGCGTTCAGCCCCACCGCTTGATAGATAGCCGGCTCAAAGGGGAAAATGCAGAGCATGCGATCGTATGCCGCAGCAATGCGATGAACGCGATTGCTGCGCCAGGCCCAGACCTTGGGCGACACATACTGCACCGTCTTGATGCCAGGGACCCGTGCCTTCACCTGCTCCGCCAGCTTCACATTAAACGAATAGTAATCAATCGTCACCAGCACATCTGGCTTCCGCTCGGAGGCCAATTTCACCATATCCGCCAGGACGCGCTTAAAGAAACCAATCTTCTTCAGCACCTCCACCAGCCCCATGGCACCCAAATCGTCCGTGTGATAGCGAATATCGGCCCCGGCCGCGCGCATCGCGTCGCCGCCCATGCCAAAAAACTCAATCTGCCGCCCGCTGTACCGGGCCCGCAGCGCTTCCATCAGCGCCGCCCCGTACATATCGCCGGAGACCTCGCCAGCACAGAGCATCACCTTCAGAGGTGTGTCATTTTTCATGGGGTCACTCCTCCAGTTTTGTCACAATGCGCTCCGGCCAGGATGCAGTGTCCGTCTTCATATACACATGGGCCCAGTCCAACTTGACCAGCTGCCCCTCCTCAAGCTCCTCCAGCGTCTTACGCAACGCAGGGGCCACACGAAGATCAGGTTCATCCCGCGTATTGCAGAGCCGTACATAAAACTCCGTCTGCTTCGCATCGCCATCCTCGCCCGGCTTCTCGTAATCCAGATATTCCACCACAGAAAAATGGGCATACGTGCCCCCGTGATCACAGCGATCTGGACACAGCGATGTCATGTGCAGGCAGGGCTTCTTCACCGTCCCCTCATAACGGGCCACCGTTTTATGAACGGACAGCATCTCTCCGGGCAAATCTGCCACATACTGATACGCCACCGTCGCGCAGCCGGACAGAAGCGTCATCAAAGCAATCAGGGGAAACATGGATTTCATCTTTTTCATCACGGATCCTTTCATCTGCTTGGCTATGGCCTGAATACGGGCATTTTTTGCCCTTTCTCACATCCTTATTATAATAGCACAGAACGGAACCCAGATGCAAAACCAAAAACGCACCACACGCCCGCGGCCGATGTAAACAATAAACTCAGACAAATCCCCCAACACATCCATCGACATTCCCTGGCAAACCAATCCCCGTCAAACCACAGACAGCCCCGTCCCGAATCCAGCGACGTTCTCATCAGCGGATGAATATGCTATACTGTGCGCATCCGATGTACAGGAGGAAACCATGAAACTTGCCGAAGCACTGCAGGAGCGTGCAGATTTGAACCGCCAGGTGTCGCAGCTTGAACGCCGTCTGGATGATAATGCCGTCCATCAGGAGGGTGTCGCCCCAGCAGAAGACCCGGAAGACCTCATGCGGATACTCGCGTCCGCGCTGGCCCGTCTGGAGGCGTTGACGGTCGCAATCAATCTACGCAACAGCAGCGTGCTGCACAACGGGGTCACCCTCACCGCCCTGCTCGCCAAACGCGACTGCCTAACCACGCGCATCCGGATTTTGCGCGGCTTTGCCGATCAGGCCGGACAGATTGCCCACCGCAGCAGCCACACCGAAATCCTCATCCGCAGCACCGTCAGCGTCAAAGACCTGCGCACCGAACTCGATGGGCTCTCCAAGGAACTGCGTCTCCTCGAGAACACCATCCAGTCCATTAACTGGACCACGGATCTCTGATTCCCTTTGGGCACCGTCCGCAGCCAGCGGTGCCGTCATCGCTTCGGGGCGTATGCAAACTCATACCGAGAGTCTAAAACACAATCCATGAAGCGTCGGGCCCGCAGTTAGTTACCTTGCATGGCCATCATCGCGCACATAGGCACTGTTATCCGCCTTTAACATTAAGGCTCACCCTTCATTCCCATGTATAGACCGAAGCTGGCTGCAGGCCCGCCCCGCGAAAACGGAGCGGGCCACCTTTTTTTGGGGGGGAGGGACCTGCACCTGCATTGGCACGGGCAGTATCAAAAGAAAAAAGCCCGCACTGCGATGGCAAGCGGGCGTTTTGCTTGAGATGCCGAATGTGGCACGAAGAGGAAGTAAGAACGGGCTATGGGGCGAAGCCCCTCGCGCCATCATCTATCCTTCATCGTTCATCATTCATCCCCCTACGGCTCAGTCGAGCAGCAGGGTTTCGACCTTGGCGATGAGAGCCTCGACGGTCATGCGCTCCTGCTGCATGGTGTCGCGGTCTCGCACGGTGACGGTGCCGTCCTTCTCGAGGGTATCAAAGTCGACGGTGACGCAGAAGGGCGTACCAATTTCGTCCTGACGGCGGTAGCGACGGCCAATGGCACCAGATTCGTCCCAGTAGCAGTTGAAGCGGTTACGCAGCTTCTTGAAGATATCGCGGGCGAGGTTGTAGAGCTCGGGACGGTTCTTCACGAGCGGGAAGACGGCGACCTTCACGGGGGCGATGGCGGGGGCGAAGTGCATCACGGTGCGGACATCCTTACGGCCCTTGTCATCGGTGAGTTCCTGCTCTTCGTAGGCATTGCAGAGCATGGCGAGGGCCATACGGTCGACACCGGAGGAGGGCTCGATCACGTGGGGGATGTACTTGCCTTCCATCAGGCGGTCGAGGAAGATGTTCGCATCTTCGGCCTTCTTGCCGCGGGATTCCCATTCGGCGACGACTTTGGCGCGGAAGGTGGCCTTATCTTCATCGGACATCTTCTTGACGACGAGCTTCAGGGGCTCATCGAAGACTTCCATGCTCTTGCCGGAGCAGATCTGGTGGCGGGTGAGGTCGAAGTCGGAACGGGCGGCGATACCTTCGAGTTCCTGAACGCCGAAGGGGAAGGCGTATTCGATATCGACGCAGGCGCGGGCGTAGTGGGCGAGTTCGTCGGGCTTCTGCCAGTATTCCACGAAGGAGTCCTTGGGCAGGCCATTCTTGACGAGCCACGCCTTACGCTGTTCCACCCAGTACTTGTGCCAGCACTCCCAACCCCAATCGGCCTGAGGTTCGGAGAGATCCGTCTCGGGGGTCAACTTGGCAACGTGACCACAAAGGAGTTCGATGGCTTCATCAGGCTTGATGAAGAACTCGAGTTCCATCTGCTCGAATTCGCGGGAGCGGAAGGTGTAGTTACGAGGAGTAACTTCGTTGCGGAAGCTCTTGCCCATCTGGCCGATGCCGAAAGGAGGCATCTGACGGCTGGAGACCATCACGTTGCTGAACTGCGTGAAAATGGCCTGCGCGGTTTCAGGACGGAGGTAGGCGACGTTCGTGGGATCGTCCACCGGGCCAACGATGGTCTTGAACATCAGGTTGAACGGACGGGGGTCGGTCATGATGCCGCCGCAGGTCGGGCACGGAAGGACGGGTTCTTCGCCTTCGGGGGTGGCCAGCAGACGGAAGAGGCTGCGGACATCGTCAACGGTCTTCAGCGTCTCGAAGATTTTTTCGAGATACTCAGGGTGCTGCACCGTGTACAGGCCAGGAGCGATGGACTTGCCCTTGCCCTTGACCCAGGTGGCAATCTTGCCAGCATCACCAACCATCGGGGTGAGGGCAGCGCAGATGGCGCTGTCATCGAAGATGTCCCACAGCTGGTCGGCACGGATGAGCTTGCGGCAGTTGCCTTTGCACATGCTCATGGGGTCAGAGAAGGTGTCGAGGTGCCCCGAGGCCTTCCAGATATCAGGATGCATGATGATGGTGGCATCGAGGCCTTCGACATCTTCGCGGTTGCGGACCGTGGAGCGCCACCAGGATTCCTTGATGTTGCGCTTCAGTTCGCAGCCGAGAGGACCGCAGTCCCAGAAACCGGCAAAGCCGCCGTAGATTTCAGAGCTCTGGAAGATGAATCCGCGACGCTTGCAGAGGGAGACGATAGCATCGAGCGAACTCTTGGGGGCTTCTTTCTTTTCCATGTGTATATTCCTTTCGGCCGATTACTTGCGATTGACCTTAAACGAATCTTTGAGCGTCACGGTGCGGTTGAAGACTGGCGCACCGGGCTGGGAGGCATGTTCGTCGGGCGTGAAGTAGCCCACGCGCTCAAACTGATAGTGCTCGCCGGGAACGGCCGCGGCCAGCATGGGCTCGAGATAGCCAGTGACACTGGTCACACTGTTGGGACTGAGCGCATCCATGAAGTTGCCGGAGGGGCAATCCATCGGATTTTCGGCAGAGAACAGGCGGTCGTAGAGGCGAACCTCGGCGGTGACCGCCGTCTTGGCATCCACCCAGTGGATGGTGCCTTTGACCTTGCGGCCGTCGGCGGGATTGCCCCCCTTGGACGTAGGATCATAGGTGCCGTGAATTTCCGTGACATTGCCGTCGGCATCCTTCACCAGCGAAGTGCAGGTGAAGAGGCAGGCACCGCGCAGACGCACTTCGTTGCCAACGGTGACACGGAAGAACTTCTTCACGGGCACTTCCATGAAGTCGTCGCGGTCAATCCAGACCTCGCGGCTCATCGTGAGCACGCGCTTGCCAGCCTCGGGATCTTCGGGATTATTCGGCACTTCCGCGGTCAGGGTTTCGCCTTCGGGAAGGTTATCGATGACCAGCTTCACGGGATTCAACACCGCCATGCGGCGCGTGGCAATGTGATTGAGATCGTCACGGACGCAGTACTCAAGCAGCGCCAGGTCGGTCTGAGATTCGTACTTGGACACGCCGATGCGGTCGCAGAATTCACGAATGGCCTTGGCGGTGTAGCCGCGGCGGCGCATACCGGCCACCGTGGGCATGCGGGGGTCATCCCAGCCATCCACTTTGCCTTCTTCAACGAGCTGACGCAGCAGACGCTTGCTCATCACGGTATAGGTGAGATTGAGACGGGCAAACTCGCGCTGCTGAGGACGGATCGTCTTGCCATCGCGCACCACGAGGCGCCCCTGTTCGGCCAGACGGTCGACAACCCAATCATAGAGCGGACGGTGCACCTCGAATTCCAGCGTGCACATCGAGTGGGTCACACCCTCGAGCGCATCCTCAATCGGGTGCGCAAAGTCGTACATGGGATAACAGTGCCACTGCGTGCCAGTGCGGTAGTGGGGCAGATTGACAATGCGGTAGATGACCGGGTCGCGGAAATGAATATTGGGCGAAGCCATGTCAATCTTCGCACGCAGGCAGTGAGTGCCTTCGGCAAATTCGCCGGCGCGCATGCGGCGGAAGAGATCGAGATTCTCCTCGGGCGTGCGGTCGCGGTAAGGAGAAAACTTACCGGGGGTCTGCGGCACGCCGCGATACGTCTTCCACTCGTCCTGGGAGAGTTCGCAGACATAGGCCTGTCCGCGGCGAATCAGCTCTTCGGCAATGTCCCACATCACATCGAACATGTCGCAGGCGTAGTAGAACGCGTTCCAGTTAAAGCCGAGCCAGGTGATATCCTTTTTCAGCTCTTCGACAAATTCCTCGGACTCCTTGGACGGATTAGTGTCGTCCATGCGGAGGTGGCAGCTGCCGTTGAAGAGCTGCGCCATACCGAAGTCAACGCAGACCGCCTTGGCGTGGCCGATGTGGATCCAGCCATTGGGCTCCGGCGGGAAACGCGTCACCACCGTGCCGTCGTTCTTGCCGGCCGCGAGATCTTCTTCAATCCACTGGCGCAGAAAATGGCGGGAGGTATCCGACTCCGCCGCAGGTGTTTTCTCTTCCATAAAAACGACTTCCTTAAATACAAAAAAACGCCTTATTATACCATATTTTCGCAAATAAAACGACCCACCTTTGCCGCTACGCTGTTTTTGCGCGCATAAAATCGGCTCTGTCTACTACCAGATACACCCTATAAAAACTATCCCGAGAGGTCCTGACACCCCGCCGCACTTTGCTATGCTGTTCATCGAAAGGATTATGCCATGAATCGCAGAAGTTTTTTAAAACTCTCCGCCCTAGCGGCCACCGCCCCCGCCGTCCTCCCTGCGGAAAAACCGCTGACAACCGAGGTTGATATCCGCAAATACCCCGTGCTCAACGTGGTCTACCTCATTCCAACAGACCTGCAGCCGCATAAGGACTACGAACGCCGTCTGGGCGAAATCCTTCTGCACATGGGCGCATTCTACAACAGCGAACTGAAACGCAACGGCTCCCCCGCCTGCCTGCGCCTGCCTATTGACCCCGCCACTGGCCTCGTAAAAATCACCATCGTTCCTGGCTCCAAACCCGCCTCCGCCTATCCCTATCAGAACGGTTGGAGACAGGCCATCCCCGATATCGACACCTTCTACGCCAAGCACCCCGAGCAAAAACGCTCTGAACGTACCCTCGTCATCATGCCGCAGCAGCACAATACCGGCTTCCCCTTCTACGGACTCGGCGAGCGCTACTGCTTCGCCATCGATTACGCCGACTTCGACTGGAAGCGCTGCGGCGAAAAATCCGCCGCAGGCCGCGAATTCACCAAGTGGTACGGCGGCATGGCCCACGAACTCGGTCACGGCCTCGGCCTGCCCCACAACCACGCCACCATCAGCCAGGAAAAACTCTTCGGCGAAGCCCTCATGGCTGCCGGCAACTACACCCTCGGCCAAAAACCCACCTTCCTCACCCCCGGCTCCTGCGCCCTCCTCGAAAGCTGCCCCGTCTGCCGCGTCTTCGACCCCAAACCGCTCAAAAAAGTCAACCGTATCAACCTGACCAAAGATGTCAACGGACGCGAGGTGCGCATCCGCGGTCGCCTCCCCCAAGGCTGCACCGTCCGACGCATCGTCGCCGCTTACGACAAAGACGACTTCGGCAGCGTGAACGATAACTATGATGCCGAATCCTTCGTCATTCCCTTTGATATGGACGGCAACTTCGACTTCGTCTTCCCGCTCGCCGAAATCCATCCCGGCCGCACCAAAGCCTTCCAAATCCAGCTCCGCCTCGCCCACGCCGACCCCAACGGTACCATCGAGCTCATCCGCGAGACCATCATCCCCAAAGGTACCAAATAATCGGCGCCCCACCCGATACCAAAAAGACCGCCCGGCATCCCCGAGCGGTCTTTTTCGTTTAATGAAAAGGTGTGGCGGCAGCCACCCGCAATCATTGATCGTTCATCATTCATTGGCGCGAAGCGCCCCATCCGCGCCATCTTCTGCCGCGGTCTCGATGAGTTTGTGCGTAACGGCATCAAAGACCATCCCAATGAGAATGATACGCTTACCGAGGCCAAGATACGCATCGGCATAATGACCGCCACGAATCTGTTGAAGCGCATCCTGAGCCGTCACCGTACGGGATACCGAATCGCCAGTCGGATTACGGCGCTTCAGCTCAAAGATGTACACCAGGTCATCCAGCTCTACCGCCAGATCAATCCGTCTGCCGTCGGCATTCTTCTTCTCGGTCTCGCAGGGAATGCCGAAAACAAGGAACAGTGTCTGCAGGATACGCTGATAATTGAATTCCTGCACCTGCCGTGAACCGCTTTCGGTCGCGCCGTAATTCAGCCGGGAGAACAGTAACGGGATTTTTTCAAAAAACGTCTCCGTATCCCCGCGTTTCAGCGCACGAAAGGTCTCCTTGCGCCAGCCGGAACCGGATTTGCCCGTAAGCATATTAATATACAGCGCATACAGATTGCGGCGGATTTCCTCATCGGGGATACACAGCCGCATGTCGCCTGCCAACGTTCCGGGGCCTTCGATGGTCAGATAACCGGCCTGATACAGCATCGGCACCGTCTCCAGATTATCCAAGTCACAGGTCGATGAGAGGTCTGACATCGAAGCCTCAGGATGGGAGAATATCGCCTCGCCGCTGATGGGATTGTCCGGAAGAAATTTAGCCAGCACAGATGGCGACACCATGTCCGTCCAATACGTATCGAAGTCGGGCGCTTTGTCGGACAGAATGGCGGCAATGGAGGCCGGATTGTAAACCGTCGGCGCTCCCAAGGCAAACCGATAACCATTAAACCAATGCTTCAGCGCCTTGCGATAATCTCCGTACGACAGCCCCATCACCTTGGCATGCGCTCGCATATGCACATCAAAATTAACCATCAGTTCCTCTTCCATATAACCGAGCATTGCCGCAGCCACAGGATTGAACGAGATGTCTTTAATGTTGTTCAGCGCAGAAAACACCGATGTCTTCACGAACTTGGACACACCGGTGATCATCAGAAAGGTAATACAGGAACTGTGAGCCTTCAGCTTAATATAGAAATCTGCCAGCGTCTTCTGCATCCGACGTGCCAGCGGCTTATCATCCAGCGCATGCCCAATCGGCGCATCATACTCGTCAATCAGCACGGCCACCGGATGCGTCCCGCCATCAGAGAGACTGACAAGCGCATTGGCGAAGTTTCCCGCCGCCGAAAACTGACTGTCATAGGCAGCACCTGCCCGCGTCAGGACTCCGGAAACATGCCGGGCAAAATCATTCTCGAACGCCTCACCCGTTGCCGTTTCCACATCCGACATGTCAAAGTGCAGCACCTTCACTTCCGGCCAATCATAGTCCGTATCAGCAATGGCCAGCCCCTGAAAGAGCTCCCGTCGTCCCTGAAGAATATACTTCAGCGTCGACAGCATCAGCGATTTTCCGAAGCGACGGGGGCGTGACAGGAAGAAGAAACGTTTTCCTGCCCAGGTCAGCAGCTGATGAAAATACGCCGTTTTATCGACATAGACACATCCATCCCGCCGAATATCGGCGAAATCACACATGCCTTCAGCAATCGGTGTTTCCTTGTCAGTCATAGCATGATTCTAGCACAATCGTCTTCTCCCTGCCTAACACCAAAAAGAGAGCTTTAAGGGACTTACGCTGGCTTCGCCTGCATCGGCGGACGACTGCCCCTAACACAAAGACCGCCCGGCATCCCCGAGCGGTCTTTTTCGTTTAATGAAAAGGTGTGGCGGCAGCCACCCGCAATCATTGATCGTTCATCATTCATCGGCGCGAAGCGCCTCATCCTTCGGACACAGCGCTTTGCCGATGTAGGGTTCAACGCCCCAGAAGTCGCAGAGGGCGCGGTATTCGGCAATCGCTTCGCCGAGACCGGGACGCAGTCCCTTTTCGGCACGGATGAGGATGTTGCGTCCTGTGGCTTCCTGCGAGACGAATTCCATCACACGCGTACGGAAACCGCAGATGCGCAGCACCTGGGCGCGGAAGGTGTCGGTGAGCAGATCGGCCAGGCGTTCGCGGAGGATGCCGTGGCGCAAGCAGGCGCGCATGGCATCGCCCTTTTCGAGCGCGTGATGCAGTTCATGCTGGCAGCAGGGAACGCAAAAGATGCGGGCGGCATGCTTGCGGACGGCGGCAATCATGGCATCGTCCGTCGCGGTGTCGCAGGCATGCAGACTCATCACCATGTCGGGATACTCAGGGATGTCCGCCTCCTGAATGGTGCAGTCCTGGAAGCTAACATCATGGTCGATACCGAGCGCTTCGGCCATTTTGCGGGAGGTGGCAATCACATCGCTGTTGCGGTCGATGCCGATAACCTTCACGCAGGGCCAGCCTTTGGCAAGCGTCAGGAAGCGGTGCAGCGCCAGCGTCAGATAGGATTTGCCGCAGCCGCAGTCAATCACGGTAAAGGTTTTCGGCGCGGTTTCAGGCAGCATGGGCTCGAGGGCACGGAGCAGGGCGTTGACCTGATCGTACTTGCCGCGTCCGGACGGCTTGACCTGTCCGCGGTCATCGGCAAGTCCCAACACGCGCAGCAGGGCCACGGAGTCGAAATCGGTCAGCGGCTGACGCTTCACATGGTCGTGGGCAGCCGGATCGGGGGCTGCGTTTTTGGCAACTTTGGTACCGGCTTTGCCGCGGGAGACGAGCGCTTTGCCCTTTTTGGTCACCTTCACATGAAGGTCGCCGTCCTGCGTAATCAGATGAAGTTCGCGCTTGCCAGACTGCTTCAGGATGTCTTCAAGGCCCTTGCGGGCGGGCGCTTCGGAGAAGTTGCGCACCTGAGTGCGCCCGTCATCCACCATTTCCGCCTGCCAGAAGAGCTCGCCTTTGAGGCGCACGGGGCGGAGCGAGATGCGGAAAGGTTTGCCGTCGCGGGTGAGGGACTGCGTCAGACGGATGAAGCCGTCGGAAAACACGCGGGTACGGATTTCTTCAGGCAGCCCTTCGGGAAGAGAGAAGTCGGATTCGTTGTTTGCCATAGGTCAGAGAGGAAGGCCGGCAGCTCAGTGGCGGTGCCGGCGATTTTTTTTGTGGGAGGAGGCGTCGCGGAACCGCACCGCGACATCGTTGGCCAGGGAGGAGTGCCGGGTTTGGTGTACCGGCGAGGAATCGCGGTCGCGCACCTGGCTCTTGTAAAGCGTCCAGCCTGGGGTCAGCAAGAAGGAAAGTCCGCAGACCCACATCGCTGGCAGCAGCAGATTGTGGTTTCCAGTGAATTCGCTCACCATCAGGATGGCCGCCAGAGGGGTTCGGACCGCGGCCGTCAGATAACCGGCCATACCCAGCATCGCGCAGTTTGCGACCGATACATTCAGTGAGGGCCACAGCCAGGCGAAAAGTACGCCGATACTCGCACCGTACATCGCCCCGCTGAAGAGTGCCGGGCCCAGCATGCCGCCCGCACCCCCCGAGCCGACGGTGAACGAGGTACCGATGGATTTCAGCACGCCCAGCGTAAAGAGTAGTAGCACCAGCGGTCCGCCAGTCACACGGAAAATCTCGCCGACCACATCGTTGCTCTGCAGCGTCTGCTGCACGCACCCATAGCCGCTCGAAAGAATCTGCGGAAAAAAGAGACCGATCAGGCCCACGGCCAGACCACCGAGCAACGGCTTGACCCAGTATTTCACGCGCAGTCGGTGAACGGCAATTTCAATCTGGCGAAAGAAGAGGATATTGAAGCGCACCGCTGCCGCAATCAGGAAGGCTAACACGGTGAAACACACAAACTTAATGGGCGAATCGAAGGCTTCCTGCGGCGTGTAAAACACCGGATCCCATCCCAGCACGCAGGCATACACCATGTAGGACACAGTGGACGCCACCATCGAGGGAATGAGCACATCGCCTTCAAGATCGAAGCCGCGGTACAGAATTTCTGCAGCGAAGAGCGCTCCAGCCATCGGCGCACGAAAAATCGCCCCGATACCCGCCGCCATGCCAGCGGCCAGCAGCATCCGCGATTCGTATGGAGACAGCTTTAGTAGACGCGCCACCGTCGTGCCGCAGACCGCGCCGATTTGCGAAATCGGGCCTTCGGCACCAGCACTACCGCCCGAGCCGATGACCAGCGATGAGGCAATCACCTTGACTGGCGCCACACTTACAGGAATGCCTGTCGCGGAACGGTGAAACGCGCCAATGACCGCATCGGTGCCATGTCCGCCAGCCGATGGTGACAGTCGCCGCGCAATCAGACAGGCCGCCATCGCTCCAAGCCCTGGCAACACAAAACGAACAAGCCCAGCGAACAGATTGCCGAGCGAAGGGAGCCAAAAGCCACACACCATGCCGCCCGGCCATAGCCGATCCAACAGCGTGTAATGCACCGGTGACACATGCACCGCCGATGACAGCTCACCATCCGGCACCGGCAACGTGGCATGACCGAAAAATTCCAGCGTATAGGCTTTCACCCATTCAATCATGGAGAAAAACCAAATCGCGAAGAGACCGACCACCACGCCGACCAGCGCACAGATAAACACCGTCCGCCCCATCCGCATGGTTTCGCCTTCGGCGGGAACCCAAAAGCGGAACCAACGGGTGGATTGGGAATTGCGCAGCGCATGGGCTGCCTGGGAAATGCGTGTTTTCACAGAGGGAGGCGCTCCGGCATCAGTCCTTCAGAATGCGCCGGAAGAAGCCTGCCAGGCGAATCACGCCAGCCAACCTGCCGGCTCGGTCGGTCACATAACACTTCAGCGCGTTGCTGTCGCCGAGCAGCGCCGCCACTTCGCGGGCAGGCGTATCCACGGTGCAGGAACAAAAATCGGTGCGCATCTCCGTGGTCACACACTGGCGGTGCGACTCCCGGACGCGCGCACTGAGCGCTTCCATCGTCTCGTCGTGCGAAAACGTACGATTGCGGAAAATGCGCAGCGCCCCGCGCGGCACAAAGCAGGCCAGCAGCGCACGCGAATCCACCACACCCACCGGCTTGCGCTCGGCATCCACAATCGGGATCTCGCCCTTCCCCTGCAGCATAAAGGCATCCAGCGCATCACCAATCGGCGCCGTGTCTGGCAGCAGCATGGTCACCTCTTCCATCAAATCACCCGCACAGATGTAATCGGGCAGACGCATCTCGCTGCGGCGGATAAAATTCATAATCTCGTCAGGATCGTCCATCGCAACCAGTCGGTCCACCGATTCACGATCCTGAAGCAAATTGGCCAACGCACGCAGAATCTGCAGATAACGCGACGGCTGCTGCTCCGGAACCAGGAGCAGAAATACGAGACGAATCGGCTCATCGCCCTCTGGCGAAGGCAACCCCTTGGGATAAACGCCCAAGGCCATATACGGACGGCTGAGCCCATCAATGCGCGCATGCGGCAGTGCCACACCGTTGCCAACCAGTGTCGGCGCCGCGCGTTCGCGCGTCAACACGGCATTCGTGAACAGCTCCGCATCAGATCCCGGAATGTGATTCTCCGTAATCCGACGCACCAACGCACTGATAACATTGAAATCGGACGGCACCGAACCGTCTATCACGACATCCTGCTCACCAAAAAACGAGCTCAGATAAAGCGTGGGATTTTGTGTTGCCATAACTCAATCCTCCTGTACTGCTAAAAGCATACCATATTTTCCTTACCCGTAAAACCAAAAGCACAAAAAAAAGCACCCCTCCCCAAAATAGAAGACCGAGGACGGATGACAGAGGGCGAGCGTTGTTTAGCAAGGCCCGCCCGTCCTCAGCAGCGAGGATGAATGGGGCACATTGAGGGTAGATATGCCAGGAGCTTGCGCCCCCCATTCGGTTCAGCATGCGCCGACGGCGACACCCTCCGAAGTGCCCGCCGTCATTTACCCCGCGCCGCTGGGCGCGTGCCACGGTGCCCAAAAGGCCAGAATTTCAGACGGAGTCGCCCCGTCTGAAAGAGCGACAGGCTCATCGCCAACACAATCAGCAGGCCGACTGGAGCCACAAAGAAGACCCGCGTACCAAAGTCTCGCAGCAGCACGGCACCCATTGCCGCCCCGAAAATGAAGAAACCGATAATCATATAATAGGTCAACGCCTTCTGAACCCCCAGGCGGTCACGTCCAACACAGGCCTCAAACAGCGCCCCCATACCACTCTTCAGATTACCAGTACACATCGTAGAAGCAAAGGGTAGACCGCGCACCTTGCGGAAAGTCTGCACCTGCAGCGCGCAGACAAATGCAATCAGCGCGTTCACCACGTAATCCCAGCCCCCGCGCGGGATGAAATAAGCGCCAGAAAGACACACCGCCTCAAGCGCGAGTACCAGCTGATACCAGCGAATCCGTCCGGGCGCCGGCCGCAGATAATGAATATACTCCGAAGCAAAAACACCCAACGCATAAAATAGGATGGAGAGCGCATACTTGCCAGCGGCCGCCCACTGCGCTTCTGCAATTTTAAAGCCGAACAGCACCATATTGCCAGTCACAGCATTGGCGAACACGTTACCGCGGTAAATATAGGTGTATATATCCAGAAAACCGCCAATCATACTCAGCAAACAGGCGACGCGCATCCGTTCGCGGTTGCGGGCCACCGTCAGCACATCGAATATCCCGAAAAGTCCCATGTCGCTCCCTCCTCTGAAAACGCGCGATACTATACTCCGCCGAGGCCGCAAACACAAGCAAAAAATGAAGCCGTGCGACAATAGCCGCACAGCTCAGGGTGCCTGTCGATGCAGAAAACAAATTCCGCCGTCAAACGACAAGCTTCAGTCGGGTTTCAGCTGCCAGTTTCCGGCAGACAGCCCCCGTTATTTTTCGGAGGCATCCAACGCCTTCTTCTGCAGCGCCTTCACCTGCTCGTTCAGCGAGGTCAGACGCTTTTCAAACGCTTCGGCCGCCTTGCGCAGCCCCTCCTGCCAGGCGTAGTACTCCTTCAGTGCGGCAGCTTCCTTCGTCTTCAGCTCGGTGTAAGCCTTAAAATCCTCTGCCGAGAGCAGCTTATCCATCCGATCAAGAATCAATACTTCCCGCAGCTGAGTAATAAACGACGCTGGTGTCGCCTGACGATCAGCACCAAGACGCCCCAGCTCCTTGCCGTCCGAAGACAGCACCACATACGTCGGATAACCGCGTACGCCAAACTTCTTGGCAAGAGCATTATTCTTTTCGAGCTGACCAGAAGCCAGCTTAGCCTTATCACGGGGAAAATCCGCAATCACAGGCACAATCGCATCCGTCGCGTAAGCCTTCCAGGCATCCTGAGAGAAGACATTCTTCTCCATCAGCTTGCACCAGCCGCACCAATCGCTACCAGTAAAGTGAAGGAAAATAGGCCGATTCGTCTTCTTTGCAAGCGCAGCGGCCGCCTCAAAATCAGTCATCCACTTAAAATCGCTCTTCACTGGTGCCCCAACGGCCGCTTCCGCCGCCTTGGCATCCATCAAACGAACTGCCGGCATTGGATCCTCGGCGCACAGCGTCAGCGCAGACATCAGCGCCATCGCAAACAGCATAGACTTCATCATCGTATCTCATTCCTTTCGTTGCGGTGCAGCGGGCACCGATAAACCTTTAGTATACCATACACCCGCCGCCCACGCAAAACCTTCGACCGCCTCAATTGTCCAAACGCATAAACATCATCCCCCCATATCAACATCCGTGGTAAATGAATGCCAGAAAATACGAGGAGTCTGTAGGGGGATAGATGCGAAAGACGAAAAAAGTGACAAAAATGGGCAGAAACGAGTCTTTTGAAGGCGTGCAGTGGCCCCTGCATGACTGAAAAAGCCGAAGTTTATGCACGTTTAAGGCGCTTTTTGCAGCTCGTAGATATACTCCTACAGGCTCCTAGCGTCTGGAGCCTCTTCGTAACGACAAATGGAAGAAACAACCCATAGCAGCTTAGTTTTATGAATAAACACAGCAATGAAGAGATTACCGACAAAGGGCCTCAAAAAAGAAACCGTTCTCCAAAGCCTCCAGTAGCGACCGCATCATTTACCTATCCCGACAACTTTCTATTGTAACCTTAGCCTTTCTTATTATAGAAGGGTAGCTACCCTTCTGGCTATAGGGTAGCTACCCTTCTGAGTATAGGGTAGCTACCCTTATGGTTGTAGGGTAGCTACCCTTATCATAAAAAGCTATCGAACGCCGCGAAGCTTCATGACCACAAATGAACGCTAAATGATAAACACGTTCGCGTAGCTGCCACCACTGGACACGTTGATTCAAACAGCCTCATTTCCGAAAATCATTTTGTCAACATTCAAATTACAGATTTTTATTCATGGAATTAATTGGTTATGAACGTGTCGACCATTCATTGATATAAAGAGCCATATTTACCCCGCCATCGTAATACCGTAGACTGCGGCCAACATAGCAAATGTGCAAAGGATAGCAACAGGCAGACGTATGTTTTCACCTGGCAAAACGCGACAACAGGTTAAACAAAAGCCGGCTCCTGTAACGAACAGAAGCCGGCGGATATATGACAAGAAGGCCTGTCTTATTTCTTCAACACGTCGCTGAGCTGCTCGAGAAACTTCTCGGGCGTAATGCCACGGGAAGCACCCAGACGGCCAATCATATTGCCATTGGCATCAAAAATCAAATAGGTGGGAAAACCACGAATACCAAACTTCTTGGAGAGAGCTTCATTCTTAGCCTTCTGTTCAGCAGAAATCGGCTTCTTATTAGGGAAATCAGCCTTCACGGCCACAAGGTTCTTCTCAGCGTACTGCTTCCAGGCATCCGTGGCAAAGACCTTCTTGTCCATCATGATGCACCAGCCGCACCAGTCGCTGCCGGTAAACTGCAGGAACACGGGACGGTTCAACTGCTTAGCCTTCGCCTTCGCCGCCTCAAAATCAGCCATCCAGCCATCGGCATCCACGTCAGCGGGGGCAGCAGCAGCAGCAGTCGCAATCGGCTTCACAATCTTTGTCAGCTGTTCAATGAATGCCGCAGGCTTAATGCCGCGGGAGGCACCCATCCGGCCAATTTCATTGCCGTCGGCATCCAGAATCACATACGTCGGATAACCGCGAACGCCGTACTTCTGCGCAATCGGCATATGCTTCGCACGCAGCTCGGCCGCGTTGTCCTTTCGACGCGGAAAATCAAGCTTCACCGCCACCAGATTTTCGGCAGCATATCTTTTCCAGGCATCGGACGCAAACACCTCTTTGTCCATCATCATGCACCAGCCGCACCAGTCGCTGCCGGTAAACTGTAGGAACACCGGACGCTTCAGCTGCTTAGCCTTCGCCTTCGCCGCCTCATAATCCACCATCCAGCCATCATCGGCGGCAGCGGTCTCCGTCACTACAGGCGCAGGCATCAAACGTGCCGCCTTCTTCACATCCTTGGCGCACAGCGTCAGCGCAGACATCAGCGCCATCGCAAACAAAACAGGCTTCATCATTTTCTCTTCCTTTCGATACAGGCGCAACACGTTTCCATGTGCGCTTTCTGCTTGTCAGTATACCAAAACACCCTCCCCCGTATCAGCAAAAAAAATGCCCCTGCACTCACCTGTACACACCAGAAGCGCACACCAAACAGCCCCCACACAAGGCCATGCACACGGCCACGTGCGAAAGGCCCACCCAAAAAACGGGGCCTTCACACGAAGACCCCGTTCCGCAGCGCGCCATGAAGAAGCCGTGTGAGCGCAGCCCACACGAAACTGTTCACTATTTACAAGCCGAGTTTCGCCTCAATTTCCTTAATATCGCGACGATCCAGCGGCATCTGGCGAACCCCGAGCGCATCTTTCAGCTTCTGCAACGCCTTACGGGCGATTTCCGGTTGCTTCTCGTTGATGGCAATCCAGATATCGACATAGCCCAGACGCGGATCAGAGCCGCCGGGCAGGCCGCGTGATTTCTCCAGCGCCACCTTGGCTTTGGGCGTATCCCCGTGACGGGCCAACGCCAGAGCATAGGTACCCCAGGTACCATAACTCTTGTTAGCCACCGTCACAGCACGCAGCGCAATTTCCTCAGCAAGCGCCGTATTCGGCGTGCGAGCCAGCGCATCGGCATAATTGTTCAGCACATCGACGATCTCGACATCGGAGCCCTCGACCGCTAGGCGGAAGTACTTCACCGCCTCCTCGACATAGCCGTCTTCCAGACGCTGAGAGCCGACAATGAAGTTAGCAAACGGGTGTCGGCTATCCTCGCGCAAAATCGCTAGGGCATCAGCTTCGGCCGCGACCTTATCCTCAAGCCGACGGTCCAGCTCCAGAATCTGCTCCAGCAGCGCACGCACATTCGGACGCAGCGCATAGGCGCGGCGGTAATGATTACGCGCATCATCCCACTTCGTGCGGGCACTCTTCTGCCAGTCGCTGCGGGCAATCTCTGGCAGCTCGCTGTTCCCCGCCTTCGTCGCGGCATCCTGAGCGTGGTGCTGAGCAATGCGTCCCTGCAGAATATGCAGGAAGTACAAATCGCGGTCCTTAGCCGTGCGCTTGATATTCTCAGTAATAAAGCCGCCGGCCCGATCAAGATTACCCTGCTCAATTTCGAGCATACCAAGCATCGCCCAGCCAATGGCCGAATCCTTGTTGTTCTTGGTAAAGCGCCCAATCGCCTTGCGGGCCCCGTCCAAATCGCCAATCGCCATCAAATAAGCAGTACGGTCCATATCCAGAGCATTCTGGTCGGCGCCAGCCTCTTCGGCCTTCGCCAGCCAACGGCCCGCATCGGCGGCATTCCCCTTCTGAATGGAGAGACGTAGCAACCCGCGCAGAGCATCCACATTCTTCGGATTCACCTTCACTGCAGCCTCATAGCCTTCGTACGAACGATCGGTCTGGCCCTGCAGTTCATACACCGCCGCCACCACGGACTGCACCATCCCCTGTCGGGGATCGTTCGGTGCCAGGCCGCTCTGAGCATTGCGCAACCCCGCCAGCACCGACTCTGGCGCAGCAGAGACCGCCCATTCCCAACCCATCTGAACAAAAAGGTCGTAATTGCGGATATAGCCGTGAATACGGCCCACCGCACTCAGGTCATACTTCACTCCCGATTTCCGACGCTCGCGCAGGAAGGTCTCGAAGGCATGCATCACCTCCGCCTTCCGCTCGGGACGGCGACCGCGGCGAACGCAAATGTCATAGAGATTCAGCAGCGCCGACACGTTGCCCTCGTTGAGCATATGGGCATCAAAATAGCAGTCGGCAGCCTCGTCCAGACGCCCCATGTCATCCAGAAATACACCGGTATTATTGGCCATAAACGCCAAATGGTAGCGCATATTGCGGCGCATGGCAGCCGTTAGGTCAAACCACGGCAGGACGCGCTCCCCCATATCATCGGCAAAGGCCTGCTTCACCTGACGGTACTGCGCCAGTACGGCATCCACCTGCGCCTTGGAAATCTTCCGATGGTCCTCGTCGGCACCTCGGTAGCAAAGCCCAACCGGCATCGGCCGCATCTTGGCGGCATACCACACATCGGCCAGATTGAACGATGCGGCAATATGCTCGACATTGCTCTGCGACACAAAGAAGTCCTGCACGAACACCAGGAAGTTGTAATCCAGCAGGTGAACCAGACGCAGACGGTCAGCATCACCCAGCAGCGGATCGGTACTCAAACGCCGACGCAAGTCGTCGGTATACGCCTTTTCGCCGGTACGGCTGGGCGAGAACAACGTCAGCGGACGCTGCGCACTGTATGCCGACAGCGCCAGATGATTATCGAGCCAGAAGACCCCGAGCAAGAAGGCATAGCTATCTGGCAACGACTGCAATGTAGCCCCCGCAAAACGGTCCGCCACATTGCGCGGCAGCCGGGCAAACCGCGTTATATGCATCCCCAGGGTCACCCCCAATGCCAGCAGCGTCAGCGGCACAGCAAAAAAGGATGCCACACGCATCGCGGTCACATGCTTGGGCATATGGCGCAAATCGCGCTCTTCATAAATATTGGGGTTTTTCGCGAAGAACTGCACAAACCAGCCAACCAAAATCATGCCAAATCCCACGGCAACGGCCCAAGCTGTACCCACGGGAATCTGCCCCGAGGCCAGCCAGCCGCGAATCGGCGTCATCCGCACGCCGAACAACAGCGATGCCGACGCCAGCGTCATCACCGCCGCAGTAATCAGGAGGACCCAGGCGCGGTCATTGTTCAGTAGTCGGCGAGAGGTAATCCAAACAAGCAGCGGCAGAAAAATCGCCGCGCCAAAATTCAGAATCCACGCGCCGCCCACAAAACCGCGCAGTGTCGCCAACTGCGATGTCAGCACCGCCATCTCCGTCTGCCACAGCGTCGCCGGCGTCAGCGCATCACAGACGCGCACCGCATTCCAGATAAGTGCCAACACGGCACCAAAGACCAACGACAAAAACCACAGCGGCAGCCGCCGCACATTGTGGTCCCACAGTCGCCACTCAATAAAGAGTGTACGCACAAAGAATATCGGCACAAACAGCAGCACCCAGACCGACTCCACCGACAGAAAGCCCAGCGCAAACGCAAAGGCCACCATCCAACGCTTCCGTCCGCCCGACAGCGCATAGCAGTTCTGAAGCACCGCACACAGCGGCAACAACGCAAACGCCCAGGTTGCAGTATTCAGACCAGACACCGCATACAGCCCTGGCAGCGTAAAAAGCAGACAGGCACAGACCGCATTCGCCGCCAGCACCGATACCCAAGACCGTGATACCACAATCGAGTCATCGGTCATCGCATCCAGCACCCAAAAGCGCACCACGCCCCACGTGCCCATCAGCAACAAACCGAAAAGAGCCGCGCCGAGCAGGTTCAGCGATGCAATGGATGGCGAGGCACCCAATAGCCCCACCAGCGTATGCAGCACCGGATACGGCGCAGCCTCCGCAGGCGATGCCCCAGAAAAGACCGCCAGCGACTGCGCAATCTCACCTGGCAGCGCCACCGCACCACCGCGCCCCATCCACCAACCCACTGCTACCGCAAGCCCGCCCCAAAGCAACGCATTCAAAAAGGCCAGCACCATCGAGAGCGGATTAAACCGCTCCCCTGGCTTCTGCCGCTCAGGAAATGGACTCGAACAGAAAAAATCAATCAGCGCACTTAACATAATGACGAAGCTCCATATTCGTTACGCATAGTATAGCAAGTGCTCGCCGTATTCGCAATAACATAACACGCACCCCCACATTTTCACACCCCCGCGCAGTCATCCACCGAACGGCTCCTAAACAAAAGCGTACAATGAACCTAACAGCCCGCGCCGCCCCCTTCCCCAAGAAGCAGCGTGGGCGCAGCCCGCCTAAAACTGTTCACTATTCACTACGCACTGCGCAGCACAGCGCATTCACTTCCTCAGTGCCAACCGAATGAGCTCCTGCACGGTAGCGCCGGGAGTGGCCTCAAAGGCCGCCTGCACCATCTGGCGTGCAGTTTCGGGTTTATTCCCCAGGGCAATCAGCGACAGAATGGCATCGCGCATTGCGGGCGGAGCCTCCGCCTCCGTCTTTTCGCCAGACTTCAGCGCCACCGCTTCCAACGGGTCAATCTTATCTTTCAGCTCCACGATGATACGCTCGGCCGTCTTCTTGCCGACACCAGAAACGGAACTTAGCCGCCGCACATCGCCCTCGGCTATCGCCGCGGCAAGCTCTCCAGGGGTCAACCCGCTCAGCATATTGAGCGCCAGCTTCGGGCCAATGCCAGAAATCGACAGCAAGGTCTTAAAAAACACCCGCTCGCGTTCGGTAGAAAATCCAAACAGCAGCTGATCGTCTTCACGGATAATATGGACAATGCGCAGCATCACTTCGCCGCCAGATGCCGGTAACCGATCAAATGTCGACAGCGGCACCGTCACCCCATAACCCACCCCAGCGCACTCAACAACCAATCCTGCGGGGCTCTTCTCTGCCAAAATCCCATGAAGCGTATAAATCAGACCCATCTCACACTCCGGAACAACAATTAAAGCAAAATGCGCGCCTGCATGCCGATGCCTCAATCGGCATTGCGCATGCCATACTTGCGAATCAGACGCTGCAGATATGCGCGTTCAATCCCAGCATTGCGGGCCGACTGCGAAATATTCTGCGCATTGCGCGACAGCAAATCCGTCAAATAGCGACGCTCAAAATCCTCAATCAGCTCATTCTTCAAATCCTTGAACGGCCGATCTGCGGAAACAACAAACGACTCCACCTTCTCGTCGGCTGCCGATGACTCTTCCGGCACCGCCTCCTGAAGGAAGGAGGCAATATCGGCCGGAATACGGTCCAGCGCATTAAGCCGCTCAATCAGCGTACGCAGCTCACGGATATTGCCAGGCCAGCTGTAACGGCGCAAAAACGCAATCGTCGCCGGTTGGTCGCACCAGGCACGGACATCATCCTTGGAATGCAGGCGCTCGGCCAGCGACCGCAGCAACAATGAAAGATCGTCGCGGCGTCGGCGCAGTGCGGGCATCTCAATCACAATGATGGCCAACGCGCAGAACAGCGGCTTCAAAAAAGCACCTTCCTGCACCAGCTTCGGCAGATTCTGCTTAGAAGCAAAAATAAAGCGAATATCGCGGCGCGATTCCAATGCCCGCAACAGCAACGGCTGCACATCTGCTGGCAAACGGTCAATCGAATCGATAAACAGCGTACCGCCCGCCGCCAGTGTCAACGCACCAGGTAAATCGCCCTCGCCAAAAATCTCGCGCTTGGCATACCCAGCATCAGACAGCGCATTACAGTCAATCACAATAAACGGCGCATCGCGACGCATGGACTCATGATGAATGTCCTCAGCAATTTCCTCCTTGCCCGTTCCCGTCTCACCGAGAAGCAACACAGGACTGTCACAGGCCGCCGCCTGCTCCGCCAAATGAAACACATGACGCATCAGCGGTGTCCGCCCAATGCTGTTACCAAACTGCTCGCGCGCGCTCATCGTCAGCTCGGGATGATCCTGCTGCAGCGGCACAATAATCCGCGTATGCCCCAGTTGAATCTCCGTATTCGGTGCCAGACGGGCCGATGTCACCTTAATGCCACCCACACCCGTGCCATTGGTCGACCCCAAGTCGCGGATAATCAACCCCTCCTCATCCGATAGACAAATCTCACAGTGATGACGCGAAATCGTCGGATCGGAGATAGATAAATCATTCGTAAGACCAGACCCGATTGTGTACGGAAACTTCGTAATGATATATTCACGCCCCTCAAGCGGACCCGCTGTCACCAGCAGACGAGTTTTACGGCCATTGCCTCCAGACGGCGGAATGGTCGGCAGGACGATAGTACGCAGATTTTTTTCCGACATAACGGGTTCCTTCCAGTAAAATAAACTGATACTTCTGATGAACAATACGTAATTTAATAAAATGTTTACACAACTAGTATAGCAAAAAAAAACATCCACGCCCACATTTTTTTAGTTTCTCCAAACACCTTGGAGTCTGTAGGGGTATAGATGCAAAAGGCGAAAAAAGTGAAAGAAATGGTCAGAAACGCGTCTTTTGAAGACGTGCAGGGGCCCCTGTATGACTGAAAAAGCCGAAGTTTATGCGCTTTTTGCAGCCCGCAGATATACTCCTACAGGCTCCTAGGGGTTCTACATCGGAAACAGGAGCTCGGGGAACAGCCGGGCATATGCGTTGTTTCCGATGTAAAAAACACACTGGCCGTGCTCTTCTCGCCGTGCTAAAAAAAAATGGCCAGCGGACCTGGGTAAAAGCGGGGTGTGGGCGCAGCCCACCCAAACCTATTCACTGCGCAGCTGCGCTGCGCCAAGCTTCAAGCATCTTTTTCGCCACGGGCAAAGCCGCTGCGGCGCCGTAGCCAGCATTTTCCACCAGCACCGTCACCACAATCCGGGGCTTCTCCTGCGGGGCAAAACAGGTAAACCACGCATGATCCTTACCCGCATTCTCCGCCGTGCCGGTTTTACCGCAGACCGCCAGCCCTGGCAGGGCAATGCCACGCGAGGTTCCCCGCAGCACCGAGGCTCGCATCAGACCGGCCACCGCATCCGCCGTCTTGGCCGACCAAATCCGACGCGTCCGCACCGGCTCGGACAAATCGAACCGCGGCTGCGCCAGTTTCCCGCCGTTGGCGATTGCCGCCGTCATCGCCGCCACATGCATCGGTGTCAGACGCAAATCCCCCTGCCCGAATCCCAAATAGACCATTTGGTTCGGACGGTTACTCAAATCTGGCAACCGACCAGCCACCGTCGCATACGTGCGTTCCCCGCAGCGTGCCAGTTCCAGCGGCTCCATCAGCCCCGCATGCTCCGCCGTCTGCTTAAATGCCGACCACCCAATGGCGCGGGCCGCCTTCGCAAACCAAATATTCGAGCTCCGCTCAAACGCCTCACGCAGCGACACCGCATGCGTATCGTCAAACGGATGTGTATCGCGCACTGGCTTCGTATACGGCGCATGCACCCAACCAGACGGCGGACACGTATAGCGATCCGCCTCCTTCCCCAATAGATACACCAGCGCCGCCGTAAACGGCTTAAATACCGAGCCTGGCGGATACAGCCCGTGCGTCGCTCGGTTAAATAATGGAGCCTCCGAGCGGTTGCGCATCGCCGCCGGCAGCTCCTCCTCCGTACAGGACGGCGAGGAGACCAATGCCAAAATATCGCCGTTGCGCGGATCGAGCGCCACCACCGCGCCCCGCCGGCCCGCCAACGCCTCAAATGCCACCTTCTGCAACGCTGGCATCAGCGATGTACGCACATCTTGCGGACGGCTCCGCTTCAGAATATCGCGCGCGCTCTTCGGCGCATCAAAACCACAGAGCCGCGTATCAAATACACGCTCCAGACCGCTCAGCCCATATTCTCTCGAACTGTACCCCACCGCGTGCAACCCCGCTGGCCCCAACGGTGTCGTATGGCCCCACCGCTTCCCCGGCAACGCCTCCGCCAGCAACGACCCATCGCGCGCCAACAACCGTCCGCGATCCTCCGTATTCGCCCGGACCGTATCGGGGCGCACATCAAAGCGACGCCGAAACTTCTGAAACGCCACCGACCCCGCCCCATGCAGCTGCCACAGCGCCTGGTGCGCTATCAGCAGCCCAAACAGCACCCCGAAAAACAGCGTCATCCACGGTGCACGCACACTCTTCCGCGCCCGCCGCATCAGCAGCAGCGCCGTCATCGCCAGCAATATAAGAAACACAAAATGCATGCAGCTATTATAGCAGACAACGGCGCTGAACGCCTGACGAACGATGAATGATAAACAATTTCGGGTGGGCTGCGCCCACACGGCTTTTTCAAAAGCAGGCCCTTCGCAGGCTGTGCCAGGTGGCGGGTGCCAGGTGGCGGGTGCCAGGTGGCGGTGCCCGGTGGCAGGGCCCGGGGCGGTGGGCCCGGCGGCGGGGGGCCCGGGTGCAGGGCCCGGGTGCAGGGCCCGGGTGCAGGGCCCTGCGGCAGTGCCCGGGGCGGTGGGCCCGGCGGCGGGGGGGGGGGGGGGGGGGGGGGGGGGGGCGCCCCCCCCCGTGGATGCCACACACCCCCCCCGGGGGAAAAAGCGAAAAAACCCCACCGCAAATCCGCACTGCCGGACACATCGAATGACCGACCCTGCTAGAAA